>Ga0180437_10010727_pt1 | contig 11126 bp, 12 predicted proteins | sample SS_ome_4_FD_132410 | JGI IMG/M metagenome (GOLD analysis project Ga0180437, IMG submission 132410) | Hypersaline lake sediment archaeal communities from the Salton Sea, California, USA - SS_3_D_1 metaG | ecosystem: Environmental > Aquatic > Non-marine Saline and Alkaline > Hypersaline >... | reverse complement strand
TGTGGGAGACGTAGATTCCGGTCACCTCGTCTGTCACTTGCTCTTCCGCAGGTATACTCGGGTCTGGAGTAAACCAGATGTAGAATGTATTTCCATCCGGCATAATGAAGCCGGAATCTTCGGCACCCGCAGTGTTTACGGGATAAGGCATGGGGACAGGCTCTTCGTATTCGCCCGAATGCAATATCGGAGGATAAACGTCGGTTCCTGGCGTAATTTTCACCTGGTCCGCAGGTATCTTGCTTTCCCGGTCAACGTCAGGATATTCACAATCCCCCGCGGAGCACCCCCCCACCATTACCGTTGCTACCATCAGAATCAACGCCAGTCCGATATGGATGTTTTTCACAATATTAAGCTCCAATTTCCGTATTATACTCCTCGCGTATTCCGCGCAGCCGTCCCCAATCTCCAATGTATCTCTACCGTATCTCCACAATCTCTATGAGTCCCTGATCTCCAGTCCCTGTTCCGTGAACTCAATAAACTCAACAAACTCTACGAAATCAATGAACTCTATCCCCAGTCCCTGATCTCTGACCCCTGATTTGTAGCACGCATAATTGGTACGTTGTCCCTGGAGGTAAGGAGTAACAAGACGCTGGATTTTTGGACGACTTTCTACTGGCATGTGACACCGGTTCATGACTGCAGCGCAGACAGAGCACTTTCAATCAAATATCGTGCGCTTGTGGAACGGCGACTCCAGGAAACGTAGCATCACCTTTGACCGGCTCAGCCACTGAATCCTGGTGCCGTTCTTCTTATTCGATAGGATCCTATCTACCAGCCAGGGAGTGACAGTTTCGACCCGGTCCGCCAGGATATTGAGAATACGTTCCGCCCGCTTCCATTCTTCGGGGTGTCCTTCATACTGTTCTGTAATCAGCTTTGTAGCGACCATGCCTGGCCGAAGTCCACCAACCAGCACTGGCGTGCCCTCAACTTCTTTCGCGGCAGCGGTGGTCAGGGAAGCGAGCGCTGATTTCGTGGCAGAGTATAAGGCCAGTCCCTTGATCACCGGGCCCGAGCTCCCCAGTCCCTCCATGTTGTATATGCTGCCGGAACCCTGCTGCATCATGCCCTTTGATGCCACATTTAGGCCATACAGGGCACCGGTGACATTTGCTGCAACAAGCCTATCGATTACTTCGCGTGAGTAGTCCCAGATGGGGGTTTCAGGATGGCCGGCGCCGGCATTGTTTATCCATATATCTATGCGGCCGAACCTCTCCCTGGCAGCATTCCACAAACCTTGGACCTCATCATAGCGGCTCACATCACAGAGGAATGCCAGTATCCGGCTTTTATCGTATTTGTCAGCCAGTATTCGATAGGCTTTGTCAAGGTTCGTTTGCGAATGACCGCTGATGGTCACGGCACAATCCCGGGCGAGGAACGCATCGGCAAGGCCAAGCCCTATCCCGCTGGTACTTCCCGTAATCACAATACTCTTCATCTTCCTCCGGTTGGTCGGCATGAACACGTTCCGGTAAAAGACCCGATAGACGGTATTCTACCATCCGCCTGGTTTCTGCCGCTATCTGTTCGATTACGGGAGCCGGGTCTATCCGGTGGTACACAGATCTGCCGGCGTCCGGGAAATGCCATTAAATCCGGCCAAAAGCCGTTTCGTCGCCTGGAGGAGTTGATGTTCGGAAATGATTATCTGTTCAGTTTCCAGATCTGCACGTTCAAATTGGCGGCAATACTAACCCAGATTATGTATGGGATGAGAAGCCCGCCGGCTAAGGGGGATATGCCGAAGAATGTAATGATGTTAATTAGTATGGCTATCCAGAGCAGCAGAATAATCACCATTCCACCGAAAAGGGACTTACGCCCGAAAAAGATTACCGACCACAGGATATTCAGAACCAGTTGAACCCAAAATATTGCAAAGGCTGTTGTTACCCCTCCCTGACCCAGTCCTTCCCACCAGACCAAGAAAACGGCTATACCCATCAAAAGGTAAAGAGTGTGATCCAGACGGGTCCGAAGACTGAATTAGGCGGGGTAAAGGTTGGTTTCTTGAGTTCCGCATACCAGGCGGTAATTGCAGGAGCGGTGAAAATGGCACCGATACCGCCTGCACCTTGACAGGCGGCTATACTTACGACCAGCTTAATTATGTCCGTCCCACTCATGTCTCTAAACTATCTTGAGAACCGGTCCGATAAAGGCCGTCCCAAGCATTATCAAGCTTAGTTAGTTCACACCGGGTTTGTCAAACGTTCCATCTTTTCGTTGCCTGGCAATTGTGACGATTGTGCAAGGCAGAGAAGGGGGTCACCGGAAAAACTTGACAAACTATTGACGGATGTGGTAGTATTAAGGTTGTCCCAAGCAGCCAAACGGAAAATTGGTGGACGAAGAACCGAGGCTGAGTAGGCGGAAGTCGAAAGGACGAGGGGAGGAAACCAAAGAAAGGGAGGTTGCTTGGGGCACTTTTTTATGCCATCCACAACTATCCATGCTTCCTACTAGCAAATCCTGGTAGTATCGCGGGGCATAATACCTGATTTGCAGTAAGCCTGATTGGCATGGTGTCCCTGGAATTCAGGATTAACAAAACGCTAGTTTATGCAATACATCACAACCGGGATTGTGCTCACACAATAACATAGAAATTCTACCTTTCAGCGTGTGTGTTTGATGTGGTTCAGTCACAGTGCAAGACCCCCGGGTTGTGTAATGAGGTAGCAAGCGGGTAAAAGTGCAATCTCTCACTAAAGAATGTTTTATTACGATAACCCAACTGCCTGACTTCTAATAGCAAATGCTCACTAGTTCCTTACACTCGGGAAACCGGTTTGTGAGGAGCTTACGCTGCTTTACGCCGAACCAAGACCCATCCGATAGCTGCGACAAGGCCTGCCATGCACAGCCAGACGAAAAGGTCGCTAATCCGCGAGTAAACGGTTGTAACACCTTTAGTCGGAACGTAGGCAACCACTACCGGATCTTCATTCGTGAAATAGTCCGAATTTGCCAGCACTCGTCCCTGATAATCGGCAGCAGCGGATAACCCGTGGCTGGTCGGGCGGACCAGTGAGAAACCATTTTCAATCGCCCGAAACCTAGCCATTTGCATGCGCAGAGGCGCAACCTCTTTCCAGTCGTTTGACGGATTGAACATCACGTCCACTCCAGCCTCACCAGCCTGGCGAATCAGGTTGGGAAAATCCATATCAAAACAGATTACCGTAGCAATTTTTCCGTAGGGCGTGTCCAGGGTTAGAATCTCACCATCCCCGCGCACAGAGGGTTCACCCGGTACAGGTCGAGCTTTGAAGTATTCCCAAGCAACCTCCCCGGACGGTTCAATCAATACGATTTTATTCTCGACCAGTTTCTGGCTGGAGGTAAACGTGGCCAGTGCCATGCCCAGATAAATCCCTTCCTGACTGGCAAGCGTGCCACCGCGCTCGATAAGCGCAGTCTCATCTTGCTTCAACACATAACCAGCGCCCTCGCTCCAAAAGATTATCCTGGCGCCGGCGCGCGCTTCCCGCTCACTGCGCTCAAACAAATCGTCGATATTAGCATTGAACTCTGTACGAATAGATTCCAGTTCTGCCTCTGTGATTTGTCCTGATTGAAAACGTTCCACAGAGTCCTGCGTATCCCGACTAATATCAAATATTTCGGTTGCAGGGATGGCTGCCATTCGGACGGTGTCGGATGTTGGTAATGAGATGAGAGATGCACCTCCGGCAATTAATATCACAGCCAGTATGCCAGCATATGTTACCACCCCCCTCCAGACTTTCTTCCATTCAAACTGCTGGTCCCAAACCCAGTTCACCACAGATGCAAACCAGGCAACCAGGAAGGTTATCCCTGATAGTCCCGTAACAGATGCAATTTGTAACAGAGGCAGGTTGGTATATTGGGTATATGCCAGCGAACCATGACTGCTATAGGGACTTGTTAAAATCATGATGTATTGCACAGTTACAAATACCAAAGGGAATACCAGTGTCGATACAAATCCCTTTAGTCGGGGGGCAAGCAGGCGGTCAGTCAGGTAGGCCAAGGCATTAGCGGCACATACCATCAACACAAAAACGAAATAAATTAAACCAGGAAGAGGCACATAGCCTTGCCAGGCAAAATAACACGGAATAATAAGCACAAGGACAAAGATAATAAATCCGCGTTTAAGTGGCTGTGTATGAAAGAAGCGAAGCGCGAAGACCAGGGTTAGCCATGCTGCAATTGGAATGTTCCACTTTGCATCGTAAAACAAGAAAAATATGGCTGCAAGAGCCAGCCAAAGAAAAGGCAAGTATTTTGACTTCTTTATAATGCTTGATTGTTGTTCCATTATGACAATTCTCCTCTCGTGTTATTCATACTATATGACAGAAAAACTTATTGTCAATGGCAATAGACAACCTCTAATGATGGCAAATCATATTTATCTAACGGATTCTCGACAGATTGCGGTGTCCAGGACATACTATAGAGTCGAGAAGTCACAAAACGCTGAATCGTGCAGCCCGATTCCAAAAGTCAAGATTTGCTTTCATTAGGAGAGAAGTCTCCATATAGTTCCGGCGTACATAACTTGGGAGATACACGATGTCTAATCTTGTAGCGAGGCTTTACATTTTAGTCAATATAAGTTATATTATATAGTTTTTATTGACATTTTATTTTAGGGGCCTCAGAGATGGGCAAGAAGGAGAATATCGGAAACATAATTGGGTTGATGAATAACCTGATGCTTTCGGCTAAAGCCCATGAGCCTCATCCCTGGTTGAACCTTGAGCTGACCAGGGAACAGTTACGCATCATGTTTCTGCTCTCCTTCAAAGGCCGAAGCTCGCCTGGTGAGGCGGCCGCATCTTTCGGCGTACCCAGGGCCAATGTTACCAGCATCATTGATCGACTGGTAGAAAGGGGGCTAATCAGTCGACAGGATAACCCGGATGACCGCCGTAGCTATCTCCTTTCTCTTACTGAAGAGGGCAAAAACCAGGTGGAGCGACTACGGGAGATAGGTGCCGCCAAGATCAGGGGCGTGCTGGAAAGAATGCCGGCCAATGCCCTGGTTTCTCTCGAGATGGGTCTGGAGGCACTTAAAAAGGCTCTCGAAGAAGAAGGAGAAATTAATGGATGTCATTGAAGCCAGTAATGTAGTCAAGAGGTTCGGTGAACTGGAAGCGGTCAAGGGAGTATCCTTCAGTGTCAAGGAAGGAGAGATATTCGGTTTTCTGGGCCCTAACGGTGCCGGCAAGACGACCACCATAAATATCCTCTGCACCCTTTTAAAACCTACATCTGGGCAGGCGAAAGTTAACGGTCATGATGTCGTTAAAGAGCGCAGCCGGGTGCGCCAGTCAATCGGGTTGGTCTTCCAGGAACCGGCCTTGGATGATTACCTGACGGCAGAACAGAATCTCCGCTTCCACGGCTATGCTTATGGTGTCCCGATAAATGTTCTGGAGCCGCGCTTGAAAGAGCTTTTAGAGATGATGGAGTTGTGGGATAGGCGCAAAGGCAAGATTAACACCTACTCCGGTGGTATGAAGCGCCGCCTGGAAATTGCCCGGGGCCTTCTGCATCACCCGAGAGTGCTTTTTCTGGACGAGCCCACTCTGGGCCTGGACCCGCAGACGCGCCGCCGTATTTGGGACTATATACATGACTTACGGAAAAGAGAAAAACTGGCGATATTTATGACCACCCACTACATGGACGAGGCGGAGAACTGTGACCGCATCGCCATTATAGACTATGGCCGGATTGTGGCTCTGGACACGCTGGAAAAACTGAAGGATGGTGTCGGAGGCGATGTCATCTCTGTTAAGACGGAGGACAACGAAGAGGCCGTGCGACTGTTGGAGGGACGGTATAAGTTCAAGCCTGTCATCGAAAACGGCATCGTCAGCTTCACCGTGTCCCATGGCGAGGAATTCTTGCCCGAGTTTGTCTCCGGCTTCCCGCTGCGACTAATCTCCATCGGATTGAGGCGTCCTACGCTGGAAGACGTATTCTTAAAGCTCACCGGACGCAATATCAGGGAACAGGAGGTTGACTCAATCCAGCAGATGAAAAATATGGTTAGAAGGAGAAGGCACTAAGGACAATGGCTATCGTTTTTCGTAGTATCTGGGTGATAGCCTACCGCGAACTCGTGCGTTTTGTCCAGGACAGGCCGCGGATGATCTCCTCCTTCTCTATGCCGATTATATTCCTGCTGATCTTTGGTGCCGGCTTCGGTAGGCTCATCGGCCAGATGATGCCCGGCGTAGACTATATACAGTTTATGTATCCCGGTATTCTAGCCATGACAGTATTGATGACCTCTGTCATGTCCGGCGTTTCCATCGTCTGGGATAGAGAATTCGGTTTCCTGAAAGAGGTGATGGTTTCTCCCTTGACTCGTAGCGGAGTGCTGGTCGGCAAGGCTGTCGGTGCTGCCACCATCGCCATCATCCAGGGGGCCATAATGCTGGTGCTGGCACCCATTGTTAATGTTCCCATCAATGTGGGCACCGTGCTGGCTCTTTTTCCGCTCCTCCTGATACTCTCCATCTCTCTTTCCGGGCTGGGGCTGCTAATCGGTGCCCGCATGCGCTCGCAGCAGGGATTTCAGATAGTGATGCAGCTGGTGATTTTCCCCATGATGTTTCTCTCCGGCATCTTCTTCCCCGTCTCCGGCGTAGCCGCCTGGCTGGGGGTACTCTCCAAATTGAACCCGGTGACCTATGGAATAGATGCTATACGCCAGGTCTTCTTGGGCACCGAGGTGGCCGGTGTTACCGTCTTTGGCCACACCATGGGCATCGTGGATTCGGCTATTGTGGTGGCGATGGTGGGGGCAGTGTTCCTGACTACCGCTATCTGGGTCTTCAACAGGCAGGAGTGAGCCGGAGCACCGGGAGCAATTCCGGCTTACCAAAACCTGGCGCTGAAGGCCGCCATGCTATTTGCTGAGCTATAGGCCATCACGAATTCCCGCTAACAGGCGAATTAGGTGAGCTACACAAATGTTAGCCGCTACCTGGGTGGTGATATGTCTTTGAGTTTTTCTGAAGCTGGCTCACCACCAATGCCCCAGTGCGTTTTGGGGATTTCATAAACGATTACTTCTACAGCATGTTCTGGGACGCCCAAATCCATCATAACGTTTGTTATACCCCGTATCATCGCTTTGACTTTTTCCTCTCCAACGCCCTCCCAGAAATCTACACGAACAATAGGCATTTTACCTCCTCATTAGATTCTCCATTTGAGCTTCATGTTAAGTATAGCCATATCAAATGGGAAAATCATCCCAGGGGTATTCTGGGGAAATAATACCTGATTTGTAGCAGGCCTGGTTGACACGGTATCCCCCGAAATTCCTGATCTTCAACCATTGCGTTGGCAAACGGGGCATAATCCCTTTGGGTATCATGCATTTCCTCTCGGAAAGGTGAAATTTATCTTGCCTTGACGAGTAATGGACCTCTGGTTATAATATGCGGAAATGTGCATATACAACTAATATTAAGGTAATAATAATGAGAGATTTTGTGAAATTGTTTAAGGCTCTATCCGATGAGACCAGGTTAAGAATGCTCCATATCTTGCTCGAGAGGGAGTGTTGCGTCTGTGAAGTAATGCAGGCACTGGATATCTCTCAGACTAGAGCGTCGCGCAATTTGGCTGCACTTTATGAGGCCGGTTTTCTCAAACTGCGAAGAGATGGGTTTTGGTCGCTCTACTCCATTGATATGGATGACACGAATGAACTCATAGCCAATTTGATACAGGCAGTGGCTAAGGCCATGGAGGGTAACAAGGTGATTGAACAAGATCGAGAGCGTTTGAAGAAAGCAACACGGGTGGGCCCCAGTTGTGCTGAGAAAATGCGTGGAGAAAATAACCTAGTATAATTTTTTTGATACCTATATGCGTTAATGCGCATTACAGGAAACAATTAGCATGTCGATTCTAATGCAACTACTACAGGGCGGTTGGAACGCTCTACTTGAGTACTTGTCAGCACATGTATTGACCTGTCTTATTCCGGCATTCTTCATTGCGGGAGCCATCGCTGTCTTTATCTCGCAGGCATCGGTGTTGAAATATTTCGGTCCACGGGCAAAGAAGCTCCTTTCATACAGTGTGGCCTCGGTTTCAGGGACTATTCTAGCGGTCTGTTCCTGCACGGTTCTGCCTCTATTCGGCGGCATCTATAAGAGGGGCGCTGGTATAGGTCCGGCAGTTGCGTTCCTTTACTCGGGTCCTGCAATCAATGTACTGGCTATTGTCTATACTGCACGTATTCTCGGCTTTGACCTGGGACTGGCCAGAGCAATAGGCGCGGTGGCATTCGCTGCCGGTATCGGCTTGATTATGGCAACGATTTACCGCAAAGAGGAGTCATTAAAGGACACAGCGGCATTTGATGCGCTGACAGCTGACCCTGAATCTAAGAAATGGTGGCAGCAGATTACTTTCTTCGCGGTTATGGTAGGCATATTAGTATTTGCTGCCTCAAAGAACTGGATTGTAACCGGTGTCCTGCTTGCGGCCCTGGCTTTGATACTCTGGCGCTGGTTCACCAAGAGCGAGATGGGTATCTGGATGAAGGAGACGCTTCGCTTTGTTCGCCTCATTGTACCTTGGCTGCTAGGCGGCGTATTTATTGCGGGTATCATCACTACGTTTGTCCCTCAGCATGCAGTCAGCACCTGGGTAGGCGGCAACGGTCTGTTTGCCAACTTCATTGCTTCCTTCGTGGGCGCACTGATGTACTTCGCCACGCTGACCGAAGTTCCTATCGTCAGCGCGTTCATGGACCTGGGTATGGGAAAAGGGCCCACACTGGCGCTCCTGTTAGCAGGTCCGGCATTATCTCTGCCCAATATGCTCGTTATCCGCAGTATTATGGGAACGAAGAAGACTCTTACTTACATTGCATTGGTAGTGGTATTTGCCACTACCACAGGTTACATCTTTGGACTAATTGCGCAATAAATAAAATGAGGAGGTCAAAAATGAATATCAAGATTCTTGGATCCGGTTGCGCCAGGTGCCACCAGTTGGGAAAGACAACCAGGGAGGCAGTGAAAGAGCTGGGCATTGATGCTGAGATTGAGGAGGTAAAAGACATCAACAAGATAATGGAATATCCTATCTTGACCACTCCCGGCTTGGTGATCAACGAAGAGTTGGTCTGTACAGGGCGGGTGCCCAATAAGGTGGAGCTTACCCGGTTAATTGCCAACGCCTTAACCAAAGAGGATAAAAGCAAAAGATAGAGAATGAATCTCTGTGTAGGAGCTGCAGATGTATACAAGGAGGTAGCAAAGTGACCGAAGCAACCAGGAATAGAGGAAATAAGGATAAGATTCCCAGGAGCAAGGTAACCAGGATTCTATGGATTGTATGCCCTATCATACTGGTAGGCTTAGCTGTATGGCTGGTATTAGCTTACGGGCCATCACCTCAGACACCTCCAGTCTCAAACAACTCTTCAGGCCCGACTGACAGGCTTGATGTTGTTTACTTCCACCGTACACAGCGCTGTTATACATGCCTTTGTGCCGAAGAACAGACAAGGTACACCGTGGAGACCTTCTTTGCAGATGAACTGGCTAGTGGCAAGGTCACTTTCCAATCGATAAATGTACAGGATGAGGCAAACGCCGACATCGTTGAGAAATATAACAACGCTTCATATCTAACCCTGTGCATTAACACTGTAAGAGACGGCACTGACCACATCGAAGAGGTAACAGATATCTGGCTTGTCATAGGTGATGACGAGGCATTCGTCGAAATAGTCAAGAACAAAATCGAAAACAGCCTCAATGCAGAGACCTGATGGATTTTAGTGGTATTCTTGGAGACGTCAGTATCCCGGTCCTGTCGGCACTGCTTTTGGGATTGATAACTGCCATCAGTCCCTGCCCGATGGCTACCAACATTGCTGCCCTGGCATACGTTAGCCGTGGAGTAAGAGAGCGCAGATACGTTGTCATCACTGGATCTCTCTACACACTGGGGCGCATGTTTTCTTATTCCGTCCTTGGCGTCATAATCATTGTGGCTGGCCTTGAGATCCCTGGAGTAGCTTCGTTCCTTCAGGATTTCGGCGAACAGGTCTTGGGGCCGCTTCTCATAGTGATAGGGGTGATAATGCTGCTCATAAACAAGATTTCCCTTAATCTGGGAGGTGGAAAACTGTCTTCAATAGGAGAAAAGGTCGCCAATTGGGGAATGATAGGGGGATTCCTATTGGGTGTCCTCTTTGCCCTTGCCTTTTGCCCTTACAGCGCCGTTCTATTCTTTGGAGTATTAATACCTCTGGCTCTAAAGTCCACTGGTGGTCTGATGCTGCCTGCGGTATATGCTATTGGCACCGGGCTGCCTGTTCTAGTATTTGGCGCGCTTCTATCCTTCGGCGTAACCAGGGTTTCAAGCTGGCTTAATGCAGTCACCCGCGCTGAAAAGGTCATCCGCATAGTAGTCGCCATTATTTTTATAGGAATAGGGATATATTATGTCGTGCTCTGGATACAAAACTGAGCGTCAGTTCATTGCAGCAATAACCTGTTCCGGCAAGCATGACCACACCCTCCAAGGATGTCAAGAGTGACAGGCATTACTTACAGCACGCCTGATTAGCATGGTGCTCCGGAATTATAGAATCCTCTCCCTCAGCCCCTGTTGTCATTGCGAGCCCCCGACACGTCGGGGGTGCGGCAATCTCTTCCTCCTAATTCTCCCCCTCTCAAGTTAAGAGGGGTTAGGGGAGTTATGGATTCTGTCTACTGACTACTGCCGTCTGTCTGCTCTATCTATCCTCAGGAATACAGCCGGGCATCGGTTCACTTTCTATAGGTTACGTAGTAATCCGCTTCTAACATCACACCATCTTCATAGAAGTGATGTGTGAAGTAGATATTGCCCTCGTTGTCCACAGACGACTCGGCAGCAAATTGAGAGATGATCAACTTGGGCTCCTGCCACTCTCCATCCACTCTCTTCGACCTGAAGATGGCCGGGGACCCCTGGTATGTCCTCGTGAACCATAGCTCATTGCCGTCCTGTGTCAGGGAAGGCCATCCGTCGGTCTCGGGGCTGTTAACTGCTTCCACGTTTTGCGGAGGGAGCCATTC
>Ga0180437_10010725_pt1 | contig 11127 bp, 6 predicted proteins | sample SS_ome_4_FD_132410 | JGI IMG/M metagenome (GOLD analysis project Ga0180437, IMG submission 132410) | Hypersaline lake sediment archaeal communities from the Salton Sea, California, USA - SS_3_D_1 metaG | ecosystem: Environmental > Aquatic > Non-marine Saline and Alkaline > Hypersaline > Sediment... | reverse complement strand
TCGGGGAGGTGCGCGCATACGGGTATCTGGTCACGGCTTCTTCCCACCCCTCTTGCGCCTTCGGCGCCCAGACAATACGATTGTCTGGGCCACCCCCCTGAACCCAGAGCCCTATTCATAACCTACGAGCCGTGTCTATAACAAATCTCCCCCGAAGGGGGTGCGGGGCTGGCAATGACGGGAAAGCACGGCCATCGACCACTTTGTAAATGAACTTCGCCCTCGGTACACTACGGCATAGTAGGGGCTTGCAGGAGCGATATCCGAGGAGCAGGACTCATGGATTACGAAAAATACATAACGCGCGACCCGGCAGTGTGCGGCGGCGAACCCGTCGTAACGGGTACCCGCGTTACCCTGCGTACCATTCTCGCATCCCTGGCCGAAGGCGCGACGGTCAAAGAAATCCTCGCGGATTTCCCAACACTCAATGAAACCCAGGTTCGCCCCGTAATCGCGTTTGCCGCAGCATCCCCGGAAGAAGACCTTCCCGTGCCGACCGCCTCATAAACATCAAACGCGAAGAGAATGTCCCTGCGCGCTTGGTTCCTATTCAACTGCCGTCCGCGTTTCGGCTATCTCAGTGCAATGAGGAACGGGTTGACAGAATGAATCAAATGACCTAATATACTCATACTAATGACGCGATTGCTTACATCCAACTAGCAGCAAGACGTGTTGGCTAGTGGAATCGGGGCTGAGAGCCAACAGGGAGGCCCAATGGGAGGCAAGGAAAGAGAGACGGAGCTCACGCGGGCAATTCGCGAGAGACGCGATGAACTCGGATTGAAGACCAATACGGAGTTCGCCAAGCTCCTCGGCGTTAATTCGTCCACATTCAACGATTGGGCGTCAGGGCGAAAACAGCCAAGCGCAGCAAACAAACGGCTCTTAGGGGACAAGGGCGGAGTCCCTATACCTCCTGAAACCGATACGTCGGAACTGGAGTTCGGTATGGGCATTGCCGACGGTGAACAGGGAAGCCCACGTCCGACCCCCGAGAAGGTTGACGCTCACACGGAAGTTCCATACGGACCACCTCGAATGCGAGAAGCTGATCAAACGAAGGACGTGCTTGAGTCTTTCATTCAAGAATCGAAACGCAAAGCCGTGCTTGGGCAAGTTCCCCTTCTGATATTAGGTTCGGGAGTCAGCGCGCCGCGCGTTCCGCGCCTCCCCAAGCTCGCCGAACTGCTGGGTATACACCTGAGTAAGCTTCAAGAAAGCCGTCCTGTAAAGCGGCTTCGTGCGCTCGCCGAATCGGTTGCGGTGATGGACGATGATCGGAGCAGTGTAACCTTAGCTGACGTGACCCAGCTATTCTCTGCCGCAAGTCAGCTTGAGGTCTGCAAGTCGGCTTGGCGGGCGTTCTCGTTAGACCTCATATTGCGTGGAAACGAAAAGGTCGATATGTCTGACGGGATCATAGAATGCAAGCCAACGGGCGGGCACCAAGCCATAGCACGCCTCCTTTCGCAACGCCTGGCTCTCTGTATGAGCTTGAACTTTGACCGACTTACGTGGCGTGCGCTACGCGACAAGACCTTACAGGCTGTGATCCTTCACCACAGCAAGGAGATTACCCGGTACTACTGCGCCGATACATCTGTATTCACTCCGGCGATTCTTAAGATCCGGGGAGATGTACTCTCCCTGCGTTGCGACAATCCGGCATGCCCGGCATCGGTACAACCTCAACCGCTTCCCGAAAAAGGTCTTACGGAAAACGACACCAAAGACGGCATCCGCTGTCCCGACTGCGGCGGCGGCCCGCTCGTCGTCGATCTCAGTTTTCCCGGTGAACGGAAGAAAGAAGAGGCCGCAACCGAGGCCCTCGAAGCATTTAGGTCACATATCGCAGGCACCCTGTCGTCGATCATCTTCGTAGGGCTGAGCGGACGCTGGGACGTGCATGTTTTGAACTGGGCACGCGACTATGCACAAGATTTCGACGTCCCTATTGTCCATGTGAAAAAACGAGACCGTAGTAGCTACATTAGAAATCACTATCTCGCCTTCGACCCGGGATCAAGTCAATCTGCCGGATGTCATGTTCTCGTGTTAGACAAGGACAGTTTTCTCAAGAAGTTCTGTGATGAGCTGAGCACTATGGACACACACGCAGTCCCGTGGAAAGAGAACAGGCAGGGCATCGAGGATGTGCTAGACCTAAACGAGTTCGAAGATAGCGGGGTCTGGCTTAACGGCTCCGGCCGTATTGAGGTGGCAGGGCCTGAAGACTCGCCGGTTGGGGTGTCCGTGGATACGTCTGATTTCGCTGATGTCGTTGTGGCGCGGCAGACAAAGACGTACTTGCATAGATTAGCGCAGCTTGGGCTCGTCGATGATTTCATCGGCCATAGCAGAACGCACAGTCGCTGGGAGCATTCACGCGGAACCGCCATTGTGGGTACGCTATGGGCGAAGCACCTGAGCAAGTACCTCGTACGTCTTAGGCCTGATGGGAAGAAACCCTTTGACTGTCTCCTGGTTCTTCTAAAACATGCATTACTGATACATGACTGTGGGCACCTGCCATTTTCCCACATGCTCGAGCGGGTTCTGTCCCAGATCAACTGGCTGCCTGGCGAAAGTGACGACCTGCAAATGGAAATGTTGTATGCACGTCTTTGCCGAGAGCAGATTGACCGGAAACACAATACACAAAGTGTTTCTTTCCGTAAGATGCTCAAGTACATTTATGAAGGACTGGAAGCGCTGAGCGGCATGAAATTCGGGACACCCAAGGAGGGTAAGGACTACGTCGCTCGGCTCCTCTTGACAATTGTTTCAGGGAGAGCCGCGTGGCCCTGGGTAAGCGTCATAGCCAACAGTCCGATCGATGCGGACAAGATCGACTACCTGACACGCGACAGACTGGAGTTTGCCAAAGTACAGCACAACGGATATATAGGCGGACGCTTGGGGCAAAGGATGGTGGCTGACGGGAGAGCAAATCTCGCATGGCTCACGGATTTTCTTTGCGAACAGAACGTTACGCCACACGGTGCAATCGCGCTTTCGGGCAAGAGCGCCGTTGCCGCGGCCGACCTGTGGCAGCAACGCCTTCTGGCCTATCGGAGAATCTACTACGCGCCGGAGTTTCGTGTCTATGAGCGAATGGCGACGGAAATTCTCGAGCAGTATGTTATCCGATATATCATGGGAATGCACGAGGCATGGGACTCTAATATGCCGATGAAGCTGGCACTGGCCTCGCTTTACGGGTCTCCGACGCCTGCGGAAGGAACGCTGAACTGGGACCTGCGACCTGTGAAGGCGCACGCGGTGGCCCAACATTTGGAGAACTTGGTAAAGATGCATCTTGGCGGGCTTACCCGTGAAAAGGAGCCCTTTATCGCAACAATCGTTCCGAACCTTCTTCAGAATGCAAGGATCCCGTATGACAGTGAGTACCAAACGTTTATGGAGGAGTTGGTGAAGATCCTCAGCGCCAGGCTTAACGGGGCGAAAGACTGGCCGTGTCGAAGTCTTGATTATGTGGTTGGGGAGCCTATCCGTATATCCACGCCTAAGGCAGAGGAGTTGCAGGAACTCCTGCGGCCGATACAGCATCGGTGCTCTACGTCGGTGCTTGTGGATATACTGGGGCCTCAGAAAGCTCTTGCCGGGCCTGCTACAGGAATTCTTGATGGCAAACGGGTGTTTGGCCACATCATTGTACCGACGGGCCCTGCCGGCCGGTGGCGGAGCGGGCTCCCTGCCCGGGTTCCGCTCACTGATTCCGCTGTAGACGGCATGGAGGACAACAGCACCCAGCTCTTGGTGATCTCTCCGTACGGCAAGGACTCACCCGAGGCCCGATGGGCCTTTGATCGGATTCAGGCCATCTGCAAGGACGCGGGGTACCATGTGGAGGAATCGGAATGAGCATGTCAGTTGGCGTCGCTTTTCGTTTGCACCTCAATAGTGAGTCAGGCGGTTGGCGCACCGGGCAGTACAAGATAGCAGTCGTAACGGCTTCGGGCCTCGTGAATGAGGGTTTTGCCGTTGATGACGCAAAGCGTGACACACTGTTGTTTCGGTTTCGGCCCTGGAAGGGGTGGACTTCCTTCCAGGCCGACGCTTCGTCGACGTACGGCCTCTTGGGAGGAGTTGAGGACAAGGATCAAGCGCGTGTTTCCGAAGCCGTTGAGCGCAATGCGGCCGACATCGTTACACAACACATCTGTAGTTGCTTTGATACAAGCGGGGAAAAGGAATTAAGGGTATGGATACTCGGCCCGCCTTTCGCGAAACTTGTCGGACGACTGGCGTCCCTTCGACTGCCGCGGGAGTCGGAGATACTGTGGATCACCCCGAACCCCTTACCCAAGTGGTTCAGCCTGTATCCATCGGTCTATCGCATGCGTCCAGGCGCAGGCTTTGACGTCGGAGCAATGGGAGGGCTGGACGAGGCTGACCAGGCGCTGTTGCGCACCGTTCCCTTCAACGACGGGTCCAGGTGTCGTATTCACAGGCTGAGCATGTACGGTGCAGGGCCTGTCAGTCTCGCAAACGGGGTCCTGAGGCCCGCCGTTTGGGCTGGACCTGAGAACCAATTGCCGGATCCTTTGCGATTAAGCGCGCTGGTGCTGTCGCAGGGGGACTATGATAGGCCTCTCTGGGAATTTGCGAAATCCAACGAAGCCGGTGTAGAATTCATCCGTGAGCGCTATTTCAGAGAAGCTGACGCGAGAGTGACGAGGCGAGCGGCACGGGGCAGGAAGGAGCTTCTGACGCGTGAGCAACTCGACTACCTCAGCGAGAAATTCGCGGAGAAAGATGGCTAGCCGAGCACATAGGGCCACGATAGCGGCCGTTCACTCTGAGGCCAACCTCCTTGCGCTGGAATGCTTTGAAACCACTAGACTCGGTGATACTACGGGGCTGGCTCATGTCCCGGTTGAACGCATCGTTGACGAGTTCCCCGGGTACCATGCTAAGGTCAGCACTGCAAGTCAGCCGTTCGCGGCTCGCGCGGCCTGGATTGAAGAACAGACTCCCGAAGGGCCACGGCACGAGATATGGTTACGCCCCGAGGACAGTGCCGCGGGGAAACGCTTCTCTATGGCGCATGAGCTTGGGCATTTCATGCTGAAACAACACCTCGGGGTTATTGATCGTATTCTCACTCAGGCCGGCGGACAAATGTCTAGGGAGGTCCTTGCCGAGCGGATATCCGACGAGTTTGCCAGCCTTCTCCTGCTTCCTGCGCCGATGCTGAAGAGCCAGTTCGACGTTTTGCGTGCTGAGCGTGACGGTCTTCTCTATCTGGAACAGTTTGCAGCACGAAAGGGTGTCAGCCTCACAATGCTGGCGAAAAGGCTTTCTCAAGTGTTTCGGCCGGGACCCAAAGGCTGGTTCTTCGTAACTGCCGACTTCGACGTAGCGCGGACTCAAGGTGTCGGCTTCGCGTTGCGCGTGCGCACACGCGTGTGCCCGGCGCGCTACTATTTACCCACCAATCAGCGTTTGACTTCGCTGGGCCTCGGGTGTGTTGCCGCGAGATTTGAAGAAATGCGGCCATTCTCATCGGAAGAATGGTGCGCCGAAGCACTTATGCAGTTGCGCAGTGTGTGGAGACGCGTCAAAGTTGACTGCGAAGGAGTCTCGAAGAAGTACGCCACCCGCTCAGGTTATTCTTACCTTGCTCTGTTCGGACGCATCAAGAGCGAGATCTAATCCAGGCTCACGTCGCTTGTGTTTCTACGTATTTCCCACAACGTCATCGGGAGGGCTTCGTCGCACAAGCAGCGCGGCGACCTGAGAAAACAGAACTAACCTCGTGTCGTCCGCCACGGCGACAGCGGCTGTGGGCGGGCATGGCGCTTGCGGTTTACTTCTCGACGGGTACGACGATGCCTCGCATGATGATTTTTTGGCAGAAGACGAAGATTGCGAAGGTGGGTATTGCGGCGATGATTAGGGAGGCGTATTTGACGCCTGGGCCGGCCCAGCGTCCGAGTTGGAACAGCCAGACCATGAGGGTCCACATTTTATCGTCTTGGCAGATTAGGAGCGCGAACATGAAGTTCGAGTAGGCGGCGGTGAATGCGCCGAGCGCGATGACGGCGAGTATGGGTTTCGAGAGGCTCATGGTGATGCTCCAGAAGATGGTCCATTCGCTCGCGCCGTCGATGGCGGCGCTTTCGTAGAGGTCTCGGGGGAGCGAGTCGAAGAACCCTTTCAAGAGGAATATCGAGTAGCCGTTTGCGAGGCCGGGGAGTACCAAGGCCGCAAATGTGTTGAGCAGATGGAGTTCGCGCAGCATCAGGAAGACGGGTATCGAGGTGACCATAGGGGGAAACGCCATGGTGAGCATGAGAAACAGAAGGATCTTGTAGGTCGAGGGCATCTGGAACCGGCTCATGGCGTAGGCGGCGAGCGGGTTGACCAACAGCGCGAACAGCACGGATAACGAACAGTAAATGACGGTGTTGATGACGCCGCGGCCGTGGAACACGAGAAAGCCGAGCACGGCCCTGTAATTGCGGGTCACGAATTCCCACCGCAGTTCGCGCCGCATGTTCAGGAATGCGAGGTAGTGGTCATCGTGGCGCGGGGGCAGAATCCCGCCGAAGGCGCTGAAATCCGTGCCGCACGCCGCGTTGACACGCTCAATTGCTCCGTATTCCTTCTCGAGATAGTCCCGAAACATAAACTCGACGCTGTGCACGCGCACCATCTCGGTTGGGATCATATATATAGCATTAGTGTCGGGATCTTCCCATCCGTTGATGAACGACTCCCAGTCACTCGACGGGAGCCCGCTCGCAGGCGGCTCTTCGATGAGGGGTATTTCGTCGAACGCGCGGTACTGCGTGCCATAGTTGCGATTGAGCGCGTCGATATCTCGGTATTTCGCCTGTAGAAACTCGGCGTAGATAGGTTGCGCGGTGGCGTCCGCGCGAATCCACAGCACATTTAGCGAGTGTCGCACATAGTCCTCCCAGTCTTGTCGTTCGAGGGGCGTTCCGTTCGGCGCGTGCCGGGTAAGGTGGATTTCGTCGTAGGATTTGTATTGCGTACCGTGCGCTTGGTTGTATTCGTCAATATCGCGCGAGTATTGCGCTTTAAGAAACAGCGTCTTGTAGAACCCTTCCGGCGAGAAATAGTAGCGGTTCCAACGGGGCGCCCGCTTCTTGTACTCGCGAAACGCCTGATCGAACTTGGAGCCGCCGGGTTTGAAACGCCGATCGAGATACTCGCGCGGCAGCACGGCCACGGCGTACCAGGCGACGAAGTCCGTCTCGAAGCTCCGGTTGAAAGCCTCGATATCGCGGCCGAAACGCGCCATAAGTTCGTTCCTGAACTCGCGGAGCGCCAGCGGAACCGTATACGATACGGGGGTTTTGACGTAACCACAGGCGTATGCATACTCGGGCGGCGCCGTTTCCTCGAGGAATGCGCGCCATTCGGCGACGAATTTCGTGTTGGGGTATTGCGGTGGGTCGAGCTGGTCGAACGTCGGTACGTCGATCCCATATGTTACCCGCATCGTCTCTGTGGACTCGTTGAGCAATCCCTCGATGTGTTTTCGATACAAAACCACGTCGTCCGTTAGAAAATCCGGCCACGGGTCGAAGTCTTTCAGATCGACGCCGCTTCGCGTACTGCCGGCAACCATAATCAGGAACGGATAGACCATCGTTGCGGAACCAAGGATGAGCACTACGTAAATGCACGCGATCAATGCTCTGACTTTGGGGGAGCGGCGTCCAATATGCGATATCAGCGGCATCGTTTCTTTGTTTCTGGTTTCTAGTTTCTGGTTTCTGGTTCCTGGTTCTTGGTTCCTGGTTTCTGGTTGACTTCTGTCTTCTGACTCCTGTCTTCTATCTTCCGACTACTTCCTGTCTCCTGCGGCTCTGAACTCGAGCCGCGACAGGATCCGCAGTTGATGCACCGTGAAGCCTATCAACATCACGCCGAGCGTCCACGCCATCGCGGTGGCCGGCCCGAATTTGAGATGGACGTAGGCCTTATAGAAGATGTGCAACCCGGCCACTTCCGTGTTCGCGGCGCCCGCCGTCATGGCCAGGATGTTCCCGGAAGATTTCAATGAACCGATAAACACGCCTACGAAGTTGATAATGATGAGCGGCTTGAGTATAGGAAACACGACGAACATGATTTTATCGATGAACGTGGCGCCGTCGATGTCGGCGGCCTCGTAGAAGTCTTCGGCAATGCCTTTCAGCGCCGCGAGATAGATCAAGCAGCCCGGGCCCGTTCCGGACCACACCATGGGCAATACGCAGGCGAACATGGCGGTATCGGCATTGCCGAGCCAACGGAACGGTTCGGGGAAGGTCATGAAGAGGGCGCGATACCAGGGCACGCCCTCGATGGCGAAGATGGGCCTGGTGATGGCGCAAAATGTGTAGAACAAGATCGCCGCAACCACCGCAAACACCGCAGCCACCCAGTATACTTTGTGATACACGAGCCGACGCGTAAATGAGAGCGCGATCACGGCGAGAATCAGGCCCGCCAGTAGGAAGCCGATGGCTGGAATACGCATTACGATGGCGTTGAGCGTGCCGTACTCGGTCTCGCCGTAGAGCGCCTTCCACAGAAGGATAACGACCAGACCCGTGATCACGGCCGGCAGGTAGAACAGCGTCCGGAACAGCAACTTGCCGCGGGGAACTTCTTGAAGCAGCACCGCTAGTATTACGGGGGGGAGGAAAGTCAGGCCGATTACCAACAGGCTGTAGCGCAGCGAATTCCATACGGACCGCCACCAGTCGCCGTCCCACAGGATGTCGCCGAAATTGTCCAGCCAAACCCACTTCGAGCCGCCCATGACGTTGACGTCCTGGAACGCCATGACGGAACCGCGCCCGAGGGGTACGTATTGCCAGACAAATACGGAGGCCAGCGCGGGCAACAGCAGCAGGTAGGCCTTTCCGTACCGCCGGAAATCCCAAGCCTTCGGGGGCTTGCCGGTTCCCAGTTCGGGCGGGGCAAACGCGCTGACCACTTTACGGACCACCCAAATCGAGGCCAGCGCAATCAATGCAAGGGCCGCAACCGCCGAAATCCGGCGTTTCACCCGCTCTTTCGCGGATACCTCGCCCAGCATCTCTTCCCTGGCTTCGTCCGCGGCCTCTTTAAGAAGTCCCTGAAGGACGTCGAGCCGTTCTTCCTTGTCTTCCGGCAGTTGGTCCTTGAGCGCAAGGTCTTCGGCCCTCTGAATAGGAACGGTCATGATTTCGTAGATCATCGAGCTGTTGGGGCCGTAAGGTTCGGGGACGGAAGTGTCGATAGCGATCTGGAAGGCTTCGGCCCATCCTTTGGGGGCGAGCCGAATCAGTTCCGAATACCCGAACATGCGCAGGAACTTCGGATTGATGAACCGGCCCATGCCGCCCTCGACCATTATGCGGGTGCGGATTTCCAGGGCCTCCTTGCACTCATAGAAGCGCATATACTCCCAGGCGGCGTCCCGTACGACGGGGTCTTCGACACCCGCAAACAGCCCCAGCATTTGGTTGTTGATTTCGCCTCCCCGGATACCCGTCGGCCCAATGGGAACCGGCGCCATGCCGAACAGGTCGGGGTTGAGCCTGCTCGCATATTCCAGCGCAGTACCGAATCTCACGGCGATTTCACCCCGCACCCATTTCTCAGTGGAGGGGTCGGCCGTGTCCCGATAGGCGTATCCGCGACGCTTACGACCGTCCTCATCGATCCACGGCACGGTGCACAATTCCAGGTAGTAATCGAGTGCGATGGCGGCCTCGCGCGAGTCGAAGACGATCCGCCATTCATCGGTCTCTTCGTCATGGACCATCGCATCGCCGCCCATCGACCACAGGAACGTGAGCCAATTCCAGGCTTCCATCCTGCCGCGGCCAAAGCGCGTGCCGTAGACGCCTTCGCTCGGGTCGGTGATTTTGCGGCAGGCCTCGAGCAAGTCGTCCCAGGTCCAGTTGTTGTCCGGGTAGGGCAGGCCGTGTTCATCGAACAGGTCTCTGCGGTAGAACGCCATCTTGCCCATAGCCCCGCCATAGGGCAGGGCCCACACATGGGTCTCGCCGGTCGGACCTTTGCGGCGGATAATGGGCATTATTTTGGGATGGATGCGAAGCGCCTTCTCCTCGTCCGACATTGCCGTGTAATAGCCGTCCTCCGGCTTGTCGAGAGGGTATAGAAATCCTTCCCGGATGTACGTGCCCGACGAGATGGGGTTGACGTACATCACGTCGGGCGATACGCCGCCTGCGATGGCCAACAGTGTGCTGTGTATGCCCTCAATCTCGATGCCCGTGTATTGCTGCAGCTCCACTTCCACGTGGTCCCAGTTGTGCCGGCCGTACTTTTCAGGGTTCTCTTTGTATCTATCGCGATACTTTTCTGCGAACATCTGCGGAAATGTGCGGACGAATTCCCGCACGACCGCGACCTCGGCGCGCGTCCACGTGTCCGTCATACTTGGATCGGGCAATCGCCAGATTTTGACGTGGATGATGGTCTTGCCGTCGGCGTCTTCAATCCAACCGCCGTGCGCGTGGGCCGCCGTGAGAAGAAAGGCTGTGAGAATACAGAAAGTACAGATAGCAGGAGACTTCGATTGGGCATGCAGCCGTTTTGCTGAACCGGCACACGAGTCATGGGCGCGCAATCGCCATACGCATGCTAGTGTCATGCCATCGGTGCCCCCAGGTCCGTCGATCATCCGGTGAATAATACCTGTTGTATACGGCCATGGCAACCCCGCCCTGATTGTCTGTCAACGCGCTTTCGAAATGTCGTCGTGGCAACTCACTGGAAAATGTCTTCTTGTTGCGGGTTCCGGGGCTGGGGTCTGGGGGCGAGTTATCCACACATCCATCCGTCGAGCCGAGGCCATCTGAGCCGCAGCTCTAGTGGCGGCGAACATGTGGGTAACTCGCGGGCTTCATCGGCGTTCGTTGGCTTCGGTTTGTGCGAGCATAAGCGCGCGGCCTATTTTTCGACGGGTACGACGATGCCGCGCATGATGATTCTCTGGCAGAACGCGAAGATCAGGAATGTCGGGATGGCAGCGATGACGAGTGATGCATATCTGGTGCTGAGCCCCCCCCACCGGCCTAACTGGTAGAGCCAAACCATGATGGTCCACATCTTGTGGTCCTG
>Ga0180437_10010721_pt1 | contig 11131 bp, 10 predicted proteins | sample SS_ome_4_FD_132410 | JGI IMG/M metagenome (GOLD analysis project Ga0180437, IMG submission 132410) | Hypersaline lake sediment archaeal communities from the Salton Sea, California, USA - SS_3_D_1 metaG | ecosystem: Environmental > Aquatic > Non-marine Saline and Alkaline > Hypersaline >... | reverse complement strand
GTATAATTTGAAGCTGGGAGAGGTGTCCGAGTGGTTTAAGGAGCCGCTCTCGAAAAGCGGTGTCCCGATATGGGACCGTGGGTTCGAATCCCACCCTCTCCGCTTTAGAGCATCGGCCTATGAGAAAGTGCAATGAAAATGTGGAAACTTAAGTATCTGGGAATCTTAGGATGCCTAGGATTGCTAGGTTTTGTCAATAGCTGGTTTTCACTTTTCGCTCTGCTTGCCTTATTCGGCCTGCTCGGTCTATTAGGACCGAAAGCGAGGCAAAACTGAAAAGGGGAGAGGTGCTGGAGTGGACGATCAGGCGCGCCTGGAGAGCGCGTAGGGGGAAACCCCTCGTGGGTTCGAATCCCACCCTCTCCGCTTCTTCGCCTTTCAGGCTGTCTTCGAAGAAGGCTTGAGCTTTTGAAAAGGGTTGCTTTACTTGAGCCATTGTGTTAAAATCAGCGAATTTGACTGGTAATTGCAGGAGGTTTGTAAAGATGAAAATTTCCCTGATAGAGCCCAAGAGCCCCTCTTATAATGTCTATACTGCCTTTATCAAGCACCTCCCTATGATGGGGCCCATCTATCTGGGCACGATACTGAAAAACGATGGTCATGAGGTTACCATTTATAACGAAAACGTTGAGGAAATCGACTACTCCAAGATCAAGGACTCGGATATCTTAGGCCTCTCCATTATGACATCCACTGCCCCCGGGGGTTATGAGATCGCCGAGAATTTCAGGACGCTTAACCCTAAGGGGAGAGTTATTATCGGCGGGGTGCATGCTACCTTCCTGCCCGAGGAAGCAGCACAGTATGCCGACCATGTGGTGCAGGGCGAAGGTGAGCTGGTGATCTCCGATCTGGTCAAGTACGGAGGGGAAAAGATCGTCCAGTGCAATCCAGTGCTCAATCTCGATGATCTGCCTTTCCCTGACTTCTCCATCGTCGATGGCTTTAGAAAACGCATGCAGATGACACCGGTTTCGACCTCGAGGGGTTGTCCCTATGACTGCACCTTTTGCTCTGTTACCGCGATGTTTGGCAGAAAATACCGCTTTCGCTCTCCCGAGAGCGTTATCGAAGAGTTATCCCGCTTTAAGCACAGGAGTATTTTCTTCTACGATGATAATTTTGGTGCTAATAGAGCGAGAACCAAGGAACTGCTGACTCTGATGATTGAACATAAGATCACCCCCAGGTGGATAACGCAGGTTAGAGCTGACATAGCTAAAGATGAAGAGCTGATAAGCTTGATGGCGGAGGCAAATTGTAATCGCTTGTGTATCGGGTTCGAGTCAGTAAATCCAGAGGCGCTGGAAAGCTACAATAAAAAGCAGACTCCGGAGGATGTCACCAACTGTATCGAGGTGCTGCACAGGTACGGCATCAAAGTGCACGGGATGTTCATATCCGAGGGATATTCAGATATCTATGATAAATTGGGGTTGGATAGCCTCCAGCTAAGCATTCTGATTCCAATTCTTGGCAGCAGGCTTTACACCAGTGTGAAGTCCGCCCGTAAATTCATCACCGAAAAGTTCCCTACTGACTGGAAACTGTATGATGGCGGTCATGTGGTTCACTGGCCGGATAATATGTCACCATACGAGATGCAAAAACAGACCCTGCAAGCGCTGAAAAACTTTTACTCCCGCCATAACATGGTTAAGTTTTTCCTTAGCGGTAAAATCACGGATTTTCGCACCAGGCAGATGGGCCATGGCATCCTCAAGAAGTGGGAGGCACAGAACAAATCCTACCTGAAAAAACTGAGACAACACCAAATTTCATCAGGAAGTTTGATAGAACCGACCTCTTCAAATATTTGAATCCCGTTTCTCCAATGATAAAGCTGGCCTCCTGGGCGGGTGGTGGTTCCGTTTGAGCACCTCTTTTGGCTTGACAAGCATCGCTTAAATAGCCATTCTGCAATGCCTGATTGTCTTATCTTGGCCACTTATGCTAGAATGATTCAACTTTTGGTATGGAAATGATCGACATCAAGTACTGGGTAGGATTCACCCTGATACCGGGGATAGGGCGGGCCAAGTTCTCCCGATTGGAGCAACACTTCGGTGACCTGGAGAGGGCATGGCAGGCCGGCGCTGCCGAGCTCAAGGCGGCCGGCCTAGACGATCGTGCTGTGCAGGCTATCGTCGCCCGGCGGCCCAAGATATCCCTCGATGACGAGATGGAGAAGCTGGAGCGATATAAGGTGGAAGCACTCACCTGGCATGATCAAGCCTATCCCTCAAGGCTGAAGGAAATTTACGACCTCCCTCCTGTGCTCTATGTAAGGGGAGGTTTTGCTGCTCAAGACGAATGGTCTCTGTCTGTGGTAGGCACTCGCCGTCCCAGTTACTATGGAAGGGAAGTCACCGAGCAGATTGCGGGTGATCTGGCACGAAATGGGATCACCATTGTCAGCGGACTGGCCAGAGGGATTGACGCCACCGCTCATCGCGCTGCCCTGGATGCCGGAGGGCGGACCATTGCTGTCTTCGGTTGCGGTCTGGATGTTGTTTATCCCAGCGACCATGTGAAACTTGCTCGTGAGATCATGGAGCGAGGCGCTTTGGTAAGCGAGCTTCCCTTGGGAAGTCGGCCTAAGGCAGAGAACTTCCCCCGGCGTAACCGCATCATGAGCGGGCTGAGCCTGGGGGTGCTTGTTGTCGAGGCGGGAGAGAAGAGCGGCGCACTGATAACCACCAACCTCGCCCTGGAGCAGAACCGGGAGGTATTCGCTGTCCCCGGCAGCATGCTCTCCCCCCAGAGCAGGGGAACAAACCGCCTGATCCAGGAGGGGGCAAAACTGGTGTTGGGCTGCTACGACATCCTTGAGGAGCTCAATCTGACCATGGCGGCGCAACAACTAGAGATGAAGGAAGTTCTTCCGGCTACGGACACAGAATCCATGATTTTGAATTGTCTCTCCCTAGAGCCAACCCATATCGATGCAGTGGGGCTAAAGTGCGGTCTGCCAATATCTACAGTGAGCAGCACACTGGTCATGATGGAGCTAAAGGGGGCAGTAAAGCAGGTTGGAGGCATGAATTATATCCTCGCCCGGGAGGCGAGAGAGGAATATCGAATCCAGGTGGAGTAGGGCTTCGATGAGCAAGAGTCTGGTCATTGTCGAGTCGCCGGCCAAGGCAAAAACGGTGAGCCGGATGCTGGGAAACCGCTATAGCGTCAAGGCTTGTATTGGACATGTTCGTGATCTACCCCGGAGCCGATTGGGGGTGGATGTGGAAGAAGGTTTCACCCCCAAGTACGTAGTTCCCAAGGAGAAGAAGACGGTGGTGAAGCAGATAGGGGAGGCGGCCAAGAAGGCCTCGTCCGTATATCTCGCCACTGACCCTGATCGTGAGGGTGAGGCCATCTCCTGGCATTTGATTCAGGCTGCGCAACTGGATGATATGCCACTGAAGCGGGTAGTTTTCCATGAGATCACCAAGGAGGCACTTACTGATGCCTTCCGCCATCCCCGGGGGATCGATATCGACCTGGTCAATGCCCAGCAGGCGCGGCGTATCCTTGATAGGCTGGTGGGCTATAAGCTAAGCCCTCTGCTTTGGCGCAAGGTGAGGCGTGGTCTTTCCGCGGGCAGGGTGCAATCGGTGGCACTGAGAATGATAGTTGACCGTGAACGGGAGATAGAGGGCTTTGTCCCTAAAGAATATTGGTCCATCGATGCCGAGTTGAAAAAGATGGCGGGGAAAGATAGCTTCAAAGCAACCCTTTTGGGTCTTAGTGATGGCAAGAAGATCGAGATTGGAAGCCAAGATGAAGCGGAAGGAATTGCTGCTGAGCTTGAGCAGGCGAGCTATGCCGTTGCCCAGGTGCGAAAAAAAGAGATATCCCGCGGGCCGGCGCCGCCTTTCATCACCAGCACCCTGCAACAGGAAGGGTGGCGAAAACTGCGCTTCACTGCTAAGCATACCATGGCTGTCGCCCAGCAACTCTACGAGGGCCTGCCAGTTGGTGAGGAGGGCTCTGTGGGTCTAATCACCTACATGCGCACCGATTCCACCAGGGTTGCTTCCTCAGCCTTAAACGAGGCCCGTGCTTACATCAAAGACAAATATGGGGCCAATTTCCTGCCCTCCCGACCGCGCATCTTCGCCAAGAAGGCGAAGGCAGCCCAAGAGGCCCATGAGGCGATCCGACCGACATCGATATGGCGGGAGCCCGATGCTATAAAGCGTTATCTCAATAGAGACCAATTCAGGCTCTATGAGCTGATCTGGAAGCGAATGGTCGCTAGCCAGATGTCCCCTGCCCTGCTGGATACCACCTCGGTTGATATAGAAGCAAAGAACGAAAAGTCCTATCTTCTTAGAGCTACCAGCTCCTTGATCAAGTTCCCGGGTTTCACCATACTTTATAGCGAGGGTAAGGACGAGGCTGAGGCTGAAGGTGGCAAGAAGCCTCTACCCGAATTGGCAAAGGGCGAGTCTCTGAAGCTCTTGGCTCTTTTCCCAGAGCAGCATTTCACCCAGCCTCCGCCACGCTATACTGAAGCGACCCTAGTCAAAGCACTAGAAGAGAGGGGGATTGGGCGTCCCTCAACCTACGCTCCCATTCTGTCCACCATTCGGGAGAGGGGCTATGTGGAGCGTGCCGATGGGCGGTTTCAACCCCTGGAGCTTGGCTTTTTGGTGAGCGAGCTATTAACCGAACATTTCCCTGATATCGTCGATCTGGGGTTCACTGCCCAGATGGAGGATGGGCTGGATCAGATCGCACGCGGGGAACGGAACTGGGCTCCCTTCCTTCAGGATTTCTACCATCCCTTTGAAAAGAGCCTGAAGACAGCGGAAGAGCGAATGGAGAAGATCAAGGTGGTTGATGAGCCCACGGATGAGACCTGTGAGCAGTGCGGCAGGCCTATGGTGATCAAATTGGGGCGCTATGGCAGGTTTATAGCCTGTACCGGCTATCCGGAATGCAAGAGTACAAAGCCACTTCTGGTCAAAATAGGCGTTAAATGTCCTAAATGCGGCGGAGACCTGGTGCAGAGGCAAACTAAGAAAAGGCGCACCTTTTATGGCTGTGCTGGCTATCCAGATTGCGATTTTGCCACTAACTCTAGGCCTCTACCTCAGCTCTGCCCTCAGTGCGGTGGGCTCATGGTGATGCGAGGCAAGAGAATGGCAAAATGCCTGAAATGCGAATTCAGTACCAGCATGGCCAATTTGGAGAGAGAGGCTGTGGAAGTATGAACCCGGTCCAGGGTGCAAAAGGCACAGAAAAGCTGCTTCGGGGTTATGTCAACTATCTGGCGGTAGAGCGCCACGCCTCGCCCTACACTGTGCGCAATTATACCCATGGCCTGCGCCACTTCCTCGACTTCCTGAACCAAGAGAATGTCATCAGCCTTAGAGATGTGGACCGCTTCTTGCTCCGCCGCTATATCGCCTCCCTTCTGGAGCAGGGATTTGACAAGACAAGCGTTGCCGGCAAACTGAGCGCTCTGCGCTCCTTCTATCGCTATCTGATGCGGGAGAACATCGTATCCTCAAATCCGCTACTCACTGTCTCCTTACCCAAACTGGAGAGGTATCTTCCCTCTTTTCTCTCTGCAGATGAGGTCAAGCTGCTCCTGGAGAGACCCGATACTTCCACTTCCCTGGGTCAGCGGGACAAGGCAATGATGGAGCTTCTCTACGCTGCTGGGCTAAGGGTAAGCGAGATAGCAGGGCTGGATGTCGATAATGTCAATCTTGAAACCAAGGAGATTCGCGTCTGGGGCAAGGGCTCCAAGGAGCGAATGGTGCTCATGGGAGAGCCGGCCGCAGCAGCCTTAGACTGCTATCTTAGAGAAGGTCGCAGGCAGCTACTTGGCAACTCAAGGACTGAAGCTTTGTTCTTAAATCGATATGGGAAAAGGCTCTCCGAGCGTGCTATTCAGATAGCAATCAAGAGATATGCCGTTGAGGCTGGGCTTGACAAGAGAGTTCACCCTCACATGTTGCGCCATAGCTTTGCTACCCATCTTCTGGACGGTGGTGCCGACCTGCGAGTGGTTCAGGAGCTCCTGGGTCATGTCAATCTCACTACTACCCAGGTCTATACCCATGTCACCCAAGCCCAGGCGCGAAAGGTTTATCTTGCTGCCCATCCCAGGGCGAAGAGAAAAAAGGAGACAGACTCATGAAAATCCTTATGATCCACGGACCAAATTTGAATATGGTGGGCAAGAGGGAAAAGGCGCTCTATGGGGACAAGGCCCTGGCTGAGATTGACGCCCTGGTTGAAAAAAGGGGCCAGGAATTGGCGGTTGAGATTTTGGGCTTCCAGTCCAACAGTGAGGGAACGCTCATCGACTTCATTCAAGCTGAAGCGCCCAAGGCCGATGCTATCATCATCAACCCCGGAGCCCTCACCCACTACGGCCTGTCGCTAAGGGATGCCCTGGTTGATAGCGCTCTCCCTGTGATCGAGGTTCACCTGTCCAACATTTATGCTCGGGAGGAATGGCGTCATAAATCGGTGATTGCTCCCATCGCCAGGGGCCAGATAAGCGGCCTTGGCTGGCGGGGGTATATCGCCGCCCTGGAAATCCTGATCGCCGAAAAGGCGCGAAAATGAGCCTTCGTCTGGAGAAGCTGCGCCACAAGCTGGCTGAGGCGAAACTTGATGCCATCCTCGTCTCCCAGGGGGAGAACCGCCGCTATCTATCGGGATTTACTGGCTCAGCCGGATTTCTCCTCATATCCGATGGCAGAGCTATACTGGCTACCGATTTTCGCTATGTGGAGCAGGCACAGAGCCAGGCTCCAGATTTCGAAACTTTTCAAATCCAGGGGGAGCTACCAGTCTGGTTTCCCGACCTGGCATCATCGCTCAATGTGAAAAGGATTGGCTTTGAAGCCAATGACCTCTCCTGTTCTGCCTTTCAAAGGCTGGTTGGGATGAAGGGAGCAAAGGGCCTTGAGTTCGTGCCCACAGAGGAGATGGTGGAGTCCCTGCGCGCGATAAAGGATGATGGGGAGCTGGAGCTTATTATGAAGGCGGTGGAGCTGACCGATGCCGCCTTTGAAGAAATCGCCCCAAAGATATGCCCAGGAATGAAAGAGAAAGAGGTGGCATGGGAGATAGAAAGATTTCTTCGGGAGAAGGGGAGCGAGAGCGTTCCCTTCGATCTCATTGTGGCCTCAGGGCCCAACTCTGCTCTACCCCATGCTACACCTTCAGAGCGCTCTATCCTTGACAATGAGCCGGTGGTCATCGATATAGGGGCTCGGATTGGGGGCTATTCCAGCGACCTCTCCAGAACCATATGCCCTGGCAATAAGGATAAGACTTTTGTTAGAATATATGATCTTGTTCTTGGCGCTCAACTCACCGCCATCGCCACCATCGAGGCTGGGATGAGTGGTGAACAGGCTGATGCCCTTGCCCGGACGGTTATCGAACAAGGAGGCTACGGGGAAGCCTTCGGGCATGGGCTGGGGCATGGCGTTGGTCTTGCCCCTCATGAGCAGCCGCGGCTGGGGAGAGGCTCATCTATGGTATTAACTGATGGCATGGTTTTCACCATCGAGCCAGGTATTTATATTAAGGGATGGGGTGGGGTCAGGATTGAGGATGTGGCGGTCATGGAAAAGGGGAAGATTAGGGTGCTCTCTAAAGCGAGGAAGATCGAATGAGGTGTCAAAGTCTTAAAGCATCACACCATAAATCTAGAACCAGTTCGAAAAAGGGGACGAAAAAATGATCAGCACCGGCGATTTGAAGAAAGGGATAACCATTGAGCTTGAGGGTGGGCTTTACCAAATACTCGACTGGCAGCATATAAAGATGGGGCGTGGCAGCGCCCAAGTCAGATTGAAACTGCGCGATATCAGGGCGGGGCATACCATTGAGCGCACCTTCCAGGCGGGGGAGAAGTTTGCCCGGGCCAGGTTAGATCGCCAAGCGGTGCAATTCCTTTATTCAGAGGGTAATCTATACTATTTCATGGATTCGGAGACCTTTGAGCAGAGCGCGCTTGATGCCGAGCTGTTGGGCGATGCCCTCGATTACCTCAAGGAAGGCATGTCCATCGAGGTTCTCAGCTACAAAGATGCGCCCATCAGCGTGGAGCTTCCTAACTCGGTGGAGCTTGAGGTAGTGGATACCGGCCCCGGTTTCAAGGGGGATACGGCACAGGCGGGGAACAAGCCAGCCAAGCTGGAGACGGGGGTCACCATCCAGGTTCCAATGTTTGTCAACAATGGTGATATCGTTCGCGTTGATACCCGCACTGGACAATACCTGGAAAGGGTTTAGCTGCATTGAGAATCTATGCTGTAGGCGAAGTGACCGGCTACCTGAGGGAGCTCTTAGAAGCCGACAGCCTGCTTGCTGACCTGTGGATCAGTGGTGAAGTCTCCAATCTTTCCCGGTCGGCAGCGGGGCACCTTTACTTCACCCTAAAGGATGAAGCAAGTCAGCTAAGGTGTGTTCTTTTCCGCCACGAAAGGCTCGCTGCCCAATTGGAAAATGGCGTTGCTGTGGTAGCGCATGGTCATATCTCTGTCTATGAAGTGGCTGGCAGCCTCCAGTTCTATGTTGACTTGGTCCAACCCGAAGGGGTGGGGATTCTACACCTCGAGTTTGAGCGGCTCAAGGCAAAGCTGGAGGAGGAAGGACTTTTCGATATCACGCGCAAGAGGGAAATACCTCTCTTTCCCCAGCGCATCGGCTTGGTCACCTCACCAGGCAGTGCGGTGTTTCACGATATCACCAATATCATAAGCAGACGCTATCCCCTGGTGGAACTGGTGCTCTCTCCTACCCTGGTGCAGGGTGATAGTGCCCCAGAGGGGATTGTTCGGGCAATCGAAGCCCTTAACCAGACGGAAGGCATCGATCTCGTGATCTTGGCTCGTGGTGGCGGCTCTCTGGAGGAGCTTTGGGCCTTCAACGAGGAAATAGTCGCCCGCGCGATCGCTTCAAGCAAAACGCCGGTGATCAGCGGGGTAGGACATGATACCGATTTCACCATCGCCGATTTCGTCGCCGACCTGCGCGCCCCGACACCTTCGGCGGCAGCGGAACTGGCTGTGCCCCATTGCTCCGAACTGAAGGGTCGCATCCTGACCCAGCAAAGGGCGCTGGTGTCTGCTCTCAGGGGCGAGATTTCCCAGCGGGGCATAGAGCTGGGCTTCTTGACAAACCGCCTTAAATCCCTCGCACCCGATGTCGATCGCTATCGGCAGCGCATTGATGAGCTGACTAAGGTAGCATCGATACGGGTTGCAAACTTCCTTGCCCTCGGGAGGGAGAAGATGCGCAGCCTAGAGCTAGAGCTCAGTGCCCTGAGCCCAATAGCTACACTGGGGCGAGGCTATGCTCAGGTGCAGCATTCCGTCACCGGGGAACTGGTATCGCGGGTAGAGCAGGTCCATCGAGGTGATGCCATCGATGTTCGGGTGAGCGATGGCGAGTTTAAGGGCAGGGTCACCGGGTCGAAGAAAGGTCTACAGGCATGGCTGAAGAACTCTCCTTCGAAGAAGGACTGAATCGGCTGGATAAGATCGTTCAAAACCTGGAGGCAGGAGGGCTAACCTTGGAGGAGGCAATTTCCCTCTTCGAAGAAGGGATGCGTCTGGCAAAGATATGCAGCCAGCGGCTTGATGCAGCTGAGCTTAAGCTCAGCCAGCTTCAGACCGCTTTTGAGAAAGAGATAGAAAACAGGGGTGAATCCCCTTGCTAAAAGCTGACCTTCACATCCATACCTCCTACTCACCGGACTGCGCTACTTCCTTGCAGCAGGTGATTGCTCGCTGCAAGCAAACCGAGATCGGTTGTGTTGCAGTAACTGATCACAATACCATCCTCGGCGCCCTGAAGCTTAGAGAGCTTGCTCCCTTTACTGTGATCGTGGGTGAGGAGATAAATACCCGCTCCGGGGAGATTATCGGCTACTTCCTCACCGAGGAGATACCGGCCAGGCTTCCCGCCGAGGAAACCGTGCGCCGCATTAAGGAGCAGGGTGGATTGGTATGCATCCCCCACCCTTTTGACCGGCTTCGGCTCTCCTCTCTGCGTCACCAAACTTTGTTGAAGCTGCTTCCTGATATCGACATCATCGAGGTATTTAACTCGCGAGTTCTACTAAAGCGCCACAACCTCAGCGCTCGGCTTTTCGCTAAAGATCACCAGCTTCTTGCCAGTGTTGGTAGCGATGCTCATACTGCCTCTGAAATCGGTTATACCTGTGTAGTGATGCCTGAGTTTAACGATATGGAGGAGTTTCGCCTTGCTCTGGCAAAAGGTGTACTTGTTTGGCACAAGGCCAGCCTCTGGGTTCATGTACGGAGCACTTTAGCCAGGCTAAGGAAGCGCTCAAAACAAACGTAGGTAGACATCCTTGATGCCGACTGCTGACGGTGCTATTCTATAGCCAGAAGGCTGAGGTCGAAGTATGTACAAGATCGGCTGGTTTTCCACGGGGAGAGATAAGGCAGCCCGCGATTTGCTCACCACTGTTCACCGCAGCATAAAGAAGGGCGAGATAAATGCAGAAATCGTCTTTGTTTTTAGTAACCGTGAGCAGGGCGAAGACAAAGAGAGCGATGCCTTTTTCAGGCTGGTCCGTAGATACCGAATCCCCCTTGTCTACCAATCATCCAATAGATTCAAACAGAGGTTCGGAAAGGGCTGGCGGAGCCGGTTCGAAAAAGAGGCGATGAGGAGACTTGAGGGCTTTCATCCCGACCTGTGTGTGCTTGCCGGATACATGCTTATTATTGGCGCGGAAATGTGCCGCCGTTATCCAATGATTAATCTCCATCCCGCTGCACCTGGCGGCCCCAAGGGGACATGGCAGGAGGTGATATGGAGGCTGATGGAGGAAGGAGCAGGGGGGACTGGAGTGATGATGCACCTGGTAACCCCGGAGCTGGATGAAGGGCCTCCGGTGGCTTACTGCACCTTCCCTATAAGGGGCAAGCCCTTCTATAGATACTGGAAGGCAATAGAGGGGCTTCCTTTAGATGAAGTGAAGGCCAAGCAGGGGGAAGGAAACCTGCTTTTCATGCTGATCCGAAAACATGGCTTAGCTCGCGAGTTCCCGCTGATTGTCGCTACTATCAAAGCCTTCAGCGAGGGCAGGGTGAGGATAGAGGGTGGACAGGTGGTTGAT
>Ga0180437_10010719_pt1 | contig 11132 bp, 7 predicted proteins | sample SS_ome_4_FD_132410 | JGI IMG/M metagenome (GOLD analysis project Ga0180437, IMG submission 132410) | Hypersaline lake sediment archaeal communities from the Salton Sea, California, USA - SS_3_D_1 metaG | ecosystem: Environmental > Aquatic > Non-marine Saline and Alkaline > Hypersaline > Sediment... | reverse complement strand
GCTTGGCCCTGGAGCATGGGAAGACCAATCCGCGGACTCAGTATCTACTTGGTGCGGCCCATGTGCAGGGTCCCGGCTTTCTCGGCGGCCCGGAGAAAGGCCTGCGTTATCTGCGGCGCGCCGACCAGCTTTTCGAGGCCTCGGCATCCTCGAATAAGGAACCGGCGGCATGGGCCCCCACCTGGGGCCACGAACATTGTCTCATCCTTATCGGGCAAACCTACGAGCATTTGGGCGACGTGCACAAGGCACAAGAGTACGTCTTGAAGGCCCTCGCACGGAATCCTGAGAACAAGCTGGCACAGCGGCGCCTGGACAACCTGCAGCAGGGAATCGACGGTAATGAGCAATCTATGCGCACCAAAGAGAGATAAGCGTGTTGTCATAATCGGTGCGGGATTAGGCGGGATTTCTGCGGCGATTTGCCTCGCACAAGAAGGTTACCCCGTCACAGTATACGAAAAGAACAGCCACATCGGCGGCAAGTTGAACGAGCTCCAGGCGCAAGGCTACAGGTTCGACCTGGGGCCGTCCATTCTGACGCTCCCGCACTTTTTTGAGCCGATATTCACGCGCTCAGGTCGCAAGATGACCGATTACTTCGCCATAACGCCTGTCCGGCCGCACTGGCGCAACTTCTTCGAGGACGGCACTGTGGTTGACCTGTACCCTGAGCCGGATCGCATGGCCGAGGAGGCACGGAAGGCGGGCGAAGCGCCAGAAGCACTCGAGACGTTTCTGAGCTACGCCGCGCGACTATACGACCTAATCAACGATGGCTACTTTCAGCAGGGCCTGGACACAGCGGGGGACTTCCGCCGGCACTATGGCTTGCTTCAGTTTTCCAAGTTCGATCTTTGCCGTACCATGCACCAAAGCGTTACCCGGTACCTTAAGAGCCCCTACTTGCGCGACGTCTTTGACTTCTTCATCAAGTACGTGGGCTCATCGGCGCACGATGCGCCCGCGTTCATGAACTGCCTGGCTACTATTCAGTTCCGCTACGATCTGTGGTATGTGGAAGGCGGCATGTACAACATTGCCCGCGGGTTCGCGCGTCTCATGCAAGAACTGGGAGTGGAGACCCATCCGAATTGCGAGGTCGCGGCAATCCGCAAAAGTCAAGACCGCGTGACAGGCATTGTGCTCAAGAACGGCCAGGTCATTGATGCCGACATCGTCGTGAGCAACATGGAGGCGATCCCTGCATACCGCGATCTGCTGAACGAAGACGAGCGGTTCCTGCGGAAATTCCGGCGTTTCGAGCCGGCTTGCAGCGGATTAGTGCTGGACCTCGGTCTTGACACAACGTACCCGCAACTTGGCCACCACAACTTCTTCTTCTCGGGCGACCAGCGGGGTCACTTCCACAGCGTGTTCCGCAAGAAGGATTTGCCGGACGACCCGACCATTTACCTTGTTGCCGCCTCGAAAAGCGATCCTACCGTAGCGCCGCCCGGCTGCGACTGTCTGAAGATCCTGCCTCACATTCCTTACATCGATCCGGAACGGCCCCTGACCCACGAGAACTATGTCGCTTTGCGCGACCGCGTCGTGTCTAAACTGGAGCGCATGGGGCTTTCGGACCTGCAGCGGCACATCACATTCGAGCACATGTGGACGCCCTTAGACATCCAACAGATGTACTACTCGAACCAAGGTGCTATCTACGGCGTCGTGTGCAACCGCTTCAAGAATTTCGGCTTCAAGGCACCCAAACAAAGCGCGCGATATCCAAATCTGTTCTTCGTGGGCGGGTCCGTGAATCCCGGCGCCGGCATGCCCATGGTCGTACTATGCGGCCAGAACGTGTGCCGATTAATCGCGGCATGGGACACATGATTGTTTTGGCCATTGTCATCGTTGTTTTATGGGGCACGGCGTTCCTTTTGCTATTCCGTATCCCCACATGCGAGCGCTCTACGAACCAGCACGACTATCCGAAGGTGTCCGTCATCGTGCCTGCGCGCAATGAGGAGCGGAATCTCCCACGGCTGCTCAAATCGCTGGCCGGAGAAGAAGTGCAGCCGCAGGAGACCATTGTGGTTGACGACGGTTCGACGGACCGTACAGCGGACGTAGCACGGGCTGCGGGCGCGACGGTTCTTGTTTCGAGGCCGCTGCCGGATGGATGGCGCGGCAAGACATGGGCCTGTGCCCAGGGGGCCCATGCGGCGAGCGGCGAAATATTGCTGTTTGTCGACGCCGATACGTTTTTCGAGAAAGGCGGCCTGCGATCCATCCTCGACACGTACCGGGAAGGGGCTGGGGCGTTGTCCGTGGGCGCGTATCACCGTGTCGAACGACCCTATGAGGAGTTGTCTGCGTTTTTCAACATCCTCATGACGGCCGGCACCGGGGCATTCGTCATTGCAGGTAGGAACCGCCCGCCAGCAGGGCTTTTTGGACCTTTCTTAATGGTTGACTGCGATAGCTACGATGCCGTCGGCGGTCATGAGACCGTCAAAGACAAGATCCTCGAGAACTTCTGTCTCGCAAGGAAGTTCCAAAATCATGGCATTCTCACGCGGTGTTTTGGCGGCAAGGGCACGTTCAGCATGCGCATGTATCCCGAGGGCGTGCGTAGTCTAATCCAGGGTTGGAGCAAGGCGTTTGCGTCCGGTGCGGCGCAGACCCCACCATGGATCGTCTTAGGGACTGCGGCGTGGATGACCGGGGCCATTCTAGCTGCCGCCTACCTGGTTTTGGGGGCGTTTGTAGGCGGGTTAACCTTCTTGGTTGGCGCAGGGCTCTATCTGCTGTTTGTGCTGCAACTGTGGAGTGTTCTGAGACGTATTGGCTCGTTCCGGCCGGGTACGGCCCTGTTTTACCCGGTTCCGCTGCTGTTCTGTCAGGTTCTGTTCGCGAGATCGATGATTCTCAGACTATGCAGAAGACATGTGTCCTGGAAGGGCCGCGAGATTCCCACAGAATTCACCAGAAAATGAGAGCATCAGCATGCCGGTCGAGTTGCCCACTCTATGGTTGGTGATCGTTAATGTTGCTGCGTGGCTCTTCATCCACATGGCGGCGGCATGGCTCGGCACCCAGTTACCCGTGGAACTGTTTCGCCCTGGACAGTGGTGTTACCGGGAACGTTCCTGGGAACTCGGCGGCCGTCTCTACGAGGTCGTCTTCGCCGTGCGACGCTGGAAAGGTCTCCTGCCCGACGGGGCCGCGCTCTTCAAGAAGGGATTCCGAAAGAAACGGTTCAACGCACGCGACTCCGCATATATGAGCCGCTTTGTCAAGGAAACTTGCCGAGGCGAGGCCGTGCATTGGGCTGTGCTCGCCGGCTCGCCGGTTTTCCTGCTCTGGAACCCATGGTGGGCGGGCGTGATCATGGTGGCATACGCACTGGCGGCAAACCTACCGTGTATCATCACTCAAAGATACAACCGCCTTCGTTTGACGCGCCTAATCGATCGGGCCAGAAAGGAATAGAGCCCGCCATTGCCGCGTGCGGAAAACTGCGCCGCAGCGACCGATTGTATTGCTAGGCCGCTTTCGACCAGCCGGCTCACCGCCGGCCAGACATTTGGGCTGGCAAAGTCGCCGATGCGGCCGTGCTCGTAGAAATGGCAATTAGCACCGCATACACCCACATTTCCTACCTTGATGAGGACCTCGTCCGGCGATTCGATCTTTGGATCGGCGACGGCCTCAATCCGCATCGCTTGAGCCCTATGGAGTACCGCTGCTTTCACACTCTGCCCCCTCCTTTGTCCCAATGGCCTTTTCTCTCGACTGTAGTATCGTTTCGATTTGCTGTAGTTCCGTCTCCGAGAGGCCCATTTCGGCCGCGCTGCAGGCTTTCTCGAGTTCCTGCGGCCTGTATGCGCCGACAATGCACGAGCTGGCCTCGGGCCGCCGCAGGAGCCATGCCAGGGCGAGCTGCGCCAGGCGTGGGGCCTCGGGCATGGGCGATGTCCGCCAAGGCGCTTATTGCCTTCAGGTTTGCCGGTGTCAGGAGGGTTTCCGCGAGATTCTGAGCCTCGAACCTTGACCCGGCCGGCGGTTGTCCCGACAGGTGGGATTCGGTCAACAGCCCCTGTTCGAGTGGACTCCACACGAGTATGCCAAGCCCCTCCGCGATACAGTGCGGTATCAGAGACCTCTCGCAGGCTCGGCCGAACAGGGTGTAACGTATTTGATCCGAGGTGAATCTCAGGCGGCAGGCGCGCGCCGCTTTCTGTGCGTCTACCAGCCCTGGCATGTCGTAGTTCGAGTAGCCGGGGCAGAGCGCCTTGCCCTGGCGAACCAGCAGTTCCATGGCCTCCATCGACTCCTCGATGGGCGCTTCTCGGGCCGGCCAGTGGAACTGGTAAATGTCGATGTAGTCGGTTTCGAGCCAGCGTAGGCTTTTTCGGCGGCCACGAGAATGAACTTCTTGCTTGGCCCTCGCCGTTAAGACCTGCCCACATGCGGCGGAGGCACTTACTGGAGATCACGATCTCCTCCCGGGCCCTTCCGCGCATCCAACGGCCTATGGTCTCTTCCGCTCGTCCTTCCTGATATATATCCGCCGTGTCCAGCAGGTTGACGCCGTAGTCCCGCGCGCGGCCCATCATGGCGAAGTCCGTCCGCTCGTCCACGCACCCGCCCATGGACCGCCAGCTTCCCAGCGCAATTTCGGAAACCTTTAGACCCGAGGCGCCCAGTTTTCTGTAGTTCATGATGTCCGACCTCTCAACACAAGGCTCATGGTACTATCCGCTTCCCGAGAATCGCCCTTGCGCGTTCAACCGCGGCTTGGCTCGCCTGCAACAGGAAGGCATCATCGCAATCTAATGTAATAAACCACATCCCTTTCTCGATCCATTTGAGGACCTGGTCGGGGTCTGCGGCGGAGACTATGCCGACATTCCCGCCTGGCCGGTAGTGCGGATGGTCACCCAACTGGAGCGGCCATACGCCAAATATGGGTTTTCGGCGTTCGAGCAGCCGTCCAAGTTCAAGCGGATCGCTCGTACGGCCCCGCCAGAGTTCCCAATGGTAGGGCAGGAGCAGGTTTGGGTTTGGGGCCGCGGCGGCGGCTGTCAAAACCGTGCCCAGTCCGGTTTGCCCGCGCCCACGACCCCGGCAACTCGATTCCCATATCTGAATGCGCAAGAGGGATGCGGCCCAACCCCTGCCCGACACCCAGGCGGCTACAGACACGTACCGAGACCCGGTGAGCACACGCCAGGGACCCGATCGCGCCGAAACCGACCCCGACCGACAACAGCGAAAGTTGACCAACGCAACTACCCTGTGTTAGCCTGTCCGTGGACAGTTGGCAAAGTGGTTTCGGCGCCGCGGTGCCATGGCTGCTGCACGCCCGCGTGAATGAAAAACCTTGGCTGGAACCCAAACCAACAGATGTCCATTCTCACTGGGCGACTAGCTCAGGTGGTTAGAGCGCCGTCTTCACACGGCGGAGGTCCGCGGTTCGAGCCCGCGGTCGCCCACCATAATTATTCAGAGCCAACTACTTATGGCGTAATGACGTGCCGTAGTCAAGCATCTGCTAAGACTGGACGGTCAAACCGTGCCCGGGGGCCGGCCGAGGTATTCGAATTCGTATGCGTATGAGAACGATTCGTCGTGTTTCAGCTTGACGGCGCGCGTCATGAGTTCAAGGTTGACGAGTTCTCGGTCGCTGTTCCACCAGAGTCGCGGCTCGGCGTACTGCGCAGGATCGTAAGTGACGCGCACCCCGAACCTTGCTTCGTGATTGAAGTAGGCGTATGCGCCGCCCGCCGCCGTCCTGAGCAGGCCGGCGTTTGGTCCGTCGTAGATGCCCCAGTTCTGATTGAACTGCTTCCATCCGTCGTCGTCTCGGATGTAGACGGCTATGATGCTGGTGTCTTTCTTGGTGGTGGCGGTGTGGAACTCGGGATGGACTTTTGTCTGGTATTCCTTGGGCTCTTCGCCCCGGTGTGTGATGGTAGTCGCGCAACGGACGGCACCTGTATCGTCGGGACACAAGGTCAGCGTCCGCACGATGGTCGAGCCGTCATCGAGCGTTCTTGTCAGCGTGACAGAGTCGCCGTTCGCCGCCGCCTCGACGGGGCCGCGGTGGTCGTGGCCGCGTTCACCCCATTCCTCGAAGGTGCCCACGTCGAGCGTATGCCGCTCGAGCGCGCTTAGCAGGTTTCGGCCTGTCGGTTTGTAGAGCATGTCGATGACCTTCCCGCCTTGGGCGGGGAACAACGTGACGCGCCAGACATCATTCTCGATCCGAACGGCCGGTAGCCCGGCGCGATCCGCGCGGAGCCGGGCAAGGTATTCTTCAAGAGTTCCGTTTTCGGAGGCCATGGTTACCTTATACTTGCTGCATAGCGAGACGTAGGTGTCGAAAACCTCTTCACAGTCCCGCGGGTACAATTTCCGAAGGGATCCGTCTTCGTAGTGGATCTCGCCGGCCGTCTCCAATAGCGATCGGTACGCAGTAATGGACGCCTTTTCGACGCGGCCCCGGACGACTTCGGATTCGGCAAGGGCCATGGCCCGTTGGAAGTACTCGCGAATTTCCATAGCCACGTCCCGCGTGATGCCGAAGTCCGCCGCCCCTCCGTAACACCTGGCCTGGATTCGGTTGAACTCGGCGTGGTCGTGGATGAACGTGAGGTACTCGAGCATCACGTTGGCGGCTTGGCCGTAGTGGAGCCGGCAGAATCCCTCGACAAGCCGCCAGCCGTCTAGGGAGGGATTCCATAGACACCGCGAGATAACATAGTTGCGCAGGTCGCACATTTCTCCCGCCTCGCTTTTGCCGTTGGCCTGCATGAAAACGCCCCGGACGTTGTTGTGCAGGCAGAACCGGACGTTGGGTCCGATGGCGCGCAAGTTTGGGAACGGCAGGTCGTAGGCGTGGAAGTTCGTGTTGTAGTTCCAGATCCAGATGTCGTCGCATACCTTGGCCCAGTCTTTCATGTCCTTCACAAACGCACGATTTTTCTTCACCCATCGAGTGCTCAACGGGAAAAGCGTCGCACATTCGATACTGCACAACTGGATCTGCACGTTGTCGCGGGGCTTCATGTATCTTGGACATTGACGCGTGTATTGGTACGACAATGTACCAACCTTCACGTTGGGAAACTCCGCCGCCACGGCATCGGCGACCGCGTTGACCAAGGCAAGGTTCGCCCCCATGGCCGTCCCTTCCCGTGTGTTGATCTCCTCGCACCGCGGACACCTGCAATAGGCATAGTTGTCGTTCTGGCTGACGGAGATGTTGCCCAAGTCCGGGTTGGCGCGGACAGCCTCAAGTACGCGTTCTGTGACAATGCGGATTACGTCGGGGTTTGTTACGCAGAGCTGCGGTCCCCCGTCACCATGGAGCAGCCGTTTCCCATTGACGAGTGCGAAATACTCGGGGTGTTCTTCACCGTACTTGGACACCGGCACGAGATCGCGGTGGGAGTGGTTGATGAGCTTTTGCGGGGTCCTGCCGCCGAGTTTCTCATCATAGGTCACGACGTTGTTGCGAAGCCGTGCGGCAAAATCCGGACTTACGATGTTCATGTAGTAGTAGCAATTTCTAAACGAGAATGGCGGCCGGTAGGAGTACGTCTCGCAAGGAACCTTCACGGAGCCGGCCTGACGGGGCGTGTGGGTATGGTCGTGTGTGAGGAACCGCACGCCGAGATACCGCTCGAAGAACTCATAGACTCCATATAGCGCCCCTCGTGGCCTGCCGCCTGTGATCGTGACGGCGTTTTTCCGGATACAGATACGCAGATCCTCTTCGCCGAGGCCGTCGTCGCTGGGGCCGATGAAGATGGTGCGATCCTGCCCCGCTGTTCCCTCGCCAATCGGCAAGTTAATGTTCAGGCACGCATTGAACAGCCGCTGAAATTCCTCGGCGCCGTACCGTTCGCTGGGAATCGCGTGGACGGGTACGACAATGCGCCAGTCTTTGAGATCGGCCAGATCAAGTTTGCCCGCGAAAGCCGACGCCGCTGTCAGCATAGCCATACTGCATACAAGCACGCGCATGGTGTGTTCCCTCCTATCGCCATCAGAAACTCAACCGTAAAGCTGGTCGATCGCTTCGCGCATCAGCCGGGTCCAGCCCTCGAGATACTCTGGATGGTTGTCGTAGGACATCGTGTCCTTGAGGATGAACTCGGCCACGCAGCCCCGGGTCATTTCGAGTTCCGCTCGTATTCTCCGCCTCACACGTTCAGGGTCGAACCCCAGGACAACGTCAGTAGGATGCACCTTGCGGGAAAGGACATACTGGTCTCCCAGCTCTTCCACCGCCTTCTCGAGGGAACACCAAGGACTCACGGACAGTCGTCGCAGGTTGGGGATTCGGCGCTTGCACATGTCGAACTTGTGTGTCAGCGGCTCGCAACACCCGTACGAGTTCATCCCATAACGATCGAGCAGGCGCAGTTCGTAGTCCAGAATGAATTCCTCGTGCATCTCCGGGCCGACTTCCGAAGCCGCCTGGGCCACGCCGTGGCCCCAGAGATCGCAAAGGCGGACATGAGTACCGTCATAGTCTGGTTGCGGCAATTCATTTGTGAACGCGATGCCCCCACTGTCCACGTAATGCCCCTCGTTGTTCAATTCCAAGTGCCCCTCGCGCTCGAGATCCTCTGCTACGCCGACAAATGCGTCCGCCAGAAAATCCATCAGTTCATGTACGAACTCCGGGTTCACGCACATGTCCACCATGATCTGCTCAATGCCTCGGAAATAGATGGCCGTGTCAAACAACGGCGCCTGTGGCGCGCGCAGTGCGGGCCGTACGGCAAGGATATCGCCCACAGCCTCCGCGAGCGCCTCCCGCTGCCGCCGCGCTACTTCTTCGTCCACGACGGCGGTCATAGGTTTGCACTCTGCCAAATCGTGCGGGTTTTCGAGCAGCGGCTTCCAGGTAGAGGCCGTTTTACCCTTTCGCGGCGAGGTTATGTATTCCAAGTCCTTTCCCCAGCCGGTGTAATGCACCACCTTCTCGATCCACAGGCACGCGGGTATGACGAGGTCGTCATGAATGTGCGCATGCCGGTAAACGTAATGGCGGAGAATCCACTCCCACTGCTTCCAGAAGGGATCGTCAGCAACCAGCTCATCCTCGCCAAGGAATTCCGGCCAGCTATCCTCCGGGAACGCCAGGAACATGGGACGGCGCGGTTTCAGCTTAATCAGGTCATACCATAGTCGCCGCTTCTCTTGCTGATGTGGCTGATGCGCGATATCCCGCACGCGCTTGGCGAGGTCGCGCAACAGGGTTCTCGCTTCCCGAGACAGCGGGCCGGGCAGCGCGTCCTGTGCGCCCCACAACGCCACAAATCCGCCTGTGGGATAGACAACCGTCATTTGCTCACGTCTTCCGCGCCCTTTGCATACTCCTCGTCCGTCGTAAGCCGCAGGACTCTCGGACCACGAGCGTGGGTTCAAACGTCTTCTGACACACGACCTCGCCCGGTTTGCCCGGTATGATGTCCTCGATGAGTTGCCGGGCAGCTTCGGCAGCCATCTCGCAGATCGGGTGATGAAATGTGGTCAGCTGCGGACGGGCCGCCACGCTGACGGGAAAGTCGTCCGACCCCACCACGGCAACGTCATCCGGAACAACCAAGCCAAGCTCCTGGGCCGCCTGCAGTACGCCGACCGCAAGGTAGTCGGTGTAACAGATGAAGCTGTCGGGCGGCTCACCACATTGAAGCATTCTCAAGGCGGCAGTGCGCCCGGCTTCGATGCTCATACCTGGAATTGCCGCCCACGCCCTGTTTCGAGGAAGGTTTCGCCGCCTCACCTCGCTTCGAACGCCCGCTGCCATATCCAAGGGGGGACCGAAGTTTCGCCGATCACCCAGCCGGGCAATCTTCCTCCGGCCCAAGTCTGCCAGATGGGCCACCGCTTCTCTACCCGCGGCAAAGAAGTCGCCCGCGATATAGTTGCACTGATTGAACTCCTTGCTTCCAAGCACGATGAAAGGGACCTTCTGCCTGATGAGGAGCGGGATCAAAGGATTATCGCCTCGGGGCGCCATCACGATGGCGCCCGCCAGCGGAACACCGGCAAAAAACGGTGTCCGGTTCTCGACGCTCCCGGCCTGTCCGGTGACCTCGAGGAACACGTGGTAGTCGCGCTTGCCAATGGCGCCTTTGATGCCGTCGATCGATTGGGCCACACTCACCGAAAAACCCGGGTCGACACTGAGCGGGGCCCCGATGCACAGCCCGATTATGTTAGGCTGGCCCGCAAGGCCTTTCCCGTAAATGCTCATCGAGTACTTACAGCGGCGGGCGACCGCAAGCACCCGTCGTCGCGTCTTCTCGCTGACAGGATGATCCACGTTGTTTAGCACGCGCGATACTGTCGCCGTAGAAACGCCCGCCTTGCTTGCGATGTCGGAAATCGTCAGTCTCACGGCTTTCCTTTGGCGCGAGGCCCATGCTCCTCTGGAAACTTCACTTCCATGATTCGGGCGCGGCAGCTCGATGGTACGCCGTTGTGAGGCCGAAAGCAAGTTTTAGGGTAAGCGCTTACTTTTTTTCTTGAAACCAGTCGCCCGGTTACCTACACTCTTGGAGGTGGGCTCGGAATGCCCGTGGTTGGCGGGATTCGGCTGCGCAGGGATCTTGCCCGCAGTTCTGCGCGGCGTCGGCATAAGGAGCAATGAGGACCCGAGCTGTGAAAAGGGGTTAGCCGTATGAGGCCGGAATACGTTATTGACTTGAGCCAACGCATCGTGCAAGGCAAGGAGCATTTCAGGTTCGAGGTCCGCGTGGACGACGTGACCAACGTACTGCCGGAAGTCACCCATCGAGCCGATATTTGGTACATTCTTGGCGAAGTGACTATGTGCACGCACGTCGGCACGCACATCGAGGTGCCCTACCACCACTGGCAAGGCGGCGCCGATACGGCGGATTTTTCTATCCACAAGCTGGTTGCGCCGGGCGTGTGTTTGGATTTCTCGCATAAGAAGAACGGCGACACGATCACGCTCGAAGAAGTCAAAGCGCATGAGGCGCGTATTTGTCCGGGCGACATCGTGTTTATCCGGCAAGGCGCGGATCGGCTCTATTGGACCGACCGCTGGAACGAGCAGGCGCATCTGTCCGTCGAGGCCAATCAATGGCTCGTGGACAAGGGCATTGGCTGCCTGGGGACGGATGCGGCCG
>Ga0180437_10010717_pt1 | contig 11135 bp, 7 predicted proteins | sample SS_ome_4_FD_132410 | JGI IMG/M metagenome (GOLD analysis project Ga0180437, IMG submission 132410) | Hypersaline lake sediment archaeal communities from the Salton Sea, California, USA - SS_3_D_1 metaG | ecosystem: Environmental > Aquatic > Non-marine Saline and Alkaline > Hypersaline > Sediment... | reverse complement strand
GTTTGGGGGCGAACCGGATCTGCCGTTCGCCACTCCAGTATTGTGTCGGCCTACCTCCTCCGATAGGATGCTTGAGCAGGTGCCATCCTGCGGGTTTCATCTTCCCGGCGTCCTTTGTATCGACGTCGACCCGCAATGAGGCATTACAGAGTCTGGGTGATTTGGAGAAGATGCTAAGAATAAACTTGCCTGATCAGAGTTCTCTCGAATTCTCACGGCCGATTCGGCCGATCGACGTTGCCGGGGAAATCAGTCCTCGGTTGGCCAAGGCGACGCTCGCCGCGGAGGTGGACGGGGAGGTGGTGGGGGCCGACGTACTCTTGCCGGCCGACGGCGAGATCTCCCTGCGGCTTCTGACCAAGAAGGATTCCGAGGCCCTGGACGTCATGCGCCACTCTTGCGCGCACGTGATGGCGCGGGCGGTGATGCGGCTTTTCGAGGGGGTCCAGCTCGCTTTTGGACCGACGACGGACAACGGGTTTTATTACGATTTTCTGACTCCCCGCCCGATTTCCGAGGCCGATTTCCCGGCGATCGAAGCGGAGATGGCCAAGATCATCCGCGAAGACGAGCCGTTCGAGCGAATTGAAGAGCCCCGTCTGAAGGCGGTCGAGTTGTGCCGCGAGCTGGGCCAGACGCTCAAGGTCGAGCACGTCGGGGATGGTCTGGCCGACCAGCAGTCGCTTTCGTTTTACCGGCAGGGCGAGTTCATCGATCTCTGCCGCGGCCCTCACGTCCCTTCGCCCAAAGCCATCGAGGCATTCAGGCTCCTCTCGGTCGCCGGGGCTTACTGGAAGGGCGACGCCTCGCGCGAGCAGCTCCAGCGGCTTTACGGCACCGCCTGGTTCAGCAAGAGCGACCTGGAGGCATATCTCCAGCGGGTGGAGGAAGCCAAGCGGCGGGACCACCGCGTGTTGGGCAAGCAGCTCGAGTTGTTTCTGGTCGATCCCACGGTTGGCCCCGGGCTGGTGCTGTGGCTGCCGAAGGGGGCCATCGTTCGCCGCGAATTGGAGAGTTTCATTTATGCGGAGCTGATGAAAAACGGCTACCAGCCGGTCTATGCGCCGCACGTCGGCAGGGTGGAGCTCTACCAGACGAGCGGCCACTATCCGTACTATGCCGACAGCCAGTTTCCGCCCATCCAGATGGCCGACGGCGACCGCTATTTGCTCAAGCCGATGAACTGTCCCCACCACGTGATGATCTACCGCTCGAAGCCGCGGAGCTACCGCGATCTTCCCTTGCGGCTGGCGGAGTTCGGCACGGTGTACCGCTTTGAGCAGTCGGGCGAGCTGAGTGGGATGACGCGGGTGCGGGGCTTCACCCAGGACGACGCGCACATTTTCTGCACCGAGGAGCAGGTGGCCGAGGAGTTTCGCGGCTGCCTGGAAATGACGCGGTTCGTGCTCGAAACGCTAGGGCTGGACGATTATCGGGTGCGGCTGGGGTTTCGCGATCCGGCCGGCGAAAAGTACGTCGGCAGTCCCCAGACGTGGGAGCGGGCGGAGGCGGCGCTGGAGCGGGTCTGCCGCGAGATGGACGACCTGCCGGAACCGCACGTCGAGCGCGGCGAGGCGGCCTTCTACGGCCCCAAGGCCGATTTCGTGGTGGCCGACTGCATCGGCCGCGAATGGCAGTTGGGCACGGTGCAATTGGACTACAACCTGCCGAGCCGGGACCGTTTTGCACTGGAATACATCGGGCCCGACAATCGGCCGCACGAGCCGGTGATGATCCACCGCGCGCCGTTCGGCTCGCTGGAGCGTTTTGTGGGCATGCTGATCGAGCATTTCGCCGGGGCGTTTCCGCTTTGGCTGGCTCCGGAGCAGGTGCGGGTGTTGGCGGTCAGCGAGAAGTTCGAGTCGTACGCCCGGCAGGTCCAGGGGCAACTGGCGACGGCCGGATTGCGCGTTTCGGGCGATTACCGGCCGGAGAAGATCGGAGCCAAGATCCGGGACGCGCAGTTGGAATTGATCCCGTACATGTTCATCGTGGGCGGGCGGGAGCAGCAGAGCGGCGGCGCGGCCGTCCGCGACCGGCTCGAGGGAGACCTGGGGGCGATGAGCATCGACGCGGCGATCGCCAAACTCCAGGACGAGATCCGGGCCAAGACGGTGCGGCAAGTGGCCAGGACCTCGGCGGGGCTCATCCAAAGGGGGGGCGACGCCGGCTAGGTTTCCCGTTTTTCCGTCTCCGGCCAGCCGATCGCACTAGTTGACATTGCTGGAAGGATGTAGAAATATTCAGGGGATTCGGTCGGGCGGGATCCGGCTTGGGTCCGGCCGGCCCATCCGTGGGGTGTCGTGAACTTCGGCGTCATGGGGGTTATCAAGGTCTTACGGAGGATGGTGGCAATCGAAGCGAAACAGCAACGGGTCAACGAGCAGATCCGGACTTCACCGGTCCGGGTGATCGGGGCCGACGGGGCCCAATTGGGCATCTTGAGCACCGAGGAGGCGTTGGCGGCGGCTCGCCAAGCGGAGCTTGATCTGGTCGAGGTGGCACCGTCGGAGAGTCCACCGGTCTGCCGGATCATGGATTTCGGGAAGTTCAAGTACCAGCAGAAGAAGCGGCAGCACAAGGGCCACGTGCACCAGGTGAGGGTCAAAGAGATCCGCGTGCGGCCGAAGACCGGCAACCACGACGTGCAGGTGAAGGTGAACCGGGCGCGGGAGTTTCTCAACCACAGGGACAAGGTGCTCGTTTCGGTGATGTTCCGGGGCCGTGAGCTGGCCCATATTGAGGAAGGGCGGCGCGTTCTCGACGGGATCCTTGAGCAGTTGGAGGATCTGGCTCGCGTCGAATCGCCTCCGAGCCAGCAGGGCCGCCGCATCGTCTGCACGCTGGCTCCCAAGTAGACCCGCCCGCGGACGGCCGGGCCGCTTTGGGACCGGACGCGCGGTCCCCGAGGGGTGTGCCTGGATTTTGCCGCGGGATTTTGCCGATCCCCCTTTTCCAGGGCAGGGGGCGGGTTATAATGTCGGGTCTCGGTTGTCTTTCCGCGAGCCTTGCCGGTGGTTGTGCGCTATGCCGAAGCAGAAAACCCATAAGGGAGCCAAGAAGCGTTTCCGTGTCACCGCAACGGGCAAGGTGAAGCACCGCCAGAGTGGCACGAGCCACCTGGCCACGCGGCTCAGCAAGAAGCGGAGGCGGAACCTTCGCGGAACGACCGTGGCCAAAGAGATGGAAGCCAAGCGGGTTTTGCGGGCCCTGCAGGGAAACAGCTATTGATTCTGGCCCGGCGGCCCGGCGAGGGGAACTACTTGAACACCGCGGGACGGGCAGGAGAACGCCCCTGTCTCACAGGGGGGCCTTGATCCCGCCGCAGCACTGAAGGTCTTTCGATGAGGACGAGGAAGGGTTCGGCCAGGAATCGCGCCAAGCGACGGCTATTCCAGAAGGTCAAAGGTTACCAGGGCGGCCGCCGCAGGCTGTTGCGGACGGCGAAAGAGGCAGTGGTTCGCGCCGGCGCCTACGCTTATCGCGACCGCCGGACTCGCAAGCGGGACTTCCGCCGCTTGTGGATCATCCGCATCAATGCCGCTGCCCGGCAGCGAGGGCTCCGCTACAGCGAGCTGATCCACGGTTTGGAGAAGGCCCAGGTCGAGCTCGATCGCAAGACGCTCTCCGAGATGGCCGTTCACGACCCGGCGGCGTTCGACCAGGTGGTCGAGCAGGCCAAGCAGGCTCTCGGCGCCGCGGGGTAGACTCCTCCGGCTACTCTTGTTTTTCGAGCGATTTCTGTACGCGCTCGATTGCTTTGGCCAGTTGCGGGTCGAAGTAGGGGGCGCCGGTGCCGTCGTCCCCGGAAGAATTCTTCTTGCCGTTGACTTTGGCAAGGTCGCGGTTGCGGCGCCAGACGGCCAGCTTGGTCATCTGTTCGTCATCGAGCTTCACCTCGCAGCCTTCGTCGGGCGAGACGCCCCAATCTTCGTCTTCGCCTGCGCCCTCATGGCGGTGGATGTTCTTGTCGCTGGGCCGCCAATAGCTGGAGGTGGTCAGTTTCAAAGTGCCTTGGCCGGGCTGAAGGTTGATCAGTTCCTGGACGGTGCCCTTGCCGTAGCTCCGCTCGCCGACGACCGCTGCGCGGCCGTGGTCTTGAAGGCAGGCCGCCACGATCTCGCTGGCGCTTGCGCTGTAGCGATTCACCAGCACGGCCATCGGAAAGCCCGTGGAGGCGCTCTCGCCGTTGGCGGAGAAGGTGTGCATGATCCGCTCCGGGTCGCGCTGGCGGATGGAGACGATCGCGCCGGAGTCGACAAACAGCTTGCAGACGTCGATCGCCGCGTCGAGCAGCCCTCCGGGGTTGTTCCGCAAGTCGAGAATCAACGCCTCCATGCCCTGCTCCGTCAGCCACTTGACAGCGGAGCTGAGCTCGTCGGCGGTCTTTTCGCTGAAAGAGTTGATCCTCAAGTAGCCGATGCGGTCGTGTCCTTCGAGGAAGTAGCTCCAGGTGCCGTCGGGTTCGCGGGTATCGCCCAGAACGGTTTCGACCTGGATCACGGCGCGAACGATCTGGACGTCTTCGGGCTCGGTCTGATCGGAGTGGAGGATGGTCAGCATCACGGGATCGCCGGGCTTGCCCCGCATCCGCTTGACGGCGTCTTCCAGCGACAGTCCCTGCGTGCTTTGGCCGTCGATGCGGAGGATCTTGTCGCCGGCGCGGATCCCGGCCTCGTAGGCGGGCGTGCCCACCAGGGGGCTGGCCACCGTCAATTGCTCGGTGTCCGGATCGAGCAGGACCTCCATGCCGACGCCGCCGAACTCCTGGTCCATGACCTCTTCAAACTCGGCGGCCACCGCCGGCGGCATGTAGGCCGAGTAGGCATCCAGCCGGTTCATCATCCCCTCCAGCGCTCCCTGGAACAGCTCCTCGCGGTCTATCTGTTGGAGCGAGCGGTGCTGGATCTCGTCCATGGCGAAGCTGAGCACGCGGCCGTACGGTGAGACCTTCGCGGCGCAGGCGAGGCAGGCGATGGAAAAGAACACGAGCAGATAGACGTTGCGGCGGGGCATGGGGCGCCTCCAGAACAAACCCGGACCAGATACCCTGTCCAAAGGGGATTTCTTCATCCTACCGCCGGGCTTGCGCGGGTGCCAGGGTGGTTGACAAGGGCGGTCAGGGTCCCAACAATGTGGCTCCAATCACCTTGTGATCGGCCAAAACAAAGGCCACTCGGAGACGGTCCCGCTCTCGCGCGGCGAGAATCGGGTTGTCCCTTTCAGCCAGGCCAAAGGAGTTCCTGATGTCCCTGCTCCCAGCGATAGCGATGCTGCTTCTCGCCGCCGACGCCGGCGACCGCCCGCAGATCAATCCTTTCCCCCGCAACGAGCGCAGCGAGACGCTGCTGGAGTGGACGTTCGACGCCGGCACCGAGGGATGGACCGCCCAGCACGATGCCACGCTCTCGGCCGAAGCCGGCGTGCTGGTGATCGAGGCCGCCGGCGACGATCCCTACTTCCACCGGCCGGTGAGCATTCCCGCCGGGCAGGTCGCCGTCGCGATCAAGCTTCGCCGCACGAACTCCGGCGGCGGCGCGGTCTATTGGACGACAGACCGCTCGCCCCAGCGAGGCGAAGACAAGGTGGGGCACTTCGCGATCCGCCAAACCGATGCCTGGCAGGAAGTGACGGTTCCCCTCGACGTCGAAGGAACGCTCACCGACCTGCGCATCGACCCCGGCACCACGCCCGGGCGGTTCGAGATCGACTGGATCCGCCTCGTCCGCCGTCATCTCCACCCGCTCGCAATCGAGCGCGTCGACGTGGACGGCGGCCGGGTTCTCTTCACGGTTCGGAACTACCGTCCCGAGCCGGTCGTTTTCTCCGTGTCGGGCCGGCAGCAGACGATCGGGCCTGCGGCTTCGCTGGTGATCGAGCGGCCGCTCTTGGGCCAGAAACCGATCGAGTCCGTGTCCGTGGTCCTGGAGGGCGCCGCGGAGGGTTTCCCGCCGCTGGTGCGGACCGTATTGGTGCACAACCCCGCCGCCGAGACGCAGTGGATCGAGAAGCCGCTTGGGGCAATGACCCTTCAGGTCGCGGCAGACGGCTCGCTGGCACGGCTGAAGCGGGGCGAGCTGCCGGTCGGACTGCTCGGGCCGCTGGTGCACCGCGACGGCGAGATCCCTCGACTTGAGCTGGCAGAACAAGGGCCGGCGATCCGCTTTCAAGCAGAGGGCCTCGCGGTCCGGCTCGTCGTCCACGGCGACGAGTTGGACGTGACGATCGAGTCGCACGAACCGGTCGAAGGGCCGGTGGTCCGGGCCCTGGGCTCGCTCGAGCAGGGACTCGTGGCAGGTCTTGAGTACTTAGGCAAAGGCGAGCGAAGCTCCTCGACGCTCGACGTCGAGACGGCCGAGCACCTCCGCTTCCGGCCCGATCCGCTGAAGCTGACCATGCCGCTGGCGGCCCTGGTGACCGATCGCGGTTCGCTGGCGATGACGTGGCACGACATGCGGTTGCAGCCGAGCTACGCCGTGCCGAACTTTTTCGACGGCAGCGACGACCACCGGATGTCCTTGGAGGGCAAGCGGATCGAGGCCACGCTGCGCGTGGCGGGCGGGCCGCTGGAGGAGTCGATTGCCTGGGCGGTCCGAAAGCACGGGCTGCCGCCGCTGCCGACCCCGCCCCGCTCGCCGGATAAGCAGATCGAGCTTGATTTGCGGGGGCTCAACGGGCCGCTGCGGAGCGCCGACGGCTGGGGCCATTGCGTCGAGTCCCGCTGGCAACGGCGGCCGTTCGGCGACATGGCGTCCACCGTCTGGCGGCTCACCGGCAAGGTGCCCGAGTTCCCCCAGTTCCTTTCCGGCGGCGCCCACGTCCGCAACGACGCGATCTTTTTCGTGACCGCCGGGGCCGGGAAGTGGAAGGAGATCCGCCGCGGCGAAGTGCGGGGCATTCTCGCCCGCCAGCAGCCCGACGGATCGTTTCGCTACAGCGGGCCGTACCGCCGCGGGCATTTCGAGGACACGGCCAGCGGCGTCTGCGCCCGGCCGGCCGCCACGCTTTTGGACTACGCCTGGATGACGGGCGACGAGGAGGCGCTTGAGGCGGGGATTCGCACGCTGGAGTACATGAAGCGCTTCCGCACACCCCGCGGGGCCCAGGTCTGGGAAGTCCCCCTGCACACCCCCGATCTGTTGGCCTCCGCCTATCTGGTCTGGGCATACGTGCGAGGCTACGAATTGACGGGCAGGGGAGAGTATCTCGCCGAGGCGCGGCGGTGGGCCCTGTCCGGAGTGCCGTTTGTCTATCTCTGGAACGAGTATCCCGTGATGCTCTACGCCACGCCGCCGGTCTACGGAGCGACGAACTGGCAGGCGCCCTGCTGGATCGGCCTGCCGGTGCAGTGGGTGGGGCTGGTCTACGCCTACGCCCTGGCGATGCTGGCTCCCTACGAAGACACGCTCGACTGGCATCATCTCGCCCAGGGAATCCTCATCGCCGGCCGGCAGATGCAGCATCCCGACGGCGAGTACGCCGGGCTTCTGCCCGACGCCTTCGCGATTCCGGAGCAACAGCGCCGCCCCTGGACGATCAACCCTTGCGCGCTGGTCAGCCTCCAGTTGCTGCTGGACGGCAAGCTCGACTCCTTGTCGGTCGCCGTCGGCGGGAAGCATCGCGTCGTCGCCCCGTATCCCGTCGCGATCCGCGACGGCCGAGCGCACGTGGCGGGACAAGCCGGCGCCAAGTACCAGGCGCTGATCGACGGCGAGCGGATCGTCGACGTCGTTTCCCAGGGCGAAGACGTGCTGCCGCTCGAATGACGGCGCCACTCGAGCAACGAGGACCACGAAAACTCGAAAGTACGAACGTGCGAAACAAGGACGATTCCAACTGCTCGGCCGGGAAGCCCTGGTGCATCCGTTTTCTCGCCCGGTTTCGCGCTTTCGTGGTTGCTCTGTGACACTGCTACAATGTCGCCATTTCAGGGCGTGTTGAGCCTTGTATAGGTGATGGAACGGGAGCACGGGAGAACCGCATCATGTTCACCAGACGCGGATTCATGCGGTCTGCCGCCGGCGCGGCGGCCTGGACACTTTTTTCACGGGGCTGGGAAGGTGAGACGGCGCTTGCGGCCGATTCCAACACGGCGGCGAAAATCTCCGGCCTGGAGGTGCTTTCGCTCCGCGAGAAAGGCGGCGGCAAAGGGCGAAGCTTCCTGGTGGTTACAACCGACGGCGGCGTCCGCGGCGTGAGCGGGGAACTCTTCCGCGACACGCCCGATCGCCTCAGAGAGCTGGCCCCGCGGCTTCGCGGGGTATTGATCGGCGAGGACCCGCAGCGGCGGGAGCTCTGCGGCGTTCGGCTGTGGAGCGCGATTTTCCCCGGACGCTCGCTGGAAACCTTCGCCGAGGGCCGCGACCCGCTCACCGGCGACGTGATCTGGGGCACCCGCCGCCAAAGCCGCCACACGCCGACCGGCACGATCATGATGGGCCTCAGCGCCGTGGACAACGCGCTCTGGGATTTGCGGGGCAAGCTTGCCGGCGTGCCGGTCTACCGTCTGCTCGGAGGCGAGCGCCAGAGTCTGCCCGTCTACCTCAGCCAGACTCCTTCCGAGAGTCTCGAAGAGACCTGCCGCCGCGCCCGCTCGTACTACGACCAGGGCTTCCATCGGCAGAAGTGGTTTCTGCGGCACGGCCCGCCCGACGGCGAGGCCGGATTCCGCTTCAACGTGGGCGTGGTCGAAGCCTTGCGGACGGAGCTGGGTGCGGAGGCCGGGCTGATGTTCGACTTCGCCGTCGGCGGCCGCGGCCGCTGCGACTGGGACGTGCCCTACGCGATCCGGCTGGCCAAGGCGATCGAGCCGTTTTCGCCCTACTGGCTCGAGGAGCCTTTTTCGCCGGAGGAGATCGAGTCGTATGCACAGCTTCACAAAGAGACGGGCATCCCGCTGGCCACCGGCGAGCATACCTACACCCGCTGGAACATCCAGCCCTTTCTCGACCGCAAGCTGGTCCGCTTCGTGCAGTGCGACCCGGAGTGGTGCGGGGGCCTCTCGGAGCTTCTCCAGATCGCCGAGCTGGTGCGGCAGTACGAAGGCGTCCGCCTCATCCCGCACGGCCACCACTGCCTGGCCGCCGCCGCCGCCGTGGCCTCTCAGCCGGAATCGCTCTGCCCGATGATCGAGTATGGGCTTTGGTTCACCCGGGACCGCCAGGCATTCCAGACGCAGGTGCTTGTGCCCGAGGCCGGCCGCCTGGCGATGCCCGCCGAGCCGGGACTCGGACCGGATCTCGACTGGGATCGACTGGAGCAGGCGTGAAAGGAGCGCTCCATGCGGGGACTTGCCGCCAAGCGCGTATTGGGGCATGATATGTTGGCTTCCCGGCATGCAGCCAAGCACCAAAGTCTAAGATCTAAGCTCTAAGACCTTAGATTTTAGAACTTAGAGCTTAGAGGAGACGACTATGGCAGATGCACTGAACGTTCCCAACCTTTGGAGCGGCGCGCTCCCGCGAATCGGCATTCGACCGACGATCGACGGGCGGATGGGGGGTGTCCGCGAGTCGCTCGAAGGGCAGACGATGAACCAGGCCAAGGCCACGAGCAGGCTGCTCTCGGAAAATCTTCGCTATCCCAACGGCAAACCCGTCGAGTGCGTCATCGCCGACGCCTGCATCGGCGGCGTGGCCGAGGCGGCCGCCGCGGCCGAAAAGTTCGCGCGGAACAACGTGGGCGTGTCGCTGACGGTCACGCCCTGCTGGTGCTACGGGTCGGAGACGATGGACATGGACCCGCACAGCCCGAAAGCCGTCTGGGGATTCAACGGAACGGAGCGTCCCGGTGCGGTCTACCTGGCGGCGGTGCTCGCCGCGCACGCGCAGAAGGGCCTTCCCGCTTACGGAATCTACGGCCGCGACGTGCAGGACGCCGCCGATGCGACGATTCCCGAGGACGTGGCCGTCAAGATCCTCCGCTTCACTCGCGCCGGCCTGGCGGCCGCCATGATCCGCGGCAAGTCGTACCTCTCGATGGGCGGCACCTCGATGGGCATCGCCGGCTCGGTCGTCGATCCGGACTTCTTCGAGGACTACCTCGGCATGCGCGTCGAAGCGATCGACATGACCGAGTTCGCCCGGCGGATGAACAAGGGAATCTACGACCGCGGGGAATGTGAGCGGGCGACCGCCTGGGTGAAGCGGAACTGCCGCGAAGGCAAGGACCACAACAGTCCCGCGACCACCCGCCCCCGTCAGCAGCTCGACCGCGAATGGGAAATGAGCGTCCAAATGGCGCTGATCGCCCGCGACCTCATGGTCGGCAATCCCGCGCTCGCCGAAAACGGCTACTCGGAGGAGTCGCACGGGCACAACGCGATTTGCGCCGGTTTCCAGGGGCAGCGCCAGTGGACCGACGCTTATCCCAACGGCGACTTCATGGAGGCGATCCTCAACACGTCGTTCGACTGGAACGGCAAGCGTCCCCCTTACATCCTGGCCACGGAAAACGACTCGCTCAACGGCGTGACGATGCTCTTCGGCTACCTGCTGACCAACACGGCCCAGATGTTCGCCGACCTTCGCACCTACTGGAGCCCGGACGCGGTCGCCCGCGTCACCGGCCACCGCCTCGGCGCCGCCGCCGCGGAGGGCATCCTCCACTTGATCAACTCGGGGCCGGCGACGCTCGATGCGACGGGCAGGCAGAGCGGCCCTGACGGGCAGCCGTTGATGAAGCCGTGGTGGGAGATCACCGACGAGGAGGCGGCCGCTTGCCTGGAGGCGACCACCTGGCACCCCTCGGTCACCGAGTATTTCCCCGGCGGCGGCTGGTCGACCCGCTACCTCACCCGCGGCGGCATGCCGGCCACCATGGCGCGGATCAATCTGGTCAAGGGCCTCGGCCCGGTTCTGCAATTGGCCGAGGGCGTCACCGTCGACGTGCCCGAGGGCGTCCACGACGCGCTCGACGAGCGGACCAATCCGACCTGGCCGACCACGTGGTTCGCGCCGCGGATCACCGGCCAGGGGGCGTTCCGCGACGTCTACACGGTGATGAACAGTTGGGGCGCCAATCACTGCGTGATGAGCTACGGCCACATCGGCGCCGACCTGATCTCGCTGGCCGCGATCCTGCGGATTCCCGTCTACATGCACAACGTGCCGGAGGCCGACGTCTTCCGGCCGAGC
>Ga0180437_10010716_pt1 | contig 11135 bp, 10 predicted proteins | sample SS_ome_4_FD_132410 | JGI IMG/M metagenome (GOLD analysis project Ga0180437, IMG submission 132410) | Hypersaline lake sediment archaeal communities from the Salton Sea, California, USA - SS_3_D_1 metaG | ecosystem: Environmental > Aquatic > Non-marine Saline and Alkaline > Hypersaline >... | reverse complement strand
CAAGAAAAAGAGTTAGGTTTGTTATCTGTTACTATCAAAAAAGATATGTCATCATTGTATAAAATTTCATTTACTCCCCGTGCAAAACAGGTCATAAGATAAAGTAGTTGGCAATTGCGTTGTTTGAGTTTTTCAAAAAAAAGTAAGAAGTTTTTTATTGACAGACCAATAATTCTTGATCCAGCAAATGATTTAATTTTTTTTTGATAATATTTTTTCTCTTGTTGAGAGAGTTCAAGTTGTTCAGAAAAAATTTCTTTCTTCAGTAGCAAAATATCTTCTTGTTCTGTTTCGTCAAGTTTATTATCTTCAAGATATTTTTCTGTTAATATCGCTAGTTGTTCGCTCAGTTTTTCGATTTTTTTTCTTGTTTTTTCAATTTTTTTTAGTTGTTTGTTTTTTATTTTTTTTTCAATACGACCATGTCCGTTTGCAAAAATTCTGAGCGCTAGTTTTCTTGCTGTTTCTGTTTGAGACCAAATGCTATTGAGGGTTACAATATCGAGTTCTTTGTTTGTTTCAAATTTAAAAGCCTCTGCTAGTATTTTTAGATTTTCAGTTTTGTCTCCATTTAAAACAATTTCTTCTATTTTATTTTTGTTTAAACCAACTTTTTCGAGAGTAATTTCTTTATGCCACTCAAAGTAGGTTTTTTTGTTGATAAAAACGCCAAATGCTCCGTCTTTTGTTTTATATATTTGCCAGTTTGGGTCGAGAATAAGGCTTTTTTCAGCTTCAAGGTAAAGTTTTTTTCTGTATGTAGAATCAAGAGATTTTGCTATTTGTGTAAATCGAAGCATTTTTTTTATTAATCCACCGTTTGCTACTACAATTTGCTTATCGCGAATTGCTGAGGCAATAGTTTCTGCGATATGAACACCTTTTTCAGTTCTAATTTTATTTTCAGGCGTTACTCTTTCGCCTTGTTTTTCGTGGGCTATGGGCATGAGAGCAAAGACCATGTCAACAGTGCCTGGTTCACTAATTTTTTTTTTTGTTATTTTTGACCCTTGCAGGACATCTGTTATGTCAATTAAGTTTGGATCGACAGCGTACGTTTCTTTTTTGGTTTTTGCGTCTGTGTAAGAATAAACTTCATAAATTTTTGCTTGGCATGGAAGAAAAGAAATAGCAGAAAGAGCAATAATATAAAACGTGATTGTGCGAACATTCATAAAAAATCTCCCTTAGATGGTAAAACTATCTAAAGAAGAAAATAGAAAAAAAGTTTAAAGAGGAGCAAGAGTTTTTACTTTGGGCCCGAAGAAGCTTTTTTTGCAAAGATGGATTAGCCAGGCATTTGGGTGAGTAGCAGGGTGGCAGAGTTACGGGTAATTTCTGCTACGCCACCGGGGGGAGAAAATGAGGTTTGTTTGCCAGATGTAAGACAATACGCTACTTCTTTATCTGGCGCAAGGGTGACAATCATAGGTGTATGCCCCGGTTGGATAACAAAGTTTCCTGCTTTTGTATTGAGCTCAACCCACAAAATTTCGTGAACTTGTGTGCCCTCCGGTCCAATGATTTTTAGTTTCATTTTTGCAGCTTTTTCGCTTTTTGGAATGCCTCTTTGAGTGTACCTACCATGTATAAAGCTTGTTCTGGTATTTCATCACATTCGCCTTGCAAGATTTTTTCAAAGTCAGCAACCGCTTGGTCTTTAGAGACGTATCGTCCCGGAAGGCCGCTTGCAAATTCTGCAGTAAAGAATGGTTGCGTTAAAAATTTTTGTATTTTTTTGGCACGCATTACAATAATTTTGTCTTCTTGTGCCAATTCTTCCATTCCCAAAATAGCGATTATATCTTGCAGATCTTTGTACCGTTGTAGGATTTTTTGAATATCCCGGGCAACTTTATAGTGTTTTTCTCCAACAATATCCGGAGATAATCCTTTGGAAGAAGAAGCAAGAGGGTCGATAGCAGGGTACAAGCCAAGTTCAACCAATTTTCTGGATAACACGGTGCTTGCATCTAAGTGCATGAAGGTTGTTGCTGGCGCTGGGTCAGTTATATCATCTGCAGGAACGTAAACGGCTTGTATAGAAGTAATGGAGCCATCGTTAGTACTTGTTATTCTTTCTTGAAATGCGCCCATCTCGGTAGCAAGGGTTGGTTGGTATCCAACAGCAGATGGCATGCGTCCAAGCAATGCAGAAACTTCAGAACCTGCTTGCACAAAACGGAAAATGTTATCGATAAATAAAAGAACGTCTTTTTTTTCTTTATCACGGAAATATTCTGCCATGGTAAGTCCGGTTAGACCAACGCGTAAACGTGCTCCAGGGATTTCTCCCATTTGGCCAAATACGAGAGCTGTTTTGTCCAGGACCCCAGATTTTTTCATTTCTAACCAGAGTTCGTTGCCTTCCCGGGTTCGCTCTCCGATTCCCGAAAAGACTGAAACTCCACCGTGCTCGGTAGCGATATTTCTGATAAATTCCTGTACTAAAATTGTTTTACCAACACCTGCGCCACCAAAGAGTCCGATTTTTGACCCTTTGATGTATGGACACATGACATCGATAACCTTGATCCCGGTTTCTTGAACTTCATTTTCAATTTTTTGATCAGTTAGCAATGGTGGTTCGCGGAAAATGCTCCACCGTTCTTTTGCTTTAAAAGGAGGTTTATCGTCAATTGTTTCACCAAGCACGTTAAAAATTCTGCCCAAAACGGATGGTCCAACTGGTACTGTAATTGGCTCTCCAGTATCAAGAACTTTTAATCCTCGCTTGATGCCGTACAGTTCTTCTATTGCGATGCAACGAACAATACCATCACCAAGTTGCTGTGCAACTTCCAGTACGGCGGTACGGGAGCCGTCTTCAGTCAATTGAACAATTAATTTATTTGGAATCGCCGGAGCTTCATCGCGCCCAAATTGAACGTCTATGATGGTGCCGCTGATACGTAGTACTTCGCCTAGTGCGTTGATTTCTGGAACACTGGAATTTTTTTTGGGACTTGTTTGCTTGTCCGTCATTTTTTAAATCCTTGTACAGGAAAATGCGAAATTGACTTTAGTTACAATGCTAATGAAACTGCTGCTGTTTGTAAAGATTTGCCGTTTGGTTTGCAGGTAAGGGGTTTTAGTTTTTATGGATATTACCTAAAGCTCTTGTTTTTTTTTTCTTCAATATGTCAATTTTATAGTAGGGATATTTTTATTTCAAAGTAGGGGAGAGTATGAAGAAAAAACTATTTTTTGCTGTGTTCTTAGCGCTTTTTACCAGCATTTCGGTGGCAAAGCTTGCAAAAGTTTCCAAGGTTTATGTTACTAATGAAACGCTCACAGAGTGGGATCGAGGGCCGGTGTATAAGTATACCGGAGACAAGCATGGAATTTGGTTAACATCAAGATGGGGAAGAAAGAGAAGTTTTCCCGGTTATATCTGTAAAAAGACTATTGTTCCTATAAGGTCATGTATCAAAAAAGAGAGAACCGTAAGATGGAGGTCTGCACCCAAGGTAGTTACATCAAAAACCCTGAGAATTTTGCCTATGAATTATGGAAAACGCGTCAAAGAGGTAGAGATTTTTCAAATAAATAGAGATCAGGGAACGCCTAAAAGTTTAAAGGATACTTTTCAAGTTAAGATGAAAATTCCGAATCCCGATCCAAAACAATTTAAAGTCCCAGCCTATCAGTGGTTGTATCCATTTGAACAAGTTAAAACGATACTGACTGCAAAAGATGGGTCAGGTAGAATTATTTTAGATCTTACTTCTGAGCGAGTAGGGCAGCATGTTGATGCTTACCAGGAAAGTCTTATGGGTGAAGGAGCTGGGTACACCGGTGACAAAGAGTTAGAGCAGGCAAGTATTTTAAGCGAATTTGGCTCTATTGGGAGTCAGCTTATGGGACCAATAACAGCTGCGAATCCGACTTTTATTTTGGGAGGTGTTGCTTTTAGTGTGAGTAAACTTGCCGCGAATATACAATCGTTTACGACTATAGCTAAAAGAAGTGGTCTCGTCGTAAAACCATACGTTCAGGGCAATTACACTGTTCAGATAAAACATGGAAAGCCGAAAGGATCTCCTGGTCATTGGGATGATGATAATGTCTACATTGTAATCAAAAAATTAAAAAAATAAAAAGCGTTATTATTTTGGCCAAACGGTGATGTACAAGTCTGGGTAAAATGACCCCTCTCTCTCTTGTAGGTATTGAGTAAATTTGAAATCATTTTGAAATGGAAGTACCGTTAGACCACTTTTCTGAGCTTTTATTGTCAGTGACGCTATTGTGCTGATGGTTGCTATTCCAACGGCAATCACTGTGCCAATAACCATGATTGGGACTGCAACGTAAAGGCTGCTGCCCACCGCTTTCCCAATGGCCTTTTCTGCTAGTTTTCGTGCTGCTTCAACTCCTTCTTTGTAACCCCTTGCCCCAAGAAGGTTTTTCTCGAGTGCCTGTGCGCCGAACATGTTTTCTAAGCCTAGTAATTCTGAGCTTAAATAGCGCGCTTCATCCAGATATCCAAATTTTGCTATTTTGCCAACCCCTACAGCTTGTCTTATGTACCCTAAGCCTATTCCTACAGGAACCAGGCTGCCCCCAAGAGCCCCAACGGCACCGAGAGCAATGCTTTTGGCGTAGTCCCTTGTCGATAGTCCTATACGCTCGGAACTGATGGCCAAAACTATAGATCCGTCTTCACCTGTCAAACTTGTTATTACTTGGTTGAAAGGAAAAACTGAGTAGGGGCCGAGTACAGTTTTGAATTTTTTAGGGTCAGGATTTGGAATTTTGTTTTCAAATTTTTTTTTAAATGTTTTGAGTTCAAGAAATATTTGATTTCTATCTATTTGAGCAATTTTTACGGTTTCATTGTTTTTAATTAACACATTAGCTGTGCTGACTTTAACGGGTTTTGTCTCCCAGAACACTTGTCTCGCGTCTGCCTTGCAGTATAGTCCTTGACAGGTGTAACCTTCCAGTTTTTTGGGTGCACCCCATTTTCTTCTGATTTTAGGAGCATATTTTTGTCCTTTTTTTTGCATGACACCTTCTCGGATCAAATCTTTTCCTGTTTTATTAATAATGTAAATATGTGACTTGGAATCTGCTTGTGCCAAAAAGCTGGCAAAAAGTAAGCAAGCGATCGAAATTCTGAGCAACATTTTCTTCATAGTCCCTCTCCCTTTAAAAAAACATTTTAAAGACCTAAAATAATTTTTTTATTTTTATTGGTTTAAAGCCGCCAATTTCATCTGTATCCCCACTGTTTTTAACCAGCTCCAGGCTGCTGACATCTCCAAAAAGGTCTGCTACGTATGCGCAGTGCTTACCCCCCGCTGCCAGAATAATCGAGCCATATTTTGCGAGAGACTCAAAAATCTGCTCAATGGCTTTTAAATCAACAAGCCTGAGTAGCTCATAGTTTGTCATGTGGAGAAAAATAGTAGCAGGTAGTTTTTTTAGTTTTTTTCTTCGTTTTAGTTTTTTGTGAGTATTTAAAATCTCCCAAAAATCTTTTTTTCCTGCCAAATCTAAATAGCTTTGCATGAATGTGTCTGCTGATTCTTTTTTTTCAACTGCTTGAGCTATGAGGGTAAAAAATTGATTGTCTTCCAGTTCTTTTATTTCTTTTTCACAAAAGACTTTTATCTGTTTTGGAGCATCAATTTTTTTCATGTTTTCTTTCAGCTGTGTAAACTCATCCATTGTTTTTTTCAAAACAGTCATTAACTGTTTTTTGTTAATTTTTGTTTTTCCATCTTTGTAGGTCCCTGGAACAACGCCTCTGATGTCTATATCTTGTACAGGGATAGTTTCTTCTAAACATCTTTTATGTAAAAACGGCAGGTCGGAGCGTGCGTAGATAGGATTTTGTTTGGTTTGTTCGTATCGACTTTCTATCAAAACTTTGCTTTCAGTTTCTTCTGCCTCTTTTATGATTTTTTCCACTTGTGGAAGATTTCTTGGTTGATGTGCTTCGTACAGTAGATAAATGTTTTTACCAGAGTTTTTATCTTGCCATTTCTGGCCGCCGTAAAAGACCGTGAGTGTTGGCATGGTGTAGAAGATGAATATGCTGAAAATCAGCACAAGTGTGTTTTTTTTCATTTATTACCTCTTTTTTTGGTTTTTTTCCCAAGCTTCCGTAATAAATTTTATTACTTCTGGCCACCCTAATTTTTCTTGTTTTGCTATTCCTTTTATAAAAAGAGCCCGCGTTTTACGGCGGGCTAATTGGTTTTTTAAAACTGTTTAAAATAAGTTTGGCAGTGCGTGTCTGATTACCTCTTCTGCTTTGCTTACCCAAATGATTTTAATTCCCTCGGTTACCTCACCTGCATCGACGAGATCTTGTTTGTTTTTTTCTGGTAAAATTATGTGTGTAATTTTATTTCGTTTTGCAGCCAACACCTTTTCTTTTACGCCACCGATTGGCATAACATGTCCGCGGAGGTTTAACTCTCCTGTCATTGCGTGTTTTGCGCTGATAGGTTTTCCGGTTAGCACAGAAAGAATTGAAGTAAGCATTGTCACGCCAGCTGAGGGGCCGTCTTTTGGCACTGCGCCAGCAGGTACATGAATGTGTATATCTTTTTTTGTAAATAGATTTTCATCTATGCAAAATTCTTTTGCGTGGGCGCGGGCATACGTTATTGCCGCTTGAGCAGATTCTTTCATTACATCACCAAGCTGTCCGGTTAGTGTTAATTTTCCTCTTCCTGGAAGCATGACTGCTTCAATTCTAAGCATTTCGCCACCATATGCGGTCCAGGCAAGTCCATTGGTAATACCGACTTGGTCTTTTTGTCCCGTTTGTTCATCACGCAACATTTTTGGGCCAAGATAGTCAGGTAAATTTTTTACAGAGAATGTTGCTGGTTTTTTAGTCTCTACTATTGAGCGTGCAGATTTTGCGCCTAATTTAGTGAGTAGTCGTTCAAGTTGTCGAACGCCAGATTCTCTGGTGTAGCTTGAAATAACGTCTTGTAAAACAGAGTCTGAAATTTTCAGAGCTTCTTCTTTTAGTCCTGCGCTTTCTATTGCACGGTTGACTAGGTGGTTTCGAGCGATATGCATTTTCTCGTTCATGGTGTAACCAGAAAGTTGAATAATTTCCATTCTGTCTTTTAGAGGTCCGGAGATAGTGTCTAATGAATTTGCCGTTGCGATAAAAATTGCTTTAGAAAGATCAAACGGCACACCTAAGTAATTATCATAAAATGTTTTGTTTTGTTGAGGATCAAGAACCTCAAGCATTGCTGCTGAAGGATCTCCACGGAAGTCTGCGCCAATTTTGTCTAGTTCGTCAATGATGATGATTGGGTTGCAAGAGCCTGCTTTTCTGATGCCTTGAATAAATCTGCCTGGCATTGCGCCAACATACGTTCTTCTGTGTCCACGGATTTCTGCTTCATCTCTTACGCCACCAAGCGAAACACGGAAATCTGTTCTGCCCAAGCTGCGTGCAATGGATTTACCCAAAGAGGTTTTTCCCGTTCCCGGAGGGCCGACAAAACATAAAATTGGTGCATGTCCATCTTTTTTTAAGTTTCTGACAGAGATAAAATCCAAAATTCGCTCTTTTATTTTTTCAAGACCATAGTGGTCTTGGTCCAGTACCGTTCTTGCATGGTTTATATCAAGGTTGTCTTCTGTTTCTTTTCCCCATGGTAGTGCAAAGATCCAGTCTAGATAGTTTCTGATGACCATTGCTTCCATAGACTCTGGTGCTGTACTTTCTAACCTATTTATTTGTCGTTTTATTTCTTCTTTTGTTTCTTCTATAACTGGAAGTGTTTCTAGTTTTTCTCTGAGCTTATCTATTTCTTCTTCATCTGTGTCGCCAAGTTCTTTTTTGATCGCACGCATTTGTTCTCTGAGGTAGTATTCTTTTTGAGATTTGTTCATCGAGTCGCGTGCGCTGTTTCTGATCTGCTCTTGCATTTTAGAAATTTCTATCTCTTTATGTAGGTATTTATACAAGTTGCTGAGCATTTCTTTTTTGTTTGTTTGTTCGAGAAGTTCTTGTGCTTGCTCAACAGAAAGATTTAAATGAGACAGTATAAAATCTGCAATTTTATCTGGATCTGCAATTTTAGAAAGAATGATATGGAAATCTGGGCTAAATGTCTGACCAGACGCTGCCATTTGCTCTGCTAAATCTTTGATGTTTTTGATTTGTGCTAAAACTTCCATTTCATCTTCTTGTTGTTCTTGCGGTTCCATTGCTTGAACCGTTGCATTTAATGTCTCTTTTCCTGTTGAAAAAGAAAGAGCGTTTGCTTTGCATACGCCTTGTACTAATATTTTTATGCCACCATCTGGAATTTTAATCATTCGCAAAATTGATGCCACTGTTCCAACTTTGTATAGATCCTTTGTTCCGATTGCATCTTGGTGGTCAACATTCTTTTTTGCTGCCAAAAGAAGAACCATTTTTGAGCCTTCAAGGGCAGCTTCGATTCCCTTGATGATGCGGTTATCTAGAACAAGGAGCGGAACAATCATTTGTGGAAATACTACTACGTCCATGGTTGGTATAACCGGAAGGTTGTCTGGAATTTTGCTCATCATAGATTTGCTAAGTTCTGCTTTCATCTCACTCCCCCTACTAAGTGATTGATCGTACAGGTGATTCTTTGTCCCCTTTTTTCGTCCCTTGTTTTCTATTTTAGGTGATTGCTTTTGGATAAAACAACAATTCAGATTAAAAGATAGCTAAACTCTTTTTGTAAAAGGGATTATTTTGTAGTACAAATGTCTATACGGCATCAGAAAGAAGAAAAATCCTTTATCTTTAGTAAAAATTCGAGGCGTGATGGCTCAGCTTGCAGTATATGAACTGAAAAAGTTTTTTCAAAAACAGGAGGCACAAACCTTTGTACTGAGAAATATTTCTGTTGAATTTGATTATGGCAAAACCTATGCGATTACTGGTGTTTCCGGCACAGGAAAATCTACCTTTTTGCATTTACTTGCAGGTTTAGATTTGCCAAACGAGGGGAAAATTCTTTTCGATGGAAAAAATATTGCTGAATTTACAAAAAGCCAAAGAGAAGAGTTTTTGCAAAAAGCAATTGGCTTGGTATTCCAATATCCTCATCTAATCAAAGAACTTTCTGTTTTAGAGAATGTAATGCTACCAGCTCTTGTTGCTGACCAGAAGAAATCTATAGCGAGACAAAAAGCGCAAGAGCTTTTGCGGCAAGTAGGAATTTTAGCAAAACAAAATGAGCGTCCTTCGTCGCTTTCTGGCGGCCAACAACAGCGGGTGGCAATTGCACGAGCACTTATAAATAAACCAGATTTTTTGCTTGCAGATGAACCGACTGGAAATTTGGACGTGGAGACCGGCAAAAAAATCGTTGACCTCTTACTTTCTTGTCATAAAAAATGGGGAATGGGGCTGATTATAGCTTCTCATGACCACTACGTTGCCCAAAGCATGGACCATCAATTTGTCCTCAAGAACGGCCTTCTGAAAAAAATTGGCTAGTTTTCTATTTTGATTATGCCAAACTATTGCTTTTAATGGCCAAAAAAGGCTAGTTTAAAGGTATAGAGGGGCTATGATAGTTTTCTAAGCAGAAGGAGTTTCAAGATGAAAAAGAGATTTATTTCGGCAGTTTTTGCAAGTTGTTTGCTCATCGGGATATCCACAGGTTTGCGGGGTTACGTTGTAGATCTATTTGAATCGCAAGCAGAATTTATGAAAGATCGAATAAAAGAGGCCAACGAGCTTTTGAAGAAAGAAGATCCAAAGATTAATCAATTGAGAGATCTTGACAGTAATCTTCAGGACGCAAAAGAGTTGTCTGAGATTTTTATTACGGATTATGGCGATAAAAATTTTAAATTCGAAGGCGAGTCCGTTGTTGTAAAAGAGCTGTTTCCTGGGTTAAAAAAAGAAATAGAGGAACTTTTGCAAAGGGTAAGAGGGCTACGGAAAGAGCTTGGCGACCAGCAGGAGGACCCTGTAAGTTCTTTGACTGAAGATCTTCAGAAGTGGCCAGGAGAAGAAGGACTCATAGACTTTGATGAGAGTATAGAATGATTAGTTTAAGGATACAGGGACGATATTTTCGTTTCCAAAAAGGGATTTGGTGATGAAAAAGATTTTTATTTTACCTCTTTTTGCAAGCTGTTTGCTCATCGGGTTGTCCACAGGTTTGCGGGGGATGGATGAAGGTGTTCTTATTGACAGGATAGAGCAGTTTCGGAATGAGCTAGCCTTTGAGGAATTTAATTTTTATGGCTTTGGCTCAAGGGCGAGAAATATAGCTGTTCCGGTTTTGGAATTTTCACTTCGTCGTTTGACCGGATTAATTGATCGAGCTGATTATGATTTACGAGAATATGCAGACCAGACACTAGAGATCAAGGGAGCTTTGGTTAACGCGGAAGATGAGTTTTTTGAAATAATAAACCAGGCTCGCGATCTTCAACAAAAAATACGGAATCGCTTGCGAGAACTTGATGCCGATGACGAAGAAGAAGTTAATGGAGAAAGTTAGCTCAGGGTAATAAATGAATTTTCTTTTTTTGGAGCGCATTAGTTTTTGATCATGGATTAACCCTTTTTGCGATTTGGTATTTTTGTTGTTATATCTTGACGAGAAATCAGTTCAAAATAAAAGTTTATTTATTAAACTTGTGAGGTTTTTATAAAGCAGAGGATTGGTTTATGGTTACAATGATTTCTGCAGGTATTGTTGTCTATAAAAAGCAAGATGGTAAAGTTGAGTATCTTTTGCTACGTAATGCCAAAGGGCATTGGGACTTTGCAAAAGGAAAAATTGAAGAGGGTGAAACGGAAAAAGATGCTGCAATTCGGGAGTTGAAAGAAGAGGCGGGCATAGAGGTGGAAATTTCCGACGGTTTTAAAGCTTCTTTTGATTTTATGTACTCACGGACTGGCGGTCAAAAAGTTCACAAGACGGTCCATTTTTTTGTAGGCAAAGCCAAAACCTTTGACATCAAACTTTCCCGTGAACACACCGATTTTATCTGGCTTGCATTCGATCAAGCTGTCGAAAAACTCCAATTTGAAGAACAAAAAAATCTTTTGATTGAAGTGAATGATTTTCTAGAGGGTTAGTCTTTTATCCTTCAATCACTGGTACCCGAGGCTTCCAAACAGTTGGAAACTCTTTTTTGTACTGCTT
>Ga0180437_10010714_pt1 | contig 11136 bp, 9 predicted proteins | sample SS_ome_4_FD_132410 | JGI IMG/M metagenome (GOLD analysis project Ga0180437, IMG submission 132410) | Hypersaline lake sediment archaeal communities from the Salton Sea, California, USA - SS_3_D_1 metaG | ecosystem: Environmental > Aquatic > Non-marine Saline and Alkaline > Hypersaline > Sediment... | reverse complement strand
TGGCCTCGATTTCGCTGCTGCTGAGTTCTCTGGGCATGGTTCGATAGATGCTCCTCCCTGCCACGGGGGAGGGGCCGACAGGATCGATCCCGGTCAGGATCTTCATGCTCTCTGGCCCGGGGTCCATGAGCTGGGCCGCAAGCTTGGCCCCATGGCCATGAACGGTATCGGCCAACGCCTTCCAGCTCGGAAGCAGGGCATCATCGTACAGGCCCAGCGGTAACAGTCCGTACTTCCTTTCGGGATGCACCGCGCACGCCTCGGTGATGATAAGACCTGCGCCGCCTTTTGCCCGAGCGCCGTAGTAGTCGCGGTACTTCTCCGAAACTGTCCCGTCCATGGACCCATAGCCCATGTGCATGGGGGGCATGACGATTCTGTTTCTTACGACCATGCTTCCGATTTTGATCGGGGTGAACAAGTTCTTGAACATAATGGCTCCTTTCCAGCGAGAAGTGCCTCGAGTCGTGTGTCTCACGGCCCAAGGGAGAAGAACAGTATTACTCGCGACGAATCTTGCGGAACGACTTTATCGACTCCAGGTTCGGCCTGTCCAGGGCGTTCGGGTTGAGCCGGTGGAGCCACCAGAGGAATCGGGCGCTGAAAGGGAAGACGATGATCGCCTTGTTGCGTTCCACCCCTTTCAGGATCTCGCGCCCCGCCTTGGTTACATCCATCCGTTTGAGGGGTATCTGAGCGAAGAACTCATCATGGTCAGCCTTGCGTACGGTGGCGGCATCGTAGAGGCCGGTTTGCACGAACCCCGGGCAGACAACGCTCACTTTCACGCCCAGGCCGGCCCCTTCAGCTCGAAGAGACGTGGAAAGCCCGACAATGGCATGTTTGGTGGTGGTATACAGGCAGTTGACCGACATCGAGAGCAGGCCCAGGATGGAGGCCGTGTTGACAATGTGACCGAACCCCTGCTCAACCATGACTGCGTATGCCGCGATGGTACCGTGGAGGGTGCCCAGCAGGTTGATATTGATGATGCGGTCCCAGTGTTCCTTGTTCATGTCGCGCACCTCGCCGTGGATGGCGATGCCCGCGTTGTTGAACATGTAGTCGAGCCGTCCGTGTTCGCCTGCCGTCTCCTCGATCAGCTTCTTGATATCCCCTTCTGAGGTCACATCCAGGTGTGCTCCCCGGGCTTTTCCCCCGTGCCCGATGATTCCATCAGCAACCGCTTCTGCCCCAGTTGTGTCGATGTCCGACACGATGACCGTGGCCCCCTGCTTGCCCAAGGACTCGCAGATGGCACGTCCGATACCGGAAGCACCCCCCGTGACGATCGCAACTTTGTTGTTGAACGGATTCTTCATCTCGAATGACTCCCCGTGCGTGATTGTGCATACGTCATGGACAGAATCTGTCGTCTGTGTCCATTCAATTCAGAAATCCAATAAAAACGAGCACATACCTTCTGGTTTCTTCGGAATTCGGAATTTATATTATCCGTAACATATGAGGTGCCTCCTGTCAACGGTTTTTATTGATTTACAGATTGTGGAGTTGAAGTAATCTGTTGACATATATAAGAAAATATACCATAGTGAGAATGACATGTCATTCTCACTATGGTGAAAGGTATAGGGGGGAAGATGAAACCGGAATATAGAAGAAGGCAGATCATGGAGGTGGCGAAGAAGGTCTTTGCCGCTCACGGGTATCACAAAACCAACATCGAAATGATCTGTAAGAAGGCAGGGATCGGTAGAGGAACGATCTATCGATACTTCAAGAACAAGGAAGGGATCTTTGCCGTCATCCTGGAAGAGAACCTCGAGGAGATGAACCGGCAGATGATCGACGGATATGATTTTAACGGGCTCTTGTTCGACAGCAGAGAGGAAATCGTGAGCGCCTATGTGGAGAGCGTGGAACGGATCCTATCCTTCATGCTTAGGGATCGCGACTTTGCCAGGATCGCTCTCGAAGTCTCAACCGGTGTCAGCAAGCGATTCACTGAGATCCGTCAAGATTATGAACGTAAGTACATTTCCTTGATCAGGACCATGATGGACCAGTGGAAATGCAATGCCCTCGTTAGACAGGACTTGGATACGGAACTGGCAGCCATCAGGCTGAGCGGGGCCATGGAAAAAATTGCCTGGACCTTCCTGTTCGACCAGAAGATGAAGTTCGACGAGGAGCAGATCAGGGTCTTGGCGAAGAAGAACGCGGAACTCGATCTCCACGGGATGCTCGTCCCCGAGTCTGTGGCGCCCGACGGCTGATACCGAATATCGTATAAGCAGGGAGACGAAAACATGATCTCAGATCATCTCAACCAGCATCCGATGAAAGCTCAGCCGAAACCACCGCCCCCCAGGATCAAACAGGACAAATGCACAGGCTGCGGATTGTGCGCCTCGGTCTGCCTCGTAATGGAAAAACGGAACAAGAAAGTCGTCATTACAAGACCGGAACTCTGCATTCGGTGTGGTCATTGTGGATCCATTTGCCCGTCGAATGCGATCGTGGGGCCATCGGTCGAGGCCAAGCGGTTGACGGATCGGGCCCGCGCTGCGGCGCCCTCTGCAGCTTCTCTGCAGTTTCTTCTTCGTTCCCGCAGATCCGTCCGGCGATACAAACGCAAGCCGATCAGCAAGAAGGATATGGACAAGATCCTCGAGGCCGGCAGGTACACGCCCACAGGCACGAACACCCAGGGCATAGAGTACATTGTCATCACCGATCCGGGCAAAATCGCGCTTCTTGGGGAAATGGCCATGCCGGCTGTTATCAGGCTGTTTGGTATGGCGGTGCGCATTTCCAAGATCCCGGTTCTGTCTGATTTACTCCTGGGTGAACAAGCAGCAGAAAACTTTCAAAACATTTACACGCCGGCACTCAAAGCGATTGACGAATACACGAGGAGAGGCGACGACAGGCTCTTCTACCACGCCCCGGCTATCCTACTCGTGCACGGTGAGAAACTGGACGATATGGCATTTTCCTGCTCGGCGGCCCTGTTCAGTTGCTCGCTGATGGCCCACACCCTGGGTATCGGATGCTGCCTGAACGGGTTCCTGGTGCTGGCTGCCAACCGCGACCCAAAGGTCAAAAAGTTTCTGGGTATCCCCAGAAGCCACAAGGCCCACGCTGCGATGACCCTGGGTTACCAGAATGTGGAGTACAATTATCTGGTAAAAAGGAATCCGGTTAAGGTCAGGTATCTGTAAGCGGGCCTTTAAGAGAGAAACGGGGGACAGGGGTAATGGCAGAAGACAGAGAGCTAGGACGTGTGCTGGAGATTCATGATGGACTGCGAGAAGTAACCCAACTCTGGGTCCGGAGAGAGGATTGGGAGGAAGAAAAGGCGCAGCGCCTGAGGGAGGAAGCCGCCCTACTGAACCATAAGCGCTACTTCCGAAGCATTCCCGCCTACCGGGCCCTGGCAGAAGAAGCCGGTATGGATGAAGACGTTACGGACATGGAGGTCATCAAGACGGATCTCATGTTCGCAACCGACATCTTCAAATCCTATGATCCGGCTCTCATCGATGACGCTGACTGGGAGCAGATGACCGTTTGGCTGCGAACGGTCTATAGTGGGGATCTGCCGGGGGACTATTCAAACATAAAGAATCTCGAGGAATGGATTGAGAAACTCGCCGAAGCCGAACTCAATATCATGACGAGCAGTGGAACCTCGGGTCAGTATTCCTTTGTCCCTCGGGATGTGAATACCCGCATGGGCCTCATGACCAATTCGGCGCTCGTGTTTCAACCTTTCTTTGCAAAAGTTCTCGAAAACATATCTGAATACGATGCAGCCATCATGAATTTCAAGGGCGGATCCGCTGGTGTCCAGGCTGCCAGCAACAGTATAGCGAATATCGTGCAGAACGCCTATTGTCTGTACGACATGGTCATGCCCGCGGACGCTGTTCGAATTCTACAAAGGGGACCGCGAAACGATGACGAAAGAAAGTTCATCGAGGAGTTCGAAAGGGTGATGACGACGGAAAAGGATCTGCGGTACGAAGTGATGCTGGACAATATCCGTGGGTCTCTGAAGAATGGCCAAAAGATCCTCATGCAGAGCGCCTGCTATCAACTGAAGGAGCTCTGCACGAAGGCTGTGCAGCAGGGTGGGGTGCCCCTGCCGGAAGGCAGCGTTCTGCTCTTTGGAGGCGGGTGGAAGACCTTCGAGGGCGAGAAGATGGGAAAGCCCGAGCTCCTCGAACTGATCGACGCGGCTTTTGGTCTGAAGGGGGAGAGTGCCATAGAGGGCTATTCCATGATCGAGATGAACACGATGATGACCTGCTGCAGGGAAGCCCGGTTTCACATTCCTCCTCTGATGGAGCCTGTCGTTTTTGATGAAGACCTGATGCCCAAACCGGGGGCGGGCGAGAGAGGGATATTCGGCTTCCTGGACCCCTTTGCCTTGTCCTACCCGGGATTTCTCATTTCCGGAGACGAGATCAATCTCTGGCACGGCGAATGCCCTTGCGGCAGAAAAGGGTATGCCATCGATGGTGAGATCCAGCGAGTCGCCGGAAAGGAAGTGAAGGGATGCGGTGGTATCATGGCTTCGGTGAAGGCGTAGTAGGGGGGAGAGGACGATGAAGACCATTGAAGACCTGTGCCGGGAGCATGACCTTCTCGCCTTGAGAAAGGACAGTGTGATACGGGTTCCCTTCCTCGTGAAAGGGGCCCTCCGGGTGCCTCCCGTGGTGGGGATGGACGAAATTGCGGAGGCCTTTTCGGAAAAGGAAAAGGCGATGGGAAAACCGCCGAATGCCGTTACCTCGGTCCGGTTGGAGGACGCACAGGTGGTCAGGGAGCCTGTCATGAACCGGGAGACAATGCGCACTACGGACGAGTTTGTCTATCAGGTCCTCCCTGCCTTTGACCCCGAAGAATTGATCGAGCGCGACTTCGACCGTGTGGTAGGTGAGCTCTACAATCTGCCCTTCGAGGAAGTGCTGGATTTCCTCGGGAAGTTGTCTTCCGCCCTGTCAGGGTGCACGGACCTGCTTGAGAGTTTACAGCAGGTGTGGCGTCGCACCGCGACCGTTGCAGACCTGTACATCGATTTTTCTTTCACCAGTCTCGGGTTTCTGCTGAATCCGGACTCTGCCAGAGAGATGGTAGACAGTGAGCTCTCGAGCTTCGGCGTACAGGGATCTCGCTTCATGGACAGCTGGGTGCTGGTTTCCGACAACAGCATGCGAGGGCTGTCGGAACAACTGTGCCCTACAGAAGCGAAAGAGACCTCCGGGGACTGCAAGGACCCTGAGAAGATGTATTTGCGAGCCATGCCTACCCGGCAGCTTCACCTTACCGCCGGGAACGCTCCCGCCATCCCGATCATCTCCACTTGCAGGGCCATCAGCCTCAAATCCCCGGCGGTCATCAAGTCCCCCTACGGGGCTACCCTGGGTGGGGCCCTGGTGAGCCTCGCTGCCTGTGCCGTAGCGCCCGATCATCCCAGCGTCCGGAATCTCTCCATCGTCTACTGGCCTGGAGGAGACGAAGGTGTGGAAGATGTCTTCTTCGGCCCGGAAGCCTTTGACAGGATCGTCATATGGGGTGCTCCCGATGCCGTTGCAAGCGTGAAGCGTCGTGCTCTCTTCACAAAGCTCGTGACCTTGAACCCCCGCTACGGAATGAGCTGGATCGGGAGAGAGGCATTCGAGAACGACGACTACAAGGAAGCGGCCAGGCGGGGGGCCGTGGATACCATGATCTGGAATCAGAAAGCCTGCATCGCATCGTCTGTGCACTATGTGGAAGGGGATGATGAGCAGGTCATGGCCTATGCCCGGGCCGTTCAGAAGGAGCTTGCCGAATGGGATCGTGTTGCTCCGAATTTCCTGGACCCTGCGGCCCAGGGACAGATCCGGAGGCTCCGCCGCGGGAAGCTGCTGAATGCGCAATGGCTGGCCAACAAACAGAACGAGGGGGACAAAAAGAACGAAGGTGTCTCCTCCGTGGTGATCGTCGTCAGAGGTGGGTTCGACATGATGGACCACACGTTGAGCCGGATGGTGATCGTTCGTCAGGTGTCTCGCCTCGAGGATGCCCTTCCGTTCTTGAATGAGAGTGTATCCACGGTGGGGGTGTTCCCGGAGTCGCGCAGGATGGAGCTGTGTGACCGCATTCTGGCCCGAGGCGTGTCAACGTCGTATCCCCTGGGCATGGGTGACCGGATGTCCACGGGATTGGCCCACGACGGCATGAAGGTCTATAGCGAACTGATGGATTGGAAGAACCGATAAGGCGCAAGAAGGGAGGGGATCCTGATGGGCACGGAAAAGGAATCCGTCGTTCTTGGAGCCGGTCTTGCCGGACTGGTAGCTTCCATCATCCTTGCCCGAGAGGGCCGCGAGGTAAGAGTCCTTGAGAGTGCGAAGGGCCTCGGCGGCAACTCGCCCTTCCATCCTTCCCTGCATGCCACGCCCATCGACGTCGACAAGGTAGCTTCCTGGACAGGACTTGACACGAACCGCATGTTTACGATGGGGAACGTGAGTGAGACCTTCATCGGCACCCAGGTCTTTTATCAGAAACCGATGTACATCGTTGAGCGCGGGAACCGGCCCACCGCCATTGATACGTACTTGTTCGAAGAAGCGAAAAAGCTTGGCGTTGCATTCGAGTTCGGACAGCATGTGAACGACCCGAAGGAACTGCCGAAAGGAAGCATCATCGCGACGGGGTATCACCCTTCCATGTACCGGGCCTTTAGCATGCCTTGTGCCAAGGGGGAAGGGTACAACCTGATAGCAGAAAACGATGACCCCAGCCTGGAAGGCAACGTCTACTCATGGATCGCTCCCTACACGAAAGACTATGCTTATGGATGTGTGCTGAACGGGATGAGGTACCTTTTACTGTTTTCACGATTCAGCATGCCCAAAGAGGCGCTCGACCGGTTCCAGGAAGACCTGAAGGCCACCCTCGGGTGGGAGCATGACAATTGGGGCGCCATACGAAACCACCCGTATCCATGGACCTTCAAGAGGCCGAAGCTCCTGGTTGACGGCTACATCCTTGCGGGTGCTGCCGGAAATAACATAGACCCCATGGGAGGGTTTGGCATTCACGGGGCAATCCTCTCCGGCGTGATTGCGGCGAGGGCGGTTTCCAACCCAGAGAAAGCGGCAGAGGAGTTGAAGAAACTCAACAAACGATTCACGGTTGCAGCGCTTACCTTCGAGGGCCTCAAGCGTATGCCTGCCAGTGCAAGGTTCTACAGGATTGTTTTCAGTTATCCGGAGCTTTTTGGTCCCATGATGTTCCTGATGGGAAGAGGGATTCCCGGCTACGATCGTAATTGGTGCACCGAGGTCATCACCGGGTATCACAAGGGGAGGGGACTTGGAGAGAGACTCTCGGATCTGAAGAAGATATTCACCTACTGAGGAGGTGCTCGTGAACAGAAAAGACCTGGTCTTTCGTCTGCTGGCACACAAATTCAACCTATCGTACATGCCTGTCGTGGTGACGGACGGAATGGTGGATCTCATGAAGGACTTCTATTCCCGTGAGGAGGCATGGCTTCTTGTCCTGATGCCCCTCGTGCCGACATCGGCCAAGGCGATCGCCAGAATGCAGTTCAAGAATGCGGAAAAAGTGGAAAAGATGCTCCAGGACATGGTCAACCGTGGGCTGCTGATCGAATTCACGGACGACGGGGTACAGAAGTTTCAAATGGCCCCCTTCATCCCCGGTGTGGTGGAAATGACGCTGATGAAGGGAGAGGATACGCCTGAGAGCCGCCGCTATGCGAAGAAGATGCACGACCTGTTGGAGGAGAGCAACCTCCGGGTTCTGGACAAGATCGATGCGATGGATTCCTCTTTCGCGAGGGTCATCCCCGTGAATCATGCGCTGCCCCATGAGAATCAGACCCTCCCGTACGAGGATGTGCGATCCATCATCAACGGCGCGAAGACCTTCGCGATCACCCATTGCCATTGCCGCACCCAGAAATTCCTGGCCGATGAGAAGGTCTGCGATGCGCCGCGGGATGTCTGCATGTCCTTGGATTTTGCTGCGGATTTCCTGATTCGGGCCGGTATTGGTAAGGAGGTTGACCAGAAGACCATGTTTGAAAAGCTCGACCTTTCGGAAGAGCACAACCTTGTCCACATGTCTGACAATTCCCGAAGCGGATTCACCTTTGTGTGCAATTGCTGCGGATGCTGTTGCGGGATTCTGACGGCAACGACGAGGTTGGGCAGAAAGACACCTGTGATCAAGTCTTCCTACATCGCAGAGTGGGACAGCAAGGTGTGCACGGACTGCGGCAAGTGCAGTCGAGTCTGCCAGGTGAATGCTCTCTCTCAAATCAATAAAGTCACTGTTTTTTCCGAAGAACGGTGTCTCGGTTGCGGGGAGTGTATTGCCGTGTGTCCGGAGAACGCGCTGCGCCTCGTGCCGCGCGACGACTGGGAGGAGCCGGAGGAGACGTATGGGCACATGGTGGCGGATATGATGGCCAGAAGAATTAGATCAGGGACCCTGCTTCGGACAAAGAGGCTTCCGGGGCAAGAATACATCGCCAAGATGATCAACAAGAGGTACGGGTAGAGGTTGTACTGAGATGACTTGGAAACATCACCATGCTTCAGAAGAGTTTGACTGTTCGGCCCTGTGCCGGGTTCCCTCTCCGATTTGCTTGGGCTCCGTCCCTCCCTCCCCCTACAAAGTCGCCCGGCGCAAATCTCCGACGAAACCCGGCACAGGGCGGAACAACCCGAGCTCTGCTAGGCAAATGGCGATAGTCTCCTGTCGACCCACTTGGCGGAATAGGATTAGAAGCATAGGGGAGGACTGGAATGCTTCTTGAACGCTTTGGCAAGCGTTTTGATGAGTTCTATAAGCGGTATTTCTCGATAACCAGCGAAAGCTGGAAATACTATGCGAAGTTTCAACCGAGTTCAGGGAAGGTGATGAAGAATGTCTCTCATCCTTTCTGGGGGCCCATCGTAAGAAAGCTCTACAGGTTTGAAGGCAAGAACTTTCACACGCAGGCGCACATTCTCCCCATCGACAAGAGCCTGGACAAGAGCGACAGACTCGCCCAATCCAGGATCACGCCCATCGAATTACTCAGAAAGGCGGTTGAGCAGTCGAGTTATCGTATCATTCTGCATAAATGCCTATGCCGGGATGGGTTTGAATGCAAGGATTACCCCATAGACATAGGCTGCCTGATGCTGGGAGAGGCCTGCAGGCGTATGGTGGCGACGGGCATTGCTAAGAGCGTGACGGTGGAAGAAGCGCTGGGCCACCTGGACAAAGCTTCTGATCTGGGGCTGGTACCGATCTGTGCATGGGCTGAATTCGAGGCCATTGCCAAGGGAATCTCGGATGAGGATCATACGAACTACTTTGAGGTCTGTTTCTGCTGTCCCTGCTGCTGCCTGGGGTTGCAGAACTACAAGCATATGTTCAAGAATGAACACATGCGGAAGATCATGAAATCCATCGGCTGGCGCGCTCAGGGTACGGAAGAGTGCATACGTTGCGGAAAATGCGTCGATGTCTGCCCCCTGGAGTGCATCTCGCTGGAGGGCGACGGAATCTCTGTGAAGGGGAACTGCATTGGCTGCGGGCTCTGTTCGATCAACTGTCCAGTGAATGCGATTCAAATGAAAGAGTTGGTGCCCATGAAGGATGATCTTCTGGATTACTTTACCGGGATTCGTCCGAACATCAGCGGATAGGTTCGAAAGGGAGGCCTGCAATGATTCTGCAGTTGATCAGCAAGCACGTCGTTGAGCCCTGGAACAAGCGCTTCCTGGAGAAAATCAACAAGCACCTGGTTGATCCTTACAACAAGCGCTTTTTTGATCCCTTCTACAAACGGTTCTTTTCGGTTACGAAGGACACCTGGAAATACTATGCCATGTTTCAGCCCACCTCTGAGAAGATCCTCAGAAATTCCGGTCACCCGATCTGGGGTCCCCTTGTAAGGCGGCTGTACAGGCTGGAGGGTGAGAACTACGCTACACAAGGCCACATTCTTCCCCTCAACAAGAGCCTCGACAGGAGTGACCGAATCAGCAAGTCCATGATCACGCCCGCGGATTTGGTCAAGAAGGCAGTGAAGGAATCCAGCTACCGCATCATTCTGGACCGCTGCCTCTGCCGAGACGGCTTCGAATGCAAGGACTACCCGAGGGATCTTGGCTGCCTCATGCTGGGACAAGCGTGCAAACGAATGGTTGAGACGGGGATCGCGAGAAGCATTACGGTGGAGGAGGCACTCGGCTTTGTGGACAAGGCGTCGGAGCTTGGCCTGGTATGCATCCTGGGATGGGCGGAGTTCGAGGCGGTTGCAAAGGGTATTTCAGAAGAGGAACATACGAACTACTTTGAGATCTGCTTCTGCTGTCCCTGCTGCTGCCTGGGGCTGAGGAATTACAAGCACATGCACAAGAGTGAACACATGCAGAATATCTTTCGTACCATCGGCTGGCGTGCACAGGGTTCGGACGCGTGCATAAGCTGCGGGAAGTGTGTCGGCATCTGCCCCATGGAATGCATTTCTCTCGACGGAGACGGTATTTCGGTGGGGACTGGGTGCGTCGGGTGTGGGATCTGTTCCGTGAATTGCCCCGAGGACGCAATCGTCATGAAAGAGCTGGTGCCGATCAAGGACGACCTTCTCGATTATTTCTGGGGTGTTCGCCCGAATATCACCTGACAGGTGAGGCGAAGCGCAGGGGGATAGCATGGGAATGTACCAGAAGTTTCTGAGACGGTATGACGACTTTTACCGAAGATACATGTCCCTCACAAAGGATACCTGGGAGTACTACACCAAATTCTATCCGATCGTGGCGGACAACGTTATGGGGTACTTCAGTCATCCGGTTCTTGGTCCCCTCCTGCGACGTGTCTTCCGGTTCGAGGGGGAAGGGCATCATGCAGAGGCCTGCATTGTGCCCATACAGCACAATCTGGAATTCAAGAGCAACAACAAGAACATGGTTGTTCCGATTCAAAGATTGCGCGAGGCGGTGCAGGAAGCGAGCTACCGGATCATCATGGACCGCTGCATCTGCCGAGACAGTTTCAAGTGTGAGCACTTCCCCATAGACTTTGCGTGTCTCATGCTGGGGGAGGCGTGCAGGACCATGGTGGGGAATGGTATTGCACGATATGCTA
>Ga0180437_10010713_pt1 | contig 11136 bp, 8 predicted proteins | sample SS_ome_4_FD_132410 | JGI IMG/M metagenome (GOLD analysis project Ga0180437, IMG submission 132410) | Hypersaline lake sediment archaeal communities from the Salton Sea, California, USA - SS_3_D_1 metaG | ecosystem: Environmental > Aquatic > Non-marine Saline and Alkaline > Hypersaline > Sediment... | reverse complement strand
TATAGGTGTTAAGGTGCTGTTGGCTAGTGCGATGTCAGGTTCGAACCTAAGCCGTCATACGATTGAGTATGTTGCATCTGCAACAATCACCCACTACAACACCACGGTTGAGAGTAAACATCCACTCCAGCCTGGGGAGGAGGGTATAGTACTACAAGGGCTGAACCTCCAGCGCCGTGTGAGCCGAGAGTTCTTTTCGGAAGTCATTTTTCAAGGTTCGGGACACCTCGATCTTGGCAGCGAAGGAGACTATAATGGATATATGAACTGGAACTGGGGCTCCGGGGAGACACCTGAGACGGCCACGTTTCGTCAAACAAGTTGTCCACGGACTGCCAACGGATCGTGTGCTGAAGAACTAGAAACAGGTGCTGTGGCAAATGACGAAAACTATAGAAGAACAATGGGGCTCGCGATATATGAGAACACCGACCCCATAGCCGGCAGGACAGGGACAAGGGCCTGCATTGAGTGTCTGGATGACCCAAATAAGGAGATTACACTAAACGATCTGGGAGGTGCTGTTGCATGGTATCAAATCGATGTATACGCTGGACTCGAAGGCGGTACGGCTGATGAGACCTTTGTTGATTCGAGTTCGAGAGTGTGGATACTGAGGCAAACGGAATGAGCGCTCTATCTGCAAGCATGTTCAGACTCAGGTTGGGATTTCTCATCGGTCTGATGTGTATCTGCTTGAGCCATTGCGGGTACCCTAGTGATGATGGCTTTCCTTCTGCCACGCAAGAACTAGAACTCCCATCAGGAGAGCTTGCGTTCGTCTCCAGGTGTTGTGAATGTGACGATGCTGACACATTGTTGCTGGCTCTGCCTAGCAGGGAGATCACCCCCGTGCTATTAGATCAGCAAGATGATTATGAATTGGCCTGGTCTCCAAATGGGCAAATGCTGGGTGTGCTGTCCTGGAGTGGGTTTGATGAACGACTCTTGCGCATCGTGGACATATCGGCACGAAGGATATGTTTCGAATGGCAAGGTTCCTTTCTCCAGTATTCCTGGTCTCCAGATAGCGGCAGTATATACTACCTTGATCGTGAGGGGAGCCTCTATCTATACGATTTAATGAACAATGAAAGTAAGTACATCACAGATGGCGTATCTCGGTTCTCCATATCGCCCAATGGGCAGTGGTTGGGGCTGTCAAAGCGCGACTTGGCTTATTCTGGGTATTTCACATTCCGCGTGTTAGATCTGAGCGATGGTCGCTTACTCACTGTCCCTTTCCACAGCAGCTTAGACGACGCGGGGCGTCTGGGCATCAATCGCTCGGTTTGGTCTCCCACGGCGAACGAGGTAGCTGTACTCTTTGGCGCCAGTGCGGCTCAGGAAAGCAAAGTTGTTATATACACAGTACACGAGGACCATCTGCAGATCAAGGCCACCGCAATCGCACGAGAGACCTATGAACACGATTATGGTGAAGATCTGCACAGTGTCGAGTTTAGCGGTCCGACCTGGTCTCCAGATGGACAGAAGCTATTAGTAATCCGTTCCATATCAGATGCGCGACCGGGGGGTGAGGTACTTCTGTTTGACGCAGCACTACTACACTATCAACGCTTGCCATTTGGGAAGGAGGTGTCGTGGCTCGTATGGATGACGGACAGATGGCTTGTATACGGCATGGGCGCGGGTAACGATAGAGAATGCGTTTCTAGTTTCTACGTTATGCAACCAAGAGCCGATATCTGGCTTGCTGATATGGAGACATTGGAGACCCAAACTCTGATAACAGACACATTGCGTTATGAGCAGCCAGCCTGGCGGCCTTAAGCAGTTCTCGGCACACAACCATCGACATTCGAGTGTCTCTCGCGCCAGCAGAGGCAGTGACCATACCCTCGCCGCCCTCGCGTGCTGCCGGGACAGTCACCAACCAGTTGCGCCATCACCGGCCCCCTCGGTCTTCCCTCCGTTCGATCCCACCAACACCGGTTTGGCCTGACTGCTGGTCCGCCGGCGCAATTGGTCTTGGCCCCGGTTACTGACCGAGCCCCACTCCCGTGAGCGTGACTTGGGCTACTGCCACTCTGGGCTTTCGTGCCGACGACATATCCGCCGAGTGGACGGAGGGTGTCTCCGTGCGAACCTTCACCTACAGATGTTATTGCTTGTCAAGTGATTGGTCTGAACAGAAGGCAACCTGGAGGCAGGTCCAGGTGGTAGGCAAGCGGCAATGCCCGCTCGCCGGTCGTTTTTTTGCCCAGGTTAACCATTGGGCTTTTAGGCCGCGTTGGGCAACCCAGTTACACTGTCCAGAAAGCGGTAACCTCTGCCCCTCGTTAGGCCAGAACGTGCCCGTAGACTGAGGCCGTTCTTCCCTTTCCCTTCCAGGAAAAAAGGCTGACTGGATCAGGAGCTGAGGGGTTAGGTTTGTCCGTTCGTTTCCATCGTCAGTCGTCTGCCACAGCCAGATTGGAGGGAGACATAGGGATCGTGCGCTTGCCCCACTGGATGGCGTTCAGGTCGGCGCGTCTCAATAACGGCCACGGCCTGCACCTGATGGACGGCGGGCAGGTGTTGGTCACGGGGACGGTGCTGGCACAGAACCTGGGCTACGGCATATTTACCGGCGGCGACGACGGCGGTACGAGCCTGGAGCTGCACAACAGCACGATCGAGCGCAACACCGCAGCGGCGCGTTTGCCGGCCTACACCGTGTCACCCCCAGCATACACAGGGTCGCCAGCACGAAAAAGGCCGGCGTCACGACAAAGATGAGGTTATAATCTCCGCTGCCCCACTCCACGATGTAGCCGTTGATCGTCGGCCCAGTCACGGCTGCCAACTGGGAGGCGATGTAGTATAGTCCCGTGTAGGTCCCCAGGTCGGCGTCGGAGGCGGAAGTGTCCACCACCATCGGGAGGCTATTTATGTTTATGAATGATCTCCCCAACACATTTGCTGAGCTAGCTCGGTCAAGCGGATACGAGGTCAACGTGGACTCGTCGGCAAAAGGCGGGTATACATTGGAGAAACACGCAGCGGATAGCGACACGCTAAAGATCATTGACAGCGCCGGGTGGGACTATGTGGTGTTACAGGAGAACAGCAACATTCCACGTATGGAGTCTGAGCGTCGCGAGCGCATGTATCCAGCAGCCCGCGCCTTGGACGAGAGAATCAGAAACAGTGGAGCGCAGACGATTCTCCTTATGACGTGGGGCAGTCCGGACACCCTCGCTGAGCGCGGGCTTGACGGTTTTGCTAGCGAGCAGGAGCAAGTATCTGCAGGGTTCTTGACGATTGCCAAAGAGTTGGACGCCCTCGTGGCTCCAGTTGGCATCGCCTGGACCAAGTCTCTGATGCAGAGGCCAGAACTGGAACTGTGGCAGCATGATGACGTCCATGCCAGCCGCAGTGGCACCTACCTAGTCGCCTGTGTCTTCTATGCCGTTATCTACCAACAAAGTCCCAAAGGTCTGAGCTACGGAGCCGGGCTATCAGAGGACACGGCTCGGTTTCTACAGTCCATCGCCACTGAAACGGTCCTAGCTGACTCTATACCCTAGCGGTTAGTATCACGCAGCAATCGCCATGAAGGACGACTTTCGAACTCACGCTACTCCTTCCAGCAGTCGTTGCAGCGCGGCCCGCTCGTCGGGACCGAACTGGGCCAGCACCGCCTCGTCCCCCGCCAGGATCGCTCTCCCCAGCCCTGAGCGCCGGAACGCATCCAGGTCCTCCTCGAAGGGTGTTCCCACCTCGTGCTCGTGCACGATGAGGCCATCTCGCATAATCAGGATGCGATCCGTCTGCCGGGCCACCGCTGGATCGTGAGTCACGACGATGAAAGTAGTGCCCAGTTCGCGGTTGAGATGGTGCATCAAGGCCACTACCTCCGCGCCACTCTCCGAGTCCAGGTCACCGGTGGGCTCGTCGGCCAGAACGATGGCAGGTTGGTTAGCCAGCGCCCGAGCGATGGCAACCCGCTGCCGCTCGCCGCCGGAGAGCTGATTGGGCAGATGGTCTATCCGATCCGCCAAGCCTACCAATTCCAGCAACTCCTCCGACCTCTTACGGCGAGCCCGAGCGCCGATGGGCTGGCCCCGCATCGGCACCTCCACATTCTCGCAGGCGGTCAGCGTGGGTATCAGATTGTGTAACTGGAAAATGAAGCCGACAGTGCGGGCACGAAAAGCGTCCAGGTCGCGCACCTTTGCCACATCCTCCCCATCGACTAGCACCGTGCCGCCAGTAGGTCGGTCCAATGCGCCGATCATGTTAAGCAACGTGGACTTGCCGCTCCCAGATGGCCCCATCACAGACACAAACTCCCCTCGCGCCACGCGCATATTCACACCGTCGAGCGCCCGTACCTGCGCACCGTCGCCGTAGACCTTGACTACGTCGCGCGTCTCAACAATGATCTCATCTGCCATCTTTCTGCTCCCCATCCACCGATCTAATCCTCCACCTCGATATCCACAAACGCCGTCATGCCCCACCGGATCGCCGGGTCGAGCTCCTCCATTTCCACGATGACGGTATAATTGACCCCTCCTGATCCCGGCTCGGCCATCGGGGAGACATGGGTCACATAACCGGTGAAGACCCGCTCGGGCACAGCATCAAAGGTGACCGTTGCCTGCTGCCCAACCGCCACCCGCGCCACATCGATCTCGTCCAGGTCGGTCGTCTCCACCCGCAGCGTGGTCAGGTCGCCGAGAGTGATCAAGGGTTGCGCTGGCGCGACCACCTCCCCCACCTGCACGCTCAGCATGCCGACAGTCCCAGCGAAGGGAGCCCGGACCTCGGAACGAGTCACGGCTACCTGTGCAACCTCCAGTGCGGCCTCCGCCTGTGACACGGATGCCTCGGCGACGGCGACCTCCTCGGCAGCGGCACCGGCCTTTGTCAAACCCAGTTGTGCCTGGGCGACGTACTCCTGTGCCTCCGCCACCACTATCCCCGCCTCCGCTACACGTACCTGGTGAGGATCCGCGCCAGCGCGAAGCCTGTCTAGCTGCGCCTGGGTCGCCGCTAACGCCTGTTCCGCCGCCCGCAACTGGAGAATGGCCTCTTCCTCGATCCAGCCATGGACCTTGCCTTCAATCCGATCGTACTGGTCCTCCGCCACCTTGCGCGCGACCTCGGCCGCGAGCACTTCTGCCTCGGCGGCCGCGATATCGGCCCTGGGCGTGCCAGCGGCCAACTGATCACGTTGTGCAACGGTCTGGGAGATCGTGGCCTGAGCCGCCCCAATCTGGGCCTCGGCTACGGCGATCTCCTCCGGCCGCGGCCCGGCCTTCAGAAGGGCCAGTTGGGCCTGGGCGGCCTCCAACGCCGCTTCTGCCTGGTGCACCGCCAGTCGCGCGTCGGTGGGATCAAGCTGCACCAGCAAATCGCCGGCCGCCACTTTGTCCCCTCGCCTCACCAATACCTCTACCACCGTCCCGCCAGCCTGAGCACCGACGCTGGCCCACAGCGCCGGCACCACCTCTCCTGTGACGGAGACAACCGGCACGAAATCCATCTCTACCTCCGGCGTCGCCGTCTCCTCCGCGCCGGCTCCGCAGCCGGAGAGGAGCACAGCCAACACCGCCAACCCTACAGCAATTGACTTCCTCATCATTACCTCCATTCAGGGCACTTACGTGTGTCGTGGGTTCCCACAATTGACACTCCGAAATCAACTACTTCTGTTGCTACAGTATGTTTTCCCCACAAGTAAAGCCTGCCGAGTATGGACCTAATCGAGCAGCTTGGCAATCTAATCGGTCATCCTCTCAACCTGCCAGCGTACCACGTACCGACTTACTCGTACCGTAGCGCCTCCACCGGCCGCATACGCGTGGCACGCCAGGCCGGGTAGAGTCCCCCCAGCGCCCCGGCAATCAACGCCACCACAATAGCTTGCACGAATAACTGCGGCGTGTAGGACAGGTCTATTGACCCATACGTCCCCGGCACCAGTCTCAGCAACCTGCCCAGCCCCAACCCCATGAATATGCCAAACACGCCGCCTATTACACCCAACACCAGCGACTCCTGCAGGATCATCCCCAGGACGCGCGCCCGCCGCCAACCCAGCGCCCGTAACACGCCGATCTCGCGCGTCCGCTCCAGCACGCTCATCAGCATCGTGTTCAGCATCCCCACCCCACCGATAAAGACCGCCAGGAACGAGATCTGCCCCACCATCTCCCGCATAACCTGCATATCGCTTATGCTCTCCACGGCCTCGGCGGTGAGGGAGAAGTCAACCTCTGGAAAGGCCGCCTGCAGATCGTCCCGCATCGCCTCGGCCTGCGCCGGGTCGCGCAGCTTGACCCCGTAGAACTGCACCTGGTGGGGCTTGCCCACGAGCGCCTGGACCTCCCGCAGGCCGATGACCGCCCCGATCTCCTCGAAGGAAACGCCCGTCTTGTAAATACCGACGATGCGGAAGCTGCTATTCATCAAGCGGAGTGTATCGCCTACCGTCACCCCCATCTGCTCCGCCGCACGCTTGCCGACGATGGCCTGATGACGAGCTGTCAGCGGCTCCCCTTCGATGATGCGAAAGTGGCGGATGGCAATCTCGCGCGGGTGATACCCGAACACGAGCATCATCGGCATCTTGTCGGTGTTGGCAGCGGTCATAATCGCGCCGGAGACCGCCTCCACGCCTGGCCAGGCAGCGATGCGCGCCCCTATCCGCTCATCAATGGCGCTGAAATCCGAATCCACGCCGGACTCGATGGCGAACAGGTCCATTTGGCTCGCTCGCCACATCTCAGTCATCGCGTAGGCCATACCCTCGGCAAGCGCACCCAGCGCGACGATGGCAGCGATCCCCACACTGATCCCCAGCAAGGTCAATCCCGTCCGCATCCGCCGTCGCCAGAGGCCACGCGCCACCCCAGGCAGAAAGCGGGGCACATCTGCCTTGCCGCCGCCCTCGTAGTGGAGCGCCTCCAGCGGCAGGAGGCGGCTGGCCCACCAGGCCGGGTACGCACCGCCTACCAGCCCCAGCACCACCACAGTGACCAGGGCGCGGACGACGAGTTCAGGAGTAAAATGTGTACCGAGCATACTTAGCCAGGAAGCGGACCGGCTAATCGCAAAGACCGCGGCCACTCCCAGGCCGATACCCACCAGCCCGCCCAGCAACGCAAGCGTCACCGACTCGCCCAGGATCAGTCCCAGCACCCGCCACCTTCGCCAGCCCAAAGCCCGCAGGAGGCCGATCTCTCGCGTGCGCTCAAAGACCGACATGAAGAGCGTGTTGGTCATCCCAATGCCGCCGATCACCACGGCCAGCCCGGCGACCCCCATCGCCATGCCCTCCAGCACCTCCATCAACATCTCCTGGTCGGCAAACCCAGAAGTCGTGGAGAGGCCCAGGTCGGGAAAGTGGCGTTCCACCCGCGTCTGCAGGCGGTCGGCGTCGGAGGGATCGCGCAGCTTGACGTAAACCATAGACACACGACGGGGCTGGAGCATGAGTGCTTGGGCCTCTTCCAGTGGAAGGACAGCGCCTGCGTCTTCGAAGGCATTTCCCGTCTCATAGATGCCGACAATGCGGAAGGCGCCGCCTGTGAAACGCAGGACGTCACCCACCTGCTTCTCCATATTCTGCGCCGCCTGACGCCCCAGGATGAGGGGCTTCCCTCGCACGCCTCGTGCATCCGCCAGCACCTGCCCCTCGACGATACGGTAATGAGCGATGGAGAAGCCCTCTGGATCGTGGCCGAAGAAGAACAGGTAACTGGATCCATCCAGTATGGCATTGCCAAAGAGCATGCCGTCCACTTCGGCCACCTCAGGCCAGGTGCGCACTTCGTCGGCGACCGACTCCTCGACGCTGCTCATCAGGGCGGTGAGCGCCTCGGTCTGACTGAGCACCAGGTCAGCCTGGCTGCCCTGGGTCATGGAGGAAAAGCCCGCCCTCAACCCCTGCGCCACCGCCCCCAGCGCGACGATGGCCGCCACGCCAATAGCGATGCCCAGCAGCGTCAGAAACGTCCGTCCCTTGCGTCGAAACAGGTTCTTGAAAATCACCGGATCACCCTACTCATAACGCAGCGCCTCAACAGGCCGCATGCGCGTCGCCCGCCAGGCCGGATAAAGCCCGCCGACGACCCCGGCCACCGCCGCCACCACAATCGCCTGCACGAACAACTGAGGCGTGTAGCCCGGCTCAATCGCCCCTCCCCATATTCCCGCCGAGCCAACCAGCCTGCCCATTCCCAAGCCCAGAGGGATGCCACAGATGCCGCCTATCGCTCCCAACACCAGCGACTCTTTCAGAATCATCCCCAGCACACGGCCCCGCCTCCAGCCCAGGCTGCGCAGCACGCCGATCTCGCGCGTCCGCTCCAGCACGCTCATCAACATCGTGTTCAGCATCCCCACCGCGCCGATAAAGACCGCCAGGAACGACACCTGATCCACCATTCCCTGCAGCACCCGGAAATCACTCATAGCCTCGTTGAGCTCGGAGGTGAGGGAGAAATCGACCTCTGGAAAGGTGGTCGCTAGATCATCCCTCACCGCCTCGGCCTGCCCCGGGTCACGCACGCTGATCAGGTAGAACTGCACCTGGCGCGGCTTCCCAATGAGGACCTGCGCCTCCCGCAGGCCGATGAGCACCCCAGCATCCTCAAAGGCCTGGCCTGTCTCATAGATGCCGACCACGCGAAAGTTGCTGTCCAACATGCGGAACGTGTCGCCCACCTCAAGCCCCATCTTGTCCGCCGCCATCCGGCCGACCAGGATCTGGCGACGGCCCTCCAGCGGCTCCCCTTCGGCGATGCGATAGCGACGGATGGCGAACTCGCGCGGGTGGTAGCCGTACACGATCAGCATGGGCATCTCGTCGGTGCTGGTGCCGGTCCAGAACATGCCGGAGACTCCATCCACGTCGGATCGGGCGGCGATGCGCGCCCCTACGCGCTCGTCGATGGCGCTAAAGTCCGCGTCGATGCCTGCCTCGGCGGCGAACAGGTCAGTCTGGCTATCCAGCATCATCACGGTAAATGCACCCAGCATCCCCTGAGCGACCCCGCCCAGAGCGATGACCGCGGCGATGCTCACGCCGATGCTCAACAGGGTCAATGCCGTACGCGTCCGTCGCCGCCAAAGGTTCCGGACCGTCATCCCGCCGGGCAACCGCGACACACGTCCTCTGCCGCCGCCTTCGTACTGCAGCGCCTCCAACGGCAGCAGGCGACCGGCCCACCAGGCCGGGTACGCCCCGCCCACCAGTCCCAGTGCGAGCACCGTGACGAGGGCGCGAACGAAGAGATCAGGGGTCAGTTGGCTCCCGAATACACCCAACACAGCACTGGAGCGGCTGAGCGCCACGACCGACAGCACCCCCATGCCACTGCCCAACAGCCCCCCCAACAAGGCCAGGACGGTGGATTCCCCGAGGATCAGGCCCAACACCTGCCGCCGCCGCCAGCCCAGGCTGCGCAGGACGCCGATCTCACGCGTGCGCTCAAAGACCGACATCCACAGGGTATTGGTCATGATGATGCCGCCGATGACGACTGCCAAGCCTGCGACCGCCATCGCCATCCCGTCCAACAGCTCGAGCAACTGCTCCTCGCTGGCAAAGCCCACCGACGTCGCAACGGTCAGGTCGGAGAAACGTCGCTCTATCCGCGCCCGCGCCTGGTCGGCCTTACCGGGATCGTCCAGCTTGACGTAAAGCACCGAGACGCGATGCGGCTGCAAAGCCAGTGTCTGGGCCTCCTGCAGTGGAACGATAGCCGCACGGTCCTCAAGCCCGCTACCCGTCTCGTAGATGCCGACGACGCGGAAGGCACTGCCGGTGATGCGAAGTGTGTCGCCCACCTGCACGTCCATACTCTGCGCCGCCCGCCTGCCGAGGATGATGGGCTTGCCCCGCACGCCACGTGCCTCCGCCAGCGCCTGCCCCTCGATGATGCGGAAACGATTGATCGCAAAGCCCTCCGGATCGTAGCCGAAGAGAATGAGATAGGTCATATCGTCGATCAGGGCGTTAGTGAAGAACATGCCATCGACTTTGGCTACCTCCGGCAGGGCGCGCACTTTGTCGGCCACCGCCTCGTCGAGACTGCTGATCAGGGCGCTCATCGCGCTCGCCTGGCTGAGCACAAGATCCGCCTGGCTGCCCTGAGTCATCGTGGTGAAACCGACCCTTATCCCCTTGGCTACCGCCCCCAGCGCGACGATGGCGGCCACGCCGATAGAGATGCCAACTAGCGTGAGAATCGTGCGCCCTTTGCGACGGAAGAGGTTCTTGAGAATCATATCAGGATCACCAGACGCCCGGCAGCAGGCGATAGCGCACGCGCTGGGCATAGTCTTTGTAGCCATCGAGTTCCGCCAACAGGGTTCTATCCTCAACGATCGTGCGGATAATGACGAGCAGTGCCACAAGCCCACCCGGAATGAGCGCCCATGGCGAGTCGAGCAGGAACGGTGTTGCAAGCGAATACAGAATCAACCCAATGTACCCCGGATGGCGCAGATACTGATAAGGCCCATTGGAGACAACGGTATGCCCGCGATCCATCTGGATGCGGATGACGTCTGAAAAGAACTTGTTTGATATGACCGCCCAGCTACTCAGCCAATATCCCAGCGCTACAAAGACCAGACTGACGACGTGCACCGCGGTCGGACGGTACGTCTGCTGTGTCCACCCAAAACGCATATCCAGTCCGGCGACCAGCGGCATCACCAGGTTCAATAACTTGGAGGAGCCCATGAGCATCGTGTCCCAGGTTCTGGCGTCTGTCTTGATCCTGGCGCGTTCTGTGATCAATTCCGGCTCCATAAAAGCCGCGATGATCAGTGCGCCAATCCCGTACACCCCGACAAAGGTCCACCCCAGCGCCCAATCCAGGCGGTCCGCCGAGACGAACAGAACGGCTGCCTGGACGAGCGTGCTGACACATGCCAGCAGCAGTCGTTTGACGATACCCCAAGTTTTGCCAGGCTTGTTGCGCGGCTGACCGTTGGATGTGTAGGCGCTCACTACTCTACCTCCTGCCAACAAATAATCCATACCCCAGGTATTCGAAAACACTCTTGGGCAGACGCCGCTGTTCGTTCATGTACGCCCTGAAGGCTGAGCTTCTGACGAACAGGGACAGCGTTCGAGAGAACATTCTCCACATATCTTGGAAACCATAT
>Ga0180437_10010711_pt1 | contig 11137 bp, 8 predicted proteins | sample SS_ome_4_FD_132410 | JGI IMG/M metagenome (GOLD analysis project Ga0180437, IMG submission 132410) | Hypersaline lake sediment archaeal communities from the Salton Sea, California, USA - SS_3_D_1 metaG | ecosystem: Environmental > Aquatic > Non-marine Saline and Alkaline > Hypersaline > Sediment... | reverse complement strand
GTGGCGACGTCTTTGGCTGGGTCCACCAAATCCCAAGGGTCGGGATCGTACTGCCCCGTGACGCCGAGAATCTCCTCGCGCAGTTCAAGCGGGTAGGTGTAGTCTTCCCGCCCTTTGGGGGTCATGAAACCCGAGACCATGTAGCCTTTGACTGCCACTGGGGGATAGGTTAGAGGCACGTTAACCATGCCAACCTTCAGTCCCTGGCGGCTGAGCGTGTCCCAGATGGCTTCGCCGTTGATGAGTGCCGAGCTGATAAAGGCGTGGTGGCCAGGCCCTTTACCGGCCTCGAAAAAGTCCAGCACGCCGTGCTTGCCAGGTCCTTTGCCGGTCATCATCGACACCCAGGCTTGGGCGCTGTACGGCGGCAGGGTCGAGCTCAGCGTGCCGTGAGCGCCTTCAGCCAGGACGCGACTGAGGTTGGGCAGCTTTCCCTGTTCTGCCCACGGCAGCAGCAGGTCGAGCGTAGCACCGTCAATTCCTAAAAGAATGGCCTTACTCATCGATCTCACCATGAAATGTGATGCGACACCTGGCGTCGCTTGCGGCGTTTGCTGGACGAAGCCGGAATGCCGCGGCGGCGCGTCGTCCGAGTCAAGTCCGGCCTGTTGCGTTCCGCGGGCGCAACAGGTGCCGGAGCTGGCAATGCCAGTGACGCACGTCGCGCCAACTGATCTCACCGCCCACCAGCAGCAGCAACACGTATGCAGCGGCGAGCACGACATAGAACACAACCAGCAGCACGCCCTGCGGTGAGTACACCCGCGTCAGGACGAACAGTGCAAGGGAAGCCGCTGCAATCCTCAGCAGCGACCTCCAGTCCGGTTGCAGCGCGAAGCGACGCCAGACGTAGGTGCCCAGGGCGACAGCAGCCACGCCAGTCGTGGCGGCGGCGGCCAGGGCCGCGCCCACGGGGCCCACGGCGCGGGTCAAGTACCAGGTTGCGCCAGAGCTGATGGGAACGAGCATACACGGAACACCGACGGCGAGCGCCGTGCGCCCTTCGGCCAGCACGGCATTGGCAAAGACCATGTAGACGCTGTACAGTCCCGTGCCCAGAAAGAGCAGGTTCAGAAGCGGCGCGGCTGCCTCGAATTGGGCGGGGTAGACAAGGGACAGCAGGCGCGGTGATGTGCCCAGTATCAGGGCGATCCCAGGCACCAGCACCAAGGCCAGCAGACGCAGAGCAGTCCCGAGGTAGGTGCGCGCTAGTGCCGCATCACCTTCGGCAATCGACCTGGCCAATAGTGGAAACAGCGTCCAGGAAAAGGTGACCAGCAGCAGAGTGGGTGCAAGGGCTAGCTGGTGGGCTGCGCTGTAGTATGCGAGCAGCTGACCGTCCTGTACCACAGCCTTGACGGCAACCAGACCGACAGTGGTTAGGAACGAGCTGGCCAGGGTGAAGAGGACCGTGGGCAAGGCAAAGGTGAGCAGGGTGCGTCCACCATAGCGCGATGTGCCTTGGCGGTGCGCAACGCCGGTGCGTCGCACAAACCTGCGCAGCAGCCACCATGAGAGCAGCCAGCCGGACAAGGTGCCCATGATGTTGCCTACCAGGGCGCCGGCCAAGCCGTAGCCCCGGTGAACCAACAAGATGGTGAAGAGCAGCTTGGCCGCAGCGTAGACGGCGAGCGAGGCACCCTGGGCGGCGAACAGCCGGAAGCCATTGAGCGCTCCCCGGTAGAAGGTGTAAAGCGCCATTGTCAGCAGGTCGATCACTGCCAGGCGAAGGTAGGGCGCTAGGGCATCGTCGGCGGTGAGCGAGGCGAACCCAGGGGCCAGCAGGAAGCTTGCGGCAAAGAGCAGGGCGCCGATGATCATCTGCCAGCGAAGCCCATTCTGAAGGATCTGCGGCGCTGCCTCTGGATCGGCAGCCAAATAGCGGCGCGCAGCCCACGGTATGCCGTTGTTCAAGGCGTTCTGTATCCAGTTCAGCACGCCGATGATGACACCATAGGTGCCAAAGGCAAGGGCGTCGAGCGCGCGGCTGGTGTAAAAGTGCAGCACGTAGCCGCAGGCGACGAAGGCTACCTGGCCAGCCAGCACCAAGGACGTGCCAATAGCCAACTGGGCTGCAGGGCTTGAACCGCCAGCTGTGCCAACGGGCTCAGACAAAGTCCACCTTCTTGCCGGCCGCGCCGCGACGGCCCACGACTCGGGCTGGCACCCCGTATGCAATGCCGAATTCAGGCAGGTCGTGGGTTACCACGGCCCCGGCACCGATCACGCAACCCCGACCGATGCTCACGCCAGGCAGGACGATGACGTTGGTTCCCAGCCAGCAGTCTTCGCCAATGGTCACCTTGCCGTAGACGGTGCCCTGGTCGCGGATGGGGATGTCCGTGCGGTCAAAAACGTGATTGCCGCTGATGATCTGCACGCCCGGTGAGAGCAGGGCGTTGGCGCCAATCTCCACCTCTCCATTGCCGTCGATGTAGGCCCGGGTGTTGATGCCGGCACCATCTTGGATAGTGATCCCACGCTCCCCCGCCCGCAGTGTACAGAACCGGGCCACGTGCACGTCGTTGCCTATGCGCAAGAAGCTAGTCTGTCCGTCCAGGTAGCTGTATTGCCCCAGAAAGACACGATCCCCTAGGAACACTCGCTTGGGCACTTGAAAGCGCACGTCGGCCTCGATCAGGCAGGACGAACCGATGCTCCCCAGCACCGAGCGGTAGGCAAAACCGCGCAAGGTGGAGGCCCAGATGGTGGGCAGGCGAAACAGCAGGGTCAACAGGACGCCCTGCCACACAAAGCGAGCGAGCGAGCGTCCGCCCGTGGAGCGCTCCACATAATCCCAGAAGTTGGCCCGCAGGCCGCTTCTGGGAATGGTGCGGTGTCCAGGCTGTGCTGATGTGCTGGCCGCTGTGTTCTTAACCGGTGCCTGGTCACTCATGGCTGGCCTCCCAGCAGGAAGCGCAGGTATCGCAGGGCGTCCTTGGCCAGGGCTAGTTCCAGGAAGCAGGTGATGGTGCAGTCGCGGCACTTGCTGTTGATGACGTCCTGACGGTGCGCCAGGTTGTCGGGCGCATAGTACACCTCTGCCGCGCTCTGCCCGGTCACGTTGCCGAGCACGCGGCTGTACATGCAGTACTGCATGTCGCCGCGGGCATCCAAAATGAAGCCATCCTTCTGGAACACACACGGTGTGGTGCGTGGGCTGCCGCTCGCCAGCATGTGCAGGAGATCGTTGTAGAAGTAGGCAGGCAGGTTGGCTGGCGAACGTTCGGATGCGAGCGTCCGCAACAAACCGAACAGCCTCTCGCGTTGCCCGGGCCCGATGGCGAGCTGGTCTTGGGCGTGGACATTGGCGTAGAAGCTGTCGGCGAAAGAGGCGATGATGTAGTTGACGGGCAATCCTTGCTCGGTGGACCACTCTCGCACGTTTTCGGCATCGTGCAGGTTTTGGCTAGTCAGGGTACAGTTGACGCCCATACGCAGACCCTGCGCCAGCAGAGGCTTGAGCTGCTGCACTGTGCTCTGCACCTGCTCAAAGGCGTGCGGCACGTTGCGCATCTCGTCATGCACTGCGCCAACCCCGTCTAGAGAGATACCGACGAAGAAGCTCGCCCCGTGAGACTGGCACAAGCTTAACAACTGCTGGCAATGTTGAACCACCCGTTGAGGAGCCAGCGCGTTGGTGGTGACGGTCACGCGTCGCAGAGAAGGGAGATGGGCAAAGAGCAACGCGGTGAGCTGCGGCAGGTCCCGGCGCAGCGTTGGCTCTCCGCCGGTGAGGCTGATGCTCTCGATGCCGTCAAAGAGCCGGTCGTCCAGAATGATGTCCCACTGGTCAAGGCTCAGCTCTGCTGTGTCTTCGCTCTGCCAGATGTTGCACATCTGGCAGCGTGCGTTGCAGCGGTAGGTGACGGGGAAGAGCCACTCGCGTGCAGGCAAGGGGCCAAAGCGATGGGCGATGTTGTACTCGTATGCCCCGCGCAGGACAAGAGGTGCGTTTCTCAAGGCCACAGACCAGCCTGCTGCACCTCTCGATTTGGTTTCGACCGGACTGGACTCAGACTGTGCCATTGGCAACACCCAAGCCTGCCTGGACGGGCAGGCCGATTTCCGCGTAGAGTTCCTCGTAGGCGGACAGCGTCCGCTCCCAACCGAAGCTCTGTACTGTGCGCTGGCGTGCACGGGCGCCGGTCTCCGCCCTTAGCCCTGGATCTCGAATGAGACGCAGGACGGCCGCTGCGAACTGCGGCCCAACGCCGTCAACGCGCACAATCTCGTCCTCTGTGAACATGTCCAGGCCACTGGCCGCCTCACGCGTTGCCACCACCGCTCGCCCACAAGCCGTCGCCTCCGGAATCTTGACTCTGATGCCCGAGCCTGTCGTCACAGGCACCAGAAAGACGTCGGTGGCCGACAGAAATGCCACCAGATCAGAGCGGCTGAGATAGCCGCTGAAGGACAGCCCGGGTCGCTCGCATCCGCTGAGCAGCTCAGCGCCCTGCCCGATGATCACAAAGCGGGCATGCGGTGCTTCCTCAACGATGGCCGGATACAGGACCTCGGCGATGGCGCGCACAGCTTGCTGATTCGGCTCGTAGCGCAGGTTGCCCACAAAGGTGAGCAGCGGCTGCTGCTCTGCCAATCCCAGGCGCTGGCGCACAGCCTGCCGAGCCGATGGGTCAAAGACAAACTGCGACAGGTCCGGGCTAGGTTGGATGGTACGGGTGCGCTGTGCCGACGCGCCAAAGCGCTGTATGAGTTGCTCTCGGTCTGACTCGCTCACCGTCACGACGCGGTCGGCATGACGGCAAGCAAACCTCTCGACGGCTTGCACCACTCCCAGGACCGGCCCGGCACGCTCTAGAGCCGCGAACTTGACGGTCTCTACATTATACTCCACACAGACCACCGGTACTCGGTACTTCTGCTTCAGACGCCAAGCTGCCAGAAATGGCCACAAGCTCTCGCACTGCACCACTTCGGGGCGCTGTTCCCGAAAGAGGCGATCGGCTGCACGCCAGTAGTGCGGATTGAGCAGGAAGGAGAACACACGCAGGCGATCGAAGAGTGAAGGTCGGCAATACTCGATGCGGATCCGCGGGCTGAGCAGATCGATCTCGCCGTGCAATGAGTACAGGTGGGAGATGAGGGCGCAGACGTCGTGTCGCGCCGCAGCATGCTTGATAAAGTTGTAGGCGACGCTGCTTCCTCCGTGGACCGGCGGAAAGAGGTCGAAGGAAGTCAGCAGTAGAATCCTCATCAGCCGTGTGCCGACTCGAAGAACCTCAGGCGTGCCAGCACTGACTTGGCGCCTCGCCACAGTCGCCTGACATCCCGCGGATGGCGGATGCGCAAGGCCTCCTGCAAGATGTATCGCGGCCTGAAGTAGTATTCACGGTAGGCGCGAATGCGCGCGGCTTCGGCTGCTTGTCTGGAGAGCTGAGGGGTCTCGACCAGGGCATTGCTGGAGGCAAAGTCCTCCCAGCCATCGTAGACCAGCCAGTTGTTGTCCACGCACTGCTGGTACATCGGGCTGCCGGGCTGCGGAATGGCCACCGCAAACTGCGTGCTGGAGGCCCCCAACTCCTTGGCAAAGTCGATGGTCTGCTGTATGGACTCTTGGGTCTCCCCGGGCACGCCAAACAGGAAGAAGGCCTGTGACTTGATGCCGAGTTCTCGGCAAAGAGCAATCGCTTGCCGTGCCTGGTCCAGGGTGATGCGCTTTTTCATGGTTTCGAGCATTTCCGGCGAGCCCGACTCGATGCCAAAGAGGATGTAGTGACAGCCGGCTTCCTTCATGGCAGAAAGCATCTCACGATCGACGGTGTCCACTCGGGCCTGAGCGATCCACGAAAGGTGCAGGTCGCGCTCCCGGACCAGGCGGCAGATCTCCAGAACGCGCTTGCGATCGATGGTGAAGGTGTCGTCGTCGAAGTAGATCTCTTCAATACCGAGGCGCTGGACCTCTTGCATCTCAGCGACCACATTCTCCGCGCTGCGGGCGCGGAAGCGGTGCCCGTACAGCGTGTTGGGCCACACGCAAAAGACGCAGTGGTACGGACACCCGCGCGAACTGACCATCGACGTACATGTGCTGCCCGAGTAGATGGCGGCGCGGTAGCCAGTGCTGTGCACGATATGGCGCGCTGGGAAAGGCAAGCTGTCCAGGTCGTCAATAAGCGGGCGGTTGGGATTGACCACGATTTCCTGGCCTTGGCGGTAGGACAGCCCCTGCACCGTGCTCCAGTCGCGGCCATCCGCAATGGCGCGCGCCAACTCTCGTACCGTGATCTCAAACTCGCCACGCACAATGGCGTCCACGTAGGGATTCTCTGACAGTATCTGCTGATGGAAGAAGGTGGTGTGTGATCCGATCAGCGCCACCTTGGTGCCGGGCAGTGCCTCCTCGACCTGGCGGGCCGACTCGAGATCATAGTTGATGGAGGGTGTCGAGCACTCCATGACCAGCAAGTCAGACTCCAGCGCCTGCAGTCGCTGCACAAAGGCGGGAATGTCGAGTTCTTCCATCACCGCATCAACGAACGACACAGCGAAGCCGGCCTCCTCGAGCACGGCTACAGTGTAGGCCAGATAGATGGGATACTCGATGTACTTGTCCCGGCGCTTGTGGGGCCAGCGCACGTCTGAGCGGGCGCCGTAGCCTTCCCCTGGCCAAGGTGGATTCGCCACAGTGACTCTCATTCAGTTCCTCCCAACAGGGGTGTGGACGGTAGAGCCCGTTCGTGCAGAGGAGGCGTACTGCTCGCACAGCTTTGCCAGGTGATCGGCCAGCACGGGCCAGTCAAAGCGCTCGACCACCATCCGCCTGCCGTTCGTCCCCATCTCCTGGCGTCCTGCATCGTCAGCCAGCAGGGTGCATATGGCCTCGGCGAGGCTGGCCGCATCGCCAGGCGTGAAGAACAGCGACGCGACGCCGTCCGGGACCATCTCCTGCAGCGCGGGCAGGCGAGGCAGCACCGCTGGCTTGCCGCAGGCCCAGTACTCGAACTCTTTGAGCGTGACGCGTCCGCGAGCTGAGAGAGTGTCCGGCAGCACGACAATCCCCACATCGCTGGCGTTGATGTACTCGGTTACCATCTCCTGCTGGACCCAGCCTGAGAAGTAGAATGACTCCATTCCGACTCTCGCAGCACGCTGCTTAAGCTGCGGCACGGCAGCGCCGTCCCCCACCCACCAGAACACGGTATCGGGGAATCGAGCCAGTACATGAGGCGCTGCCTCGATCAGGACCAATGGATCATCCTGGGGGTCGATGACCCCATGCAGGATGCAGATGTGCTTGGCCTGGGGGGACGTCTGGGCACGCAGCGCTCGTGCGTCACGCGGTTCGAACAATTCGCAGTCCACGCCATCGTGGACAATATCCACCTTGTCACTGTCGACACCGTGATTCTGCGCCAGGATGGTGCGCATGGCCTCGCTGATGGTGATGACGCGATCCGAGTTGCGGATGGTGTGGCGCTCCAGGGCACGGCCCAGCGCCAGGACTGGGCGCATCCAGGCCCTGTCGTAGCTTTCCAAGTACTCGAAGAGCAGGTCGGTCAGATCGAGCACGGCAAGCGTGCCCGGGCTCGCAATGCGTCCCAGAAGCGCTCCAAAGCCGGCGACGGTGTTGTGAGATACGATGACGTCCGGCTTGAGCCGCCACACGTACAGCGCCAAGCGCAGGATGTTCCAGGGGTAGACGAAGAGGTATTTCCGCATCTTGTGGCTATCGAGTCGGCTGACGTGCGGCAGCGCCAAGACCCCGGCGCAGCCAAGCTGACTGCGGGCTGCCGCTGCATCGACGCCGAACGAAGCTGCCACATATACCTCGTGCCCGCGCTTTAACAAGGCGCGCACGATGTGCCAGGTGCGAGGCGTCCCCCCGCCCGATATGGGCACGAGCTGTTCAAAGATGGCAACGACAACGCGCATCAGGCCCACCGACCATGGCTGCCCAGGAGCGTCACTAGATCAGCCTCTGTGTCCAGGTGATGGGTGTGTGCTCTGTCGTCAGTTCCAGCCCCTCTTCCATGTAGCGCGGTTCTTGCGGGCCCAGCTCCTTGGCCCACTCGATCATGTGACTGATTCCTTCGTCAAGCGACACGGTGGTCTGGTAGCCCAGCAGCTGGCGGGCCTTGTCGTCGGTGCAATAGGCGTCGCGCACCTCCATCGGCCGTGGCGGCAGGTGCACGGGCCGCATATCGTCGGGTAGGCCCTGACCCTGGTGGAACAGGGTGAGCACCAAATGTGCCAGGTGATTGATGGTGACTTCGTCACACGGGCCGATGTTGATCACCTCCCCGTCACAGCGCCCGTCAAAGCCAGCCTTGATCATGTAGGGGGTGAAATCATCGATGTAGGTAAAGGCACGGCGCTGTTCACCGTCGCCATAGATGTAAAAGCGCTTGCCATTGAGCAGGGCGTTGATGAAGATGCCGATCACGTTGCGGTAAGGGTCCGAGATGTTCTGGCGCGGCCCATAGACGTTGTGCGGTCGCACAATGGTGTAGCGGAAACCGTGCACTTCACTGAGGATGCGCGTGACGCGCTCCATCGCCGCTTTCGACACACCGTAGATGTCCTCGGGCTGTGGAGGCATCGCTTCGTCAAAGGGCGGTTCCTGGGCACCGTAGACGCTCATCGAGCTGGCCAACACGATCTTGCGCACGCCAGCCGCAATGGCTGGTATGAGGGTGTGCAGGTAGGCCATCAGGTTGCGCTCTGTGCAGGTCAGGGGTGTGAACTGGCTGCGACCCTCTGTGGCATCGGCAGCCAGGTGGAAGAGCATCTCTGGGCGCACGGTGCTGACATAATCGCACGCAGCCCCCTTGTCGCGCAGATCCAGTCTGGTGAATCGGCACTTGGGGTTGACATTGCGCCAAAACCCCCCAGACATGTCGTCGACACCATAGACCTCGTGCCCCTGCTCGAGCAGGGCATCGACCAGATGGCTACCCATAAAACCGGCCGCGCCGGTCACCAGTATTCGTTGCTGTGACATGGTGTGCGGTGTCCTCCTCACAGGGCCCCGATGCGCGCACAAGCCACGCGGTCCACGTCCCGCGTAGCGGGGCTCTCCATCAGCTGCACGCGCTGGCAGCAGGCACGTTTTCGCCGCCCGCCAGATGGTCTGTCAATCTTGCGCGGGCGGCGTCGCGGACGGCAAAGCCGTGAACGCGATCTTACCACATCTTGAGGGACTCGCCAAAAGGCCAGGCCTTGAAACACCAGTCCCTGCACAGCAGCCCGCCGCCCAGAATAATAGCGAAGGAAGATGAAAGGCCTATGACAGTTGCGCTGAAGTCGATTACAGTTTGGCAACATGCCGTATCCGTGGGGGGCACGACCCCGTCTTGAGTAGTGAAGATGCAAGCCGCTGAAGCTGATACCACGCAGAGACGGGTGGTTCACGAAGCGGCGATAGGATGGACAGTTGTGGGTGACAGCAAGGGGGAGCGGCGCCGAGTGGTGGGTGCCAATCCAAAGGGGGGCTGTGATGCTGACACAAGAACTGGGGTTGCTCATCGTCCTGGCAGTGGTGGGTTTGCTGCTACCGTTCTGCGACAGCAAGCCTGGCAAGCGCGATGCGTTGATTCTGGATGCGGATGAGGCCGATGACTCTGTGCTCATCTAGCGCGGCCAACAAGGGGCACGCCGTTCTCCAAGCCTCAGCTGACAACTCAGCCGGAGAGCGGCGCGCCCCGGCCACGGTCGATTCGTTCACCTCGTGTGCTCGGTATGTCGGTCAACAGCCGTTCGGTCCCTGGAGCGGTGGCGAGACGGCTCCCGCCACTGCGCTGGCACACTCCGATTACCTGTCCCCGGACTAGGCGGGCGCTGCCCGGCGGAAGCCAACCGGCGGCAGCGCAGCCTGACCCACCGGCATGGCGCCGGCCTCTTGCCACCTCCAGATTGGCTGGTTCGCAGCCAAACCCCCGGTTTCTCCTCTCCTCATCGCCGATGGCCCCACCGCTGTGTGCGCTGATGGCCTGGCAAGTGGGCAATCGACTCCCGCGGCGAACGGCTCAGCGGCGCATGATAGGCAGATAGGCTCGCTGCAGCGCAAGGGTGGGCGTGAGTGTTGCCGTCGGCTCGATGGTGGCGGTCCGCGTTGGAGTGGGCGTTGCTGTCGGTGTGCGCGTAGGGGTATTGGTAGCCGTCGGGGTCGGCGTTGGGATCATATAGTGTACCAGCAGCCGCGGCCGCTCGCTGGGTTCGCGCCACCACTCGGAACTGTGGAAGATGTGCCAGTTGGCGCCAGGCCCAGGCAAGAGCACAACGCCATGGTTCTCTGACGGACTGGCTGCCCAGGTGCGCGCGGCAGAAGTGACGTCAAAGCTGTACCATCGACTGGACTCTGTCAGCGTGGTGATGCCGCAAGGCTCGCTTGAGCGGTCTGTGTCGACTCCGGTACAGCCAGGCCCAACCCACTCCTGTTCGAGCTTTGGACGGTTCCAGGTGGCCGTGTCCTCCTCCCAGCTTCGAAGCACGGGATAGACTTCGACCGGTACAGCGATGGACGACTGCGAGTTGTAGGATTTCAGCTCCAGAGAAGCAGTGATTATCTCGGCTCCTGCCGGGAGGGCTGCCAGATCAAATCGGACCAAGACGTGCTGGTTTGCGGAGCGAAGCCACAGGCGGTCAGTGTCCTGTACGCCTTGGGGCCTGTTTGGCGCGGCCAGGTCAAGATACACATCCGCGGTCCCCTCGTAGCCGTCCAGCCCTTGCTGCAGCACAAGCAGATGGGCACCGGTCGCGGGGACAGTTGGACTGGGCGCTACACTTCCGGTCGCCGTCGGCGTCGGGCTGAGATCAGGCGTCGGCTCGGTGGGTGTCACAGTTGATTGGGTCGCCGTGGGCGTTGGCTCTTCTGCGCCAAGCTCGCGGAGGTAGAGCTGCCAGGTGCCATCGCGGAGGTCACGCCAGCAGACAAAGGCGCTTTGGCCGTCGGTGGCAAGTGCCGGCTCGGAGGGATAGTGCCCGGAGGTGATGGCTTGCTCGCTCCAGGTGCTACCATCATCTAGGCTGCGGCCCAGGTAGATGCTGGGCATGCCGTCGCGATAGTCCTCCCAGGCCAATGCCACAAGCCCGGGAGCCGCAGCGATGTCAGGCCGCCAGCAGCCGTCGGCGCGCAGAACGCGGCTCTGACTCCAGCCCACGCCCGCGGACTTGT
>Ga0180437_10010710_pt1 | contig 11138 bp, 7 predicted proteins | sample SS_ome_4_FD_132410 | JGI IMG/M metagenome (GOLD analysis project Ga0180437, IMG submission 132410) | Hypersaline lake sediment archaeal communities from the Salton Sea, California, USA - SS_3_D_1 metaG | ecosystem: Environmental > Aquatic > Non-marine Saline and Alkaline > Hypersaline > Sediment... | reverse complement strand
TCCTGCTCATAAAACCGGGCAATTCGATGTCTCTGATCATTTCTCGCAACGGACCAGATTTCATCAAGGTGAGGACATCTGCAAACGCAGTGGAACCACCTTTGAGCTTCCGGCCCATTCCAATAGTGGAGGACGATCTCTGTGCCAGTATTCTCTTGAGTGGGTACTTGAAGGTAAAATGTGCGACGTATCTCACCTGCGGGTGAAAGGCAAAAGATAGTCGGATGATGTCTTGGTCCATAAAGGGATGGATTTGTTCCTTGTTCTGGGAGAGAAACAATCGCTGGCTTTGAACTTGTATCTCATAGAGAAACGTGAGCAAGGACATAACATAGGCCTTTTCGATGTGGTGATTGCTGTCTAGGTATTGTGCCTCCAGACTTTGCCTGTACTGGAATGTCTTTAGGATGGCCTCATCGCCAAAGAAACGGCGTGGAAGATCAAATTCCATGTGGGTACATCTGGTGTTGAGAGGGATGATGAAGGAGTTAGTGTCATTTGCCTGAGCCAGAACGTCTGCGGCCTTGAGCAGAGTTTGAGCCTGAGGCATGAATGGTTTAAGCAGCGTTCCCATTGCTCCGAGCACGTACCTGGACATAGGAATTTTGCTTGCTGTTTCTAGCAGTTTTAACTTTTGAGCTTGTTTGCTCCCAAAAAGTGTATCGGCTGCCAGACTGTTGGCGAAAAAGTGGACGTCGTCCACATTCTTGGCGAGATATTCTGCCAGACCCAGCTTGTTGACTTCCGGGTCTGAAATGACGGGTTGTGCCAATGCATCTGTAGCTCTGATCAGCAGGTCAGGAAAGTCTTGTGGAGCAATCTCCACAAATGTATGGTCTGTGCCAAAGACCTCGCTTGCTTGCCGGGCATACTCTATTTCGTATTCAAAACTTGGCGCCTGGAGGGGAGCATAGCTGAACGATCGAGGAGAATGTGAGGACAGCTCGTTAAGGATGAGTTGAAGGAGAGATGAGTCAATGCCGCCGGACAACAGATTGCCCAGGCCACCCTGCCCAGATTCCTCAATGTCGTCCATATAGGCGCCCAACACTTTTCCCAATCGCTTGTGCACGATGGCAGTTGTGTGATCGTCGGCATAGTCAAATCTGGGACTGTTGTCTACAAAACGCAGGTCCTGAGCAATGTGGATGTCCAAATTGCCCTCTCTCCATTGTAAAAACTCTCCCGGCAATAAACGATGCACGTTGCGGAAGAAGGTAAGACGTCCTGGTGCGTACAACAGCGCAAAGTGGTAGGGAATGATATCCTCATTTAACTCTATATGACCGAGTGTAGAAACGAGGCACCGCAGGCTATCCGAGCACAGGATCTCCTCACCCGACACTGAGTAATGCAGTTGATAGGCCGACATGAGCGTCTGGTATACAGAAAAGCTGGCCTCTTTTTTTCCTAGACAGGCTACGAGGGCGTTTCCCGAAAGGGCACGATGGTCAATCATCCGGGGGGTGACGGCCTTTTGAACGACCAACTGCTTCGTCGAGAGGGGGGAACCGGCCAGGGAATGGACAAAACCCAGTTTGAGAGCGAGGGTTTCTTGGGTCTCCTCGACGTCACCGTAGGATGCATAGAAGAAAAAGTGACCCCAATCGCCGAAATCAATTGCCCTGGGGACGATTCCCAGGCGGTCAGACCATTCCTGGAGCTTGGCCAGGGATTTACTGAAGCCAAAAACAGTGAAGGATCCCAATTGAGAGGCGAGATTCGAATTCACGGTAGTTTTCTCCTGGTTCTGTGATCGGTAGCTCCACACTTGATTGGTTGACTCATTTGCCTGTTTTTGGATGCTACATAGCTGCTTCTCTGGCAGAAGCAAAATCTGTCACCGAACGGATCTGAATGCCATTCAACCCTGGTGCCATATATTGCTTGTGCCACCTAGCTTCAGCTTCAGGAGTAACATTGTTGAGGTCGTCGGTTACAACGAGACCGTATAACTTTTTCTCTTTGTCAACGATAATACAAGGGTTGTCTTGCAGGAACTGGCGTACGGCTGGGGTGAGACGTTGGATCTTGATCCAGATGTGTTCGTACTGATGGGCCGGAATGCTTATGGACGTCCCCCATTTCCGTTTGTATTTAAACAGGCCCATCATGTACGATCTACAACCTTCGAAATTGACTGCCTCGAATCCTTTTTGGTTTGCCCAATGAATCGAAGCATAATAAACGGCTGCTTGGGCGCCCTGGTGGATCAATTGCTCATCGGCATTCCTTACACCTAGTAGCTTAAAGTTGACAATGCCTCGTTGAGGTTGGCTGACGCCGCCAGAAACCCAAACGCCATCTCGTTTGACCCGGGTTAACAAGCCGTGTCGAAAATACAGACGTGCTTCTGCCATAGACAGGGGGGATGCCAATTCCTGGTGTTTTTCTAGCATAGTGGGTAGGTACATATCGGAATAGAATTTTCTAAAGTCCCGGTCACTATGGCTTATCTCGTACTCGTATCCGTATTTTCGTATCAAACGGAACTCGTGTCTGCGGACACTGCGGTATACGCGAAGTTCTACGTCCCGCCAGCTTCCTCGAACATCCAGCATGAATTGTATTCGGGGTGGCATGATCAGCGCACTCTGGCGAGACAGTCTACGAACCAGACGCTCGTCAGCCTCAACGATAACCAGATCGCCTGGCAAGTCGGACAGTTTGTCCAGTCGCCAGACAGGAACCTGGCCTATCACTTTTTCCGTTGGCTTTTCTACGAAAAGAAAGCTCTGGAAAAAGGGCCCGGCATCGGCCCAACCGGCAAAAGCCACGGTGAGCGGTCCACCCTGGCTTTGTCCCTGCCATTGATAGACCTTGAAGTAGGGTTTGTAAAGCAGACGCAGCACTCTCCTTGCCTGGTGCACCGGCTCAATGGCTGTACGCTGCAACCAGGGAGGGGCTATCAGTTGTGCTTCGATCCACAACCTTCGGCTCAACTCAAATAATTCGCTCATCGTCAGCTCTCTTGCGACGGTTCGTCGATCTCGCAAATGGCATAGCGATATTTGCCCGAGTCATACACGCCTATTTCATCGGGGAACTCGAATTCGACGTTGACGTGATTGCCTAGCGCAATCTTGACGGTGCGTTCTATGTCGGCCAATCTGGCCTCGTCCAACTCTGCGTCCTTTACAATGCGGGCCACAACGTGGTCCAGAGATTTCTGGATCAATTGGAATCGCTTGACGCCTTTTATGCCAAACATTGGACTGGCGAATCCACCCCACACTGCCCGTCCATCTCTTGTTTTAAACATGTCAATCTGCCGTGCCAGCGACAGATCCATCATGGGCAACTCTCGCCCGCAAGGGCAGTGGTCTTCCACGCGCCAGGCCCCCATATCGCCGATGCTGTAGCGGATAAAGGGCATGCCATAGTTGTTGAGGTTAGTCACAATGATGTTGCCAACTTGGCCAGTCTCAGCCGCCTTGCCGTCTTGGAGGATTTCGATATAGACATCTTCGATGCTGGCGTGCAAACCTGTGTGGGCCTCACATTCGCAGCTAATGCCTCCTAGCTCTCGGGTACCGTAACGATTGAACATTTTGCCGTCAAAGACTTTTTCGATCAACTGTCGCTGAGCGGGATAGAGCACTTCGGCTGATGCAAAGATGGCCTCGAACTTGATGTCGTCAAAACCGCGCTCTTGGACAAATCCGGCGAAACGATACAGACTGGAGGGGTAACCAAATAGAATGCGTGGACGGCGGCGTCTGACTTGGGCAGCAAATGCGCTCATACTCTCTTCTGAAAGGACGTAAGCGTTGGTTACAAAACGATTGAGTGTCCAGTTCATCAATTTGACCCGGATGGATTGGGAAGCCTTTACTTCAAAACTCGCTCCCCAGATGTAGGCGTGAACCTGCCCCATTTGCCAGCCAGCCCAGCCCAGGTGGCGGTGGATATCGGCCGTCACATAGTCACGGAAATTGTCATCTTGCATAAAGATCAGTGGATGCCCTGTAGACCCGCCAGTTGTAAGCTGACTCAGTTGCTTGCGGCGCTGGGGTTCGGTGGTGAGCAGATCATCAAAGTTCTCGCGGATAATGGCCTTGGTCAGAACCGGGATTTTGTGCAGGCTGGTCAAGTCGGTCAGGGCGTCGGCTGGTTGAAACCCAACCTGGTCGAACAGACGGTGGTAATAGGGCACGTGTTCGTACGCATACTCTAGCAAGCGATATAGTTTGCTGCGCTGCAGGTTCAAAAGCTCATCTCTGCTGAGCCACTGAGTCCGGTTCAACTCGGCCAAACATTCCAAGATGCGACGGCCGGTAACCTTTTGATATAGTTGGATCACTTGTCGGCGTGGGAACGAGTTCATGCTTGATCTCCTTTGGACTATTGCCATCTGTCGCTCGACAGTTGTTGCCGCAATGCTCTAAGGGTCTCGGCTATGGGATCGGCCAACATGTACTTTAGGCCGGTTTCTTCAAGAGGGAATTTCTCGTATTGGCTCTTGCCTAGAAAGCCCAGTATTCTCTCCTTTATTGCTGTTTTGGGATGGACATATCGAGTGAGTTTATAATCTGGACCGGGAAAGGGAATATCCAGGGCGGCCAGACAAGCCAGGTAAGGAAAACTCACGCCAGCCACGTATGAACCGCGCAGGCTTCCCCAAAACCGGGTGTTTAGCTCTAATATCTTGACTCGATTTTCTGTAGTATCATAAAACATGTCCACATTGGCCACGCCGCTGTATTTGAGGAGTGAAATCAGCTTTCTCCCGGTTTCTACTGCCTCCTCGTGCTTGACAAATCGGATGGCCGCGGCGGCAGCGTATTTTTGAGGATTGGGTATAAAACCTCGTTGCGCCGTGTAGGCCAGTAACTGCCCTTCTCGGCACAGGATGTTTAGACCTATCACGTGGCCCGTCAAGAAACTTTGGACAATGCACCTGTTCTTGATCTTTTCACCGTCACATTGTTCTAGGAACTCTTGCAGTTGAGATTTGCTGTCGAAGCGCTGGATGCCCTCTCCTCCCCAGGCCGTAATGGGCTTGATGAGTACAGGAAACTCGAGATGGCGTATTCGCTGCTCAAAATCCTCATCGAGGGTGCATAGAACTGTTTGTGGAGTTGGGATCCCGTTCTCCTGCATCAGTTTGAACAACAACCATTTGTTATTCGTTATTTCAAAAGGCTTGGAGCCTAGCATAGGAGCTATGGCCGCTAACTTGGAGAGAGCGTGACGTTTGGCATCTTGGGGGGCTATCCATTCCATTTCAACAGGAAGGACGACGTCAATGTGATTCTGTTTGATTACCTCAGCTATGGCATCAAATCGCTCATTGGTATCGGTGCCGAATTTCCTGAAAATATATTTGTGACAGTAACGTGAGAAACGAGCTGGCGCCCAGAGCTGATTTGATAAAACGTATAGCTTGACTTGCGGAAAGTCGACAAAGCCGTGCATGACAAAGAGGGCGAAATCACTTTCACCGTCCGGGATTAGCACAGAGAAACTTGGCTTCATCTCGTGTCTCAACCTTTCTCAGCATCCATTTTGCGCTGTGGCACGCTGTATTCTTGCTCCGATCTAGGTCGTTAGGCGATTTGGACCCCATGAGCAACCTGCCTATCATAACAGTTATAGCCACCTACGCACAAACTGATACCCTCGCTCGCTTAACCACAGCAACCTGGGGGCGTGGACACAAGTATTGCGCCCGTAGCAGACCAATTCCCCACCAAATTTGGCCTTGAAATCACGCACGCCGTACTCCTCGTCCGGCTTGCCGGCCCCGCCAAAATCGTAAACTTTGTAGCCGTTTTCTGCACCCCATTGGAAAATGTGCCACAACAACAATTCGTTGGGAATATAGTTGCTATAGTCACGATCCATACCTCCATACCAACCGTAAATCGTGTCTTTGTAGATCAACTCTACCGATCCGGCGATGTAGGAATCACCTACCCGGGCCAATAGAAATTTAATCATGCCTTGTGGATGCAATACATCGTACGCGGCTTCAAACAGCGTTCGGTCGGCCAGGGGGACCTGAGCGATAGCGTACGTCCGGCGCAAAAGTTCGTAACATATCCCTACCTGTTCACGTCGTTCAGCTTCTTCAATGACTACCTCACCCTGTCTGAGTGCACGTCGTATCTTTTTGCGGGTGCGCTTGCCAATGTTTTGCAGTACTGCTTCTGGCGGGCGATTCAAGTCAACCAGGTAGTTCAAGTAATCCTCGTAGACAAACTTGCAATCGTGGAGCACTGGCTGAATGGAACTCAGCTCCGACAGGTTGCGCAGTTCGGTGAACAGAGCCTCCTGGCTCGCCTCTTTTGCATAGGTATGCAGGAGAACGGCTAACGCTTCTTCGCCCGCCGGTCCGGGGTTGCATAGTATACTGCCATAGGCCACCGCACGGGTTGTCAGTCGGCGCAGCAGGCCGCCTTTCAGTGTGACTCTTACGGGCAGTAACAGAGCCAACACCTGTCCACCTTCATCGGTAGCGGCCCACATTATAGGTTGGTAACCCTTGGTTCGCTCAAAGACCTGGAACATCTCGGAGGAGTGAAAGATATTTCCATCCGGATGCTCTTCCACAAAACGGCGCCATTCTTCTTTTGGCAAGGTGTGGACCAAAGTTATGCTCATGATATTCTTATCTCCTAGGCAAGTATCTATACTTGAGTAGTAATGGCCACGTCAGCGCCGTCACGGTGATCTTGTGAGTTCTTTTCATTTTTGTCTTCCACTCTTCGTCCATCTTGAGTTCTACCATACCGGTTTTAAAACGAACCAAATTCCCGAAAACAGAGTGATTGGTTTTGCTGATCTCAACCGTATGCTCAGCTACGAATGGAAGATGTACGTCTGTCTCGCCTAATAGACTGAGGATGCGGGCAATAGATTCCTGTGGTTTGTCGACAAAATCTTCATAGCGGAGCTTCATATAGTGTGCTGGTGTCTGCCGTAGGTACACCTCTGCTGTAATATTCCTTGCGTTCCATTGCCAAGAGCTTCTGGCAGGATGATGCCGGGCCATGTAATATGTGGTGTTGGGTCGAAAAAGTTTCTTCCTCGTCCACGAATAGGCGGTTGCTCGTGAGTCGCGGATGAGGTGAACAACATAAAGCTCAATCGCAGGTATCATCTGTAGCAGATACCCATATGCAGCACTCTTTGAAGAGTCGACGATCACTCTGCTGTCAGTCGTCGATTGGATCGCCCGATAAAGCTTTTCCACATTGTCCAGGTATTCCCTGAGTCGAGATACATGCTTCTGTCTAATATGAGGTATCAACACGGACGGGAGATCATATATGCGAAAACTCTCGGCCAGACGAGACATTTTTTGGACGTCGATATGATCTATATCACCAAAGGCCTCACCCAGCACGGCCTTCCAAATTTTACATTCTGGAAGCAGGATCCCACACTCACAAGGAGCATCAAAGCATCCCCACACGTAGCAGAGTTCTCCCATAGCCGAAAAACCGTCAATCTGTCCGAGTATAGATTGGAGAATTGTGCTCCCGCTTCGTCCGGATCCGGCAATGTACAACACTTTTGTTCTGCTATTGTTCATGATGACCTCCATTATAGGTCGAGCGATTGGTCTGCTTGTACTCTTGTCCTGAATGTAAAAGTGTAACTCTTGGGCACTCAAGGCAGACCACAGCTCACTGCTGGGCTGGCCCAGTGAGAGCGCACTGTGTCTCGCAACGTTCCAGTTAGTCGTTATTCAGTAGATGTATCCTTTGATCCTTCTTGATCTCGACGACGATCAGATAGCCAGGGCCGGCGCACATGCAGGGACAATGAACCGCCGATCAAAAAATCGAGCACAGGTCTTAATTTGATCAAGACAGGAATCATCCGGCTTGTTAATCGCTTGGGCCAGAGGTAAGAGACATCATATGCACAGGGACGAAACACCATCTGGCTGCCGAATGACATTTTGAAACTCGCCCGTCCGCCGGGACCAGTCTTCGGGAGTGGCTCATCATTCACAATAGCCCTGACTACCTCCATGTCAATACCGCCGATATCATACCAGGCGCAGCCGCGTTCTTTCCCCCATAACATAACCTTCCAGTGCAAGAGCGAATTTGCATTTAGATTTCTATGGCGGCCGCTATCCGCCTGGAACTGGTTAATCACGGTATCGCCAAAGCGGATGTTTGTGCTTGCGGCTAGAGCCTCACCCTCGTACTCGGCTAGCATTAGACAAAAATGACCAACAGGCGCAAAGAGGGACCACAGGTTATGGATATAATTCTCAGAAGCGAAACCATATCCCTGCCGCTTGGCGTGAATTCCCATCAGGTGGTGGAAGGTGGGAATATCGGCCTCTGTGCCGTCACGAACTGTCACCCCTCGACGCTCTGCGCGCCGGATATTACTGCGCCTTGTGGCTGGCATGCGAGCAAGTATGGCCTCCGGTTCTGGGCGAATGTCAACGAGGGGTGTTGCCATGGGGACGACGTTTATGTCGTTTTGGTAGGCACCTCGCTCAAGCAGTCGCTGCGCTACCCCATCGGCCCCAAGAGGAGGTTGCATCTTTAAAAAGAAGATGTGTTCGGCCCGGGCCACTCGCTCCATTTGATCCAGGACAAATTCTTGAACCGCTAGATCTTCAGAGGCAACGATGGGACCCTTGGGCACATAGCCGATGACTCCGAACAAGGGTAGAGGGCGCAGCAACATCTGGGCGCCACCCACAATTTTATCATGCTCTCTCACGACCAATCGTAGATGTTTCCACCCCCCAGCAGCTTTTAGTTTGGCCCATAAACTGCTTTGTTGATAACAGCAGTCCGGTCTTGTCTCTAAAAAGCTATCCCACTCGGGATCCGGTCCTTTTCTTGATACAGAAGCTTGTAACATGATATTACTCCCTAGACTTGGTTGAAATCGTTGATGGCGAGGAAAAAGGGCCAGTGGCTAGCGCTTCAAGGACGTCATTGTCAGTATGTTCTATGTCAAAGAGAATGACCCCCTTTGAACTGCTAGCACAGACCTGGTAGAGCTCGGCAAGTACTCGCGCAGGTGTTTTGGGAATATACTCATCGCCTTGCCGAGAAAAAGTTTTTAGAGCCAGCGTCGTTCGACCAAAACGCTCGAGTGCGGGCTGCCAATCGGCGATGATGGGCCGCAGTGACTCGTCTTGGTCCACATAAACCCTGGGAACCATCAAGTCCACGTACTCTCCTTCAAGCCAGGCCTGCCAATCTAAAAAGAGTTGTTCGGCCAGGGTTTGTTGATTTGCAGCAACAGTAATGGTTACCAGTACGTGAGGAGCCACTCGCTTGATACGCTGGTAGACATCTTGCAGCAACTTGTTAATGCCTTGTTGGCGAAAGGTCCTCCATTGAGCATCCAGTGCTTGGTAATCTTTTAATTTTAACCCCTGGTCGTTATTGGGAATTATTTCGTGTTCGCCTGTGGCCATCAACAGGCCTGTTTCTTTAAAGTGTCTGCCCCGGTTGTGCATTCCTGTGATTGTCTGAATATTTTTGTCCCTTATGGACGGGGTTGGTCCATCAATGAAAATTATGCTACCGCCACGACGAACAAAATTGGCCAGATTGGACGCTACTTGCGCGTTTATCAAATAGACATTGGGCATGACGAGCACGCCGTCTGTATCGAGGGTAGCCACATCTGCTCCGGTGACCTGGATAGGTGACTTGCCTAAATCCTCAAGCCAGGTGATTCCTCTGTCAAATCCACTAAAACCATACTTTTCGCCGTTTGTCTTGGAGCGTAGGATATAAACGTCACCATTTTCCCCTGTCAGATAATGGATGCTGCGATCAAGCATTTCACTGTTGGCTGCAACGCGACGCTCATCGGCGTCCCAGTTGAAGAGAATGACTTGACCGTTCCCATAGTTGTTGACAAGTACGGCTGGTCGTCCATTATCAAACACGGCTAACACTTGGGCTGTGTTCACGTCGGCCAGGGGATTGCCAGCAAAACTGCCATAGGCAGGTAGCTCTGAGTAGCGCAAAGCGTCCACATCGAGGCCATACTCCTCGGCAAAAGCAGCGGCACTGTCGGAGTCAAAACCCCACTTCCACCCGGGATAAGGATAGCGAGTGTAGTCAAAATGGATGCCATCCACGTCATAATTCTCAACGATGTCCAGTGCGATATCACCGATAAACTGTCTGACATCTGGCCGGTTATAGTTAAGCCAGCTGTTCGTTTCACCGTCCAGGCTTACCATTGCCCAATCAGGATGTTGAGACAGGATTGGACTCTCTCCCCATTTTCCACCGCCGACTGGACCAGCGACAAGCCAGGCATGAACCTGAATATCTTGCTGGTGGGCTCGCTCAATGACGTAAGCCAGGGGATCGTGGTCTGGAGCAAGATCAGGATGTTTCTCTAACAAGGTACTCTCATAATAAGCGTATCCATAGGCAAAGACGTTAACGAATGCGGCGTTGAAATGTCCAGCCTCGATTCGGGCCAACATTTCATCAGCTTTTTGAGGTGTCATTATCGATCGTGTTTGCATCCATACGCCACGTAACCCGGGCATCTTTTTACAATTGTCTGGCGAGCATGCGAGAAAACCGCTCAATAGCAGGCAACTTGACAAAAGTACCTGGCTCAACTTTTTAACATCACTTTTGGACACCAGGGACCTCTCATTTCCCAAAAAGGCGCAGACCATAGTCCCACACAGTTAGCGCGTCAATATCGCCAGTGATGGCCAGGGCGCTGCGGGCGCCGTTTGGCCAGCGGCCCAACCGCACCAGAGGATGTTTTGTTCTTTCAATTTGGCGCAGCAGTGGACGTTGGCCCTCAGGAGTGAAATCTGTCTGGTCTAGATAATACGCGTAGCGATGTTTTCTCTGGCTAGTTTCAACGATATAGCCTTGTTGCCGGACAAAGCTGGACAACTCGGGACTGGCGGTCGGTGCAAGGCCGATATAGGGACGCAGGGGCGCGTGGACGGTAAAAGTCGTCGCCTGCACCTGTCGGTAGCCGTCGGCCCAGGGCAGGGTGGGGACGTCCACCTGAACCCCACGGGCCAGCACGGCGATGTCGTTGGGGCCTGTTACGGTCACCCGGAGCCTGCCCTCAGCAGTGTCCGTGATTTCCACCTCTGCTTCGTTGCGAGCTCGCCACCAATCTGCAATCTCGTCCAGTCGGGCGATCCACACCGCCGG
>Ga0180437_10010709_pt1 | contig 11138 bp, 14 predicted proteins | sample SS_ome_4_FD_132410 | JGI IMG/M metagenome (GOLD analysis project Ga0180437, IMG submission 132410) | Hypersaline lake sediment archaeal communities from the Salton Sea, California, USA - SS_3_D_1 metaG | ecosystem: Environmental > Aquatic > Non-marine Saline and Alkaline > Hypersaline >... | reverse complement strand
AGGCGGATTATATCCGACAGGGACTCCAGGGCATATGGACCATTATTCGAGAAACGGGGTTGAGTTCATGTGGAATACACCACCACCGGACGGGCACCCTGGGATGGCATTTAATTGTCGCTGAGTTGCGATACCTGTTATCCCTGAGTTACAGGGACAAGAGAATGAGGAAGTATGAAAAAATATAAAGTAGAAAGCTCCAATATAGATTATATTTCTTACGATACTGTAACAAAAGAATTGATTATAGAGTTCAAAGGTGGTAACAGTTATACATATCCGGATATGAACCATAGGACCGTTTGCAATCTAATTTTTGCGGATAGCATAGGGAAAAAGTTTCATGACAGCATTAAAATTCATAAGGCGATCAAAAATGGACAATGGAGACAGGAAACATAGAGAATGCAATCATCACGCTGGGTTGGTATCTGATTTAAAATCAGGACGGGAGTGTATGAAACGACTTGAAACTGGGTTTGAGAATCTAAGGACTAAATTTGATAATCACTTTGAATCATCCTCAAAGGCTACCATCGCATTGCTTACAGGTATATTGATGTGTTTTTTGACCAGTGTTCTAGGCATATATGTAAATTCTAAAAACCCAAGGGATAAATTAAGCAGCCAGGCAGAAATGATGCTATTGATAGAAGAGATGACAAAGGCTATCAAAGAGGCTAAAAAATGAACCCATTAAATCTCTGGACGTGTTTAACTCCATGGACCAAAAGAATTATCATAATCTGTATATCTGCCATATTGATTGCATCGATGGTGACAGGATATTTCCCAGAATTGATAGGTATTTTTAAGGGATCTGATAAATGAGAAAAAAAATTAAATTCCATGATTTCAATAGTATTAAATTCCGGATATCTGATGATGCACCACTTCCGACGGTATCAACAAGACAGTTAACGGAAGAGGGATATTTGAAGGCAGTCGCTGCAGTAACGAAAGTTGGCGTTCAAATGTATGCGGCCAGCGAGTTTGGAATTGATTCTGATGAACCGATTGGCGTATATAGGCCTGCCGAAACTGTTTTCCATCCTGAGACAATCGAAAGCCTTAAAATGAAGCCGATTGTTTTGCTTCATCCTGAACAGGATGTTGACTCAACAAACCATTCACGGCTGGCCGTTGGTTCAGTCGGTGAAAATGTTTCACCCATTGATGCTGATAGGCTTGGAGCATCCATCCAAGTGACAGATGAAACCGTTGTAAGAGGTATCCTTGCAAGAGAAATTGAAGAATTAAGCTTAGGATATGACACTTTTGTAGTGTCAGAGGAAGGGAATTTTAACGGCCAGAAATATCTATACAGGATGGATGGCCCAATGTTAAACAATCATTTAGCGATTGTACCGGAGGGCCGCTGTGGTGATTCGGTGAAAATTTTAGACCAAGGAGGCAAAACAGTGAAAAAAAAACAAATGGTAAAAGCCTTGAGGGACGCTGGAGTCTCTGAGGAAAAAATTAAAATGTTTATGGCTGATGCAAAGGACGAAGACCAGGGAGATTTTAAAGCATATACAAAACTTTTGCTAAGTGCAAAAGATGTTGACATGGCATTGCTTGTGCCAGCAATCGTTGCAGAAATTAAACCGCAGCTTGAAGAGATGGTCAAAGCTCCTGAGTTTACTGCCGCTCTGGCAAAAGAAATCGCTGCAAGCATGGCTGGTGGAGAAGCTCCAGAGGCAAGAGAGCCTGAAATGTCAGACGAGGAAGGCGTGCCAAAGGAAGATATGACACCGGAAATGATGGACGCCGCCATTAAGGACAAGGCAATGATCAGATCAAAATTGATTGACAAGGCTATGCCTTTTATCAAGGCTTCAAAAGATTTCAATGTTTATGAAGCAAAAAATCGAGACATCCTTGAAAAAGCATTGAAAGCGGTTGGGATCAAAGATGAAGCCATGAAAAATAGGTCTGACGATTATCTTACCGGCATACTTGATTCAATCTCAGAAGACCGGGAAAAGGCCAACTCCTTCATGACAAAAAATTATGACAATGGGGCCGGGCAAAAAATATCAAAGCCGATTACAGGGATCGGTCTTAGAAAAGCAAACAGATAATAACTTGACTTTTTTATAAAAAAAATAAATTAAAGATATATTAATCAGGAGGGTTAAAAATGGTACTACAGATTCAAAGTGATTATGCATATCATCAGCAAGCGGGGCAAGTTGGTAATATTGCAAGGCAATCTGCACCTTACAATTGTGATCAGGGCGTAGCCGGTGTGGAACTTAAGCCGGGAGACGGAGTGTATTATGTGAGTGGTTCCGACTGGATCAAGCCGGTTGACGCAGCTACAAGAAAGCTTGTTACTCACGTTGTGGGATTTAACGCCAACTCGTTTAATCAGTCAATCACAAACCCACTGACAAACAACAACACAGAGGTTGCTTATGCTGTTGGCGACGTTGTGAAACTTGTCGAGTTTGGCTCTGTGTGGGTTATTGCAGGTGAAGCGGTTGAATCTCAGGATGCGGCAATTTACAATGAATCAACAGGCAAATGGATTAAGTACAATCCAGCCGCTCCAGATGCGAGTGATATAACAAAGAAAGCTTTTTCTTTTTATCTTCCACCTGGGGTAACAGCAGGTGATGGCGATCTTGTAGAGGTTCGGATCAATACTGAAAATTATTCATTCCCATCTTTGAACCAGATTGAGGCAAACACCGCAAAGGTTAGTCTGACTGCAGCAGAGATTAAAGCTCTAAGAGCGACACCTTTCGAGCTTGTCCCTGCTCAGGGTGCGAATGTTCTTATCCAGTTTGTTTCTGCAATGCTCGTTTTGACCGCCGGATCAGAGGTTCTATCCGAATCAGCAGACAACCTTGCGATTGAATATGATGATGGATCAGCGGCGGCAGTCACAGGTGCCATTGAAATGACAGGTTTCATTGATCAAGCGGCGGATACAATTACAAACGCTATCGCCAAAGCTGACGCAATCGACGCATCAGCCGATATTGTGAATAAAAACATTGCCCTTGTAAATACCGGGGATGGAGAGTTTGCCGGTAACGCATCAGATGATGCAGCCCTTGACGTGTACGTTACTTACAGAGTGCTTGATTTGTCATAGGCATTTAATTTTGATTGAAACAAATAAAATATTAATTTAATTAAGGAGATTTAAAATGCCTGATATTTTAGGACGAGAGCAAAGCGATTATAAGCTTTATGACGCGATGGAAAAAAAGAAGCTGTTTGATGCTCACATGCATCAGCTTGCGACAAGGGGACGGATGCACAATTTTGATGCTCTACCGTCCAGAAACAATCCGGCGAGAATGCCATTCAACGACACCGAGGCCAACGCCCAGGCAATGACATTTCTGACAAACAACTTGCAGGCTGTACAGGCGTTTGTTGAGGAAATCCTTTATACTGATTTCCGGCTTGATGATTACTTCCCAATTCTTACAACCATACCAGAGGGCGCAACCACATATTCATTTAAGAGAACCAATTCTTATGGCCGTGGTAAATTCATTGACAACTCAGGCCGAGAAGCCAATAGCGCCTCTGTCTCCCTGGAAAACATTCCGTATGGCCTGAATTATGCCGGTATCATCCCATCCTGGACGCTCGAAGATTTGAGAGCAGCAGCGTTTGCAGGAATCCCACTCGACACAAAAACAATTGCCGCCGGTACAGAGGGCTGCCTTGATCATATCGAGATTGTTGGACTTGTCGGAGATTCGAGCCGTGGGCTTGTGGGTCTTACAAATAGCTCAGATATTCCAGCTGCCAATGAGTTGAAAACAATTGCAAACATGACGCCAGATGAAATGGTCGAGTTCGTTCAAAGGAACGTTTCCGGGATTATTTCTCAAACTGCAGAAGTTATGTCAAGAGTTATCAAAACTGGCTTGACTCTATATCTTCCACTCGCCCAAGAAACGCTGATTGGTGATACCAAATTGTCAGACGATGCGAGTAAGACCGTGTGGGAGTATGTTAAAACTAACAATCAGTGGACACGTCGCACAGGGCAAGAGCTTAAAATGGTTACAGTTGCAGAGCTTGCCGGTGCTGGTGCCGGAGGAACTGACAGAGCATTGTTTGGTTTCAACCATGAACGAATCATGGAAATGGCAATGCCAATCCAGCCGAGAGTGATTCAGACAATCAACACACATTTTGGCGTTGATGCTCCCATGGAATATAAGATTTCAGGACTGAACGTTAAACGTGGATCTGCCATGAGGTATGCTGACTCAATTTAGTATGCTATGTTTTGTTTCGCGATTAAAGCGCCCGATCGTCACAATGGTCTGGCAATCGGGCGCTTTTTTAGCTAAGTGAAATAAATATCAAAAAAGGAGTTATCATGATTAAGGTTAAAAATAAAGGCAATCAAATTTTTATTGGAAGAACTCTATGCCCATCAGGCAAAATTACACAAGTAAATGAAGACGACCTTAAACTATTTTGCAAAACCCCCGGAGGATCTGCATTGATAGAAAGGTCTTTGTTCATTTATGATGAGGATTTTCAAAAACAAAAGGCCGCTGCTTCAATCGCATTGCAGCAGAAAGCAGAATCAAAAGTCCGACAGGAACTTGCACCCATCCTTGAAAAAGAGATTACAGCCAAACTCGAAAAAAAATATGGTAAAAAAATAGCTGACCTTGAACTAAAGATTGCAGGTATGGCAAAAGTTAAAGGGAAAAAAGAAACCACTGTATCTGATTCTAAAAAAAAGGATTTCGTTTTTGATCCAGAAAATCACGTCGTCGAGCATAGGGGCGCAGGCAATTATTTTGTAATGGATCTTGAAGACAAAAAACTTTATGGACCGTTGACAGACGATGAAAGAAAAAATTTTGAAGCTTTGCAAAAGGATGAATAATGACAGCAGCGGAGCTATTGCCAGTGTTCAGAGAACAATTCCCTGAATATGATTCGAGTTCTGATGCAGAGATATTGAAAAATATTAATAATGCATTGCTAATCCATGCTATTTGCGGGATGGCAACAGTTTATCTTTCCGCTCACTTGATAGCAATAGATTCAAATAGTGGAGTTGGTGGCTCGGGTGGTGGCATCGATGCCGGCGGAGTCAGGGAGACATTGAGCGAGACAGCAAAGAGTGTCAGTTCTTCTTTTGCGAAATTATCTAAAGACGGAACCGATGATGCATTCTACACCGTGACTCCATACGGGCGAATGTACATTGTATTGAGAAATAGCTGTCCGGGTAAAAAATTTTCTGTGAGGACTTATTAATTAATGTCAAACGTAAAATTTTCAGGTGGCGATAAAATAAATGAAATATTTATGAATGCAGGTAAAGGCGGTATATCTTCCGTTGATATCGGAGTATTCGAAAGCGCAAAATATCCAGACGGTACTTATGTAGCAGAGGTTGCAGTGAAAAATGAGTTTGGGCATGGTGTGCCAGAGCGGCCAGCATTGAGGGTCGCTAACAAAGAGAATGAAAAAAACTTATTGACTATTATAAAAAATTCAATCGATCCAGAAAAAATGATAATTACAGATCGGATAGGCGGATTGATTGGAGCGAGCCATCAGGGAGCTATACAGCAATCAATCACAAAATTAAGAAGCCCCGCTAATTCTCCGGAAACTATCGAGGCAAAAAAATCGAGCAATCCATTGATTGATACAGGTCTGTATAGGAACTCGATATCTTTTAAGGTTAACAAATAATGACCTATAAAACAGGACAACTCGCAGCTATGGCGGTTTTAAGAAATCCAAAAAATATTGAGTCGTTCACATTAAAAAAACAAGCCGCAGGTGACCGGAATGCTGATGGCATTTATGTTCCTGGGTCAGAAACGACAATCCAAAATCTTATCGGTAGTATACAGCCGCTCGATGGGAAGAGCCGTGAAGAATTGCCTGAAGGTGAAAGACTATTTGATGCGATATGTATTCTTTTTGAAACTACAGACCATAATGCAATAAGTCCCTTGAGAGTCGGAACAGTTCAAACGGAATCTGATATAATAGTTTATGATGGGTTGAATTGGGCTGTAAGAGTTGTGAATGATATGGCAACATATGGACATCTTGAAATATTTGCTACAAGATTGGAGAACCAAAATGGCTGATCCTACACAATCGAATCTTGACAAAATTGTTAGAAAATTTGTGGCTCTTGCATCCGGGATTGATAGCAAATACGTTATACCAGGCAACGATTCGGCTCCATCACCAAACGTGCCGTATGCAACTGTGCTTGAACTTACAGATGTTGGAAGCGGCATAGATCAGGAGATAGCAACCCCAGGACCAGATCCTATATTGCAAACTACATTAAAGCATCAGGGCCGCAGGTCAATAACTTATTCGGTGCAGTTTTTCAAAGACGGTGCAGCAGATAACATAAAAGGCTTGTTGTCTTTTCCGTCAACGACGCCGGGCCAAATATATCTTGCAGAAAATGGATTGACATGGGGCGTTGCCTCAGATATTGTTAACCTTGATACGGTAATTGGATCGAAATATGAACAAAGAAGGTCGGTTAATATTACGCTGAGATATCAGGCTAAACGGCAGGTTGATATAAATACAATAGGATCTGTCAACATCGATTTGACATTGTCGGCAGAATCAGATTTAAATGAAATAGTGGAGGTGACAGATGCCTAAGATTAGTAAGGTTGTAAGAGTAACGAGTCAAATTACCGGCGGCGGAGTCTTGCGCCGTGAATTTGGAATTATGATGTTAGTCACATTAGACGATTCAATATTGGGAACCGGACCAAACAGGATCAGAGAAATAGCAGATACAGACGACGCAGCAATTTTTGAACTCGGAACAGAGCCAAGAAGCGCTCTTGATATTTTATATCAGCAAATTCCTTTTCCAAAAAATACAATTGTTGGAAGATGGATCAATACAGATGTGGCAGCAAATATCAAAGGGATCGCTCCGTCAACATTTGCAATCCTGAATGCAATTTCTGACGGTTCATTTTCCTGCAAAGGCGAGGATTTCACGGCCGTAGATTTAACAGGCGCAGCAGATCTCTCAGGGATTGCAGCATTAATTCAAACTGAACTGAGAACCGGAACAGATCCAGATTTTTCAGCAGCTACATGCGTTTTTAATGTTACCGAAAACAGGTTTGAGGTTTCAACCGGTACGACTGTTGGAGCGGATGCAACACTGACCGTTTTCTCAACGACAGATCCATTAGTCGGAACCGATATATCTTCATTGCTTGGTCTTGATGCAAATGCAGAAATCAACCAGGGAGCAGATGCTGAAACAATTACTGAGGCAATTGAGGCTATCATCGTTCTAAACGATTCGCCATATTTTATAACCGTTGACGCCGATATCACCGATCTTGGATATGACACACTAAATGAGGTCAGGACATGGGTATCATCAAGGCCTTATTCATTTTACATGGATAATTTTGATCCATTAGCTCTTAACCCCGGAGAATCAACGAGCGTCTTGTCTCAGTTTTTCACATTGCAACCAGAGCGTGTGGCGGCCATCTGGTCTGCAACAAAAGACTATAAAGCATTGTCACTTGCAGGTCGTTTTTCATCTGTAAACTTTGCAGGATCGAATACACTTATAACTGGATTCCTGAAAGATCTTCCAGGCACAACAAGAGACGATATCACAACTACCCAACAGGGAGCACTTGAAGAAAAATATACAAATTATTATGCTCCTTTTTTCTCAACTGGTTCGCCACCGGTCAATGGAGTTTTTAATGGAACAACCATGAAGCCAAATGTCTGGGCCGATGTCAGATATTTTCTCGATTGGGCCGTCAATGCAGTACGTGTGGATGTTTTTAATCTGCTTTTAAATTCAAACAAAGTCCCACAGACCGAAGCCGGTATGGCAGCAATACAGGGTGTAATAGAGCAAGTAATGATTCAGGCTGTAAGAAACGGCGGAATAGCACCCGGACAAATGTCAGCTTCAACTATTCTTGACATTCAGCTTTCAACTGGTAACTCTGATTTTGATGGATTTTTGACGAACGGTTACCTTGTTTACGCTCCAGGAATTTTCACACAATCACAGAGCGATAGGAACCAGCGGAAGGCTCCGCCTTTCAAGGTTTGGATGAAAGGAAGCGGGGCAATACAGGAAGTCGATATTGCTTTGATTTTCGAAAATTAATAAATAAAAAAGGAGAATATCCATGGATTTTTCTGTTGAACAGACGGTTGTCCTGATTAATGGTCATACATTTACTGGATTTTCAGACGATGCCGACGCTATATCCTTCCCGAATATTGATATCGCATCAGTAGTCAGAGGTGCGGATGGGAAAATGGTTGCAGTAAGCACCGGAGACAAGGGTGGACCATTTATTTTGAAATTATTGCCGAATAGCCCATCAGTAAAGTTTATGATGAATGCTGTCATGGCTCAATTGAACGGCGGAAGTGTAAAGTGGAATGGTATCATAAGAGACTCTATAAACCAGATCAATTATGCTGTCATTAATGGGACGCTCACAAACGTCCCAATTGGTCAGACGGTCGGAAAAGGTTCTGCAAAAAATGCAGAATTTACGATCGAGTTCGAGTCAATTATTCCTGATTATCTTGCATCAACATTATAATATGATTGGGTTATTAACATGCATGATTTAAAAAATTTTGATTCTATAATAAAAAAGGTAAAAAGTTTTGGAGATACTAAATTCAAAATCAAGGGTACAGAGTTTAGTATCGAAAAGCTTCCTCCCATGGAAGGTTTTAGGGTAGCCGAGCAAATAAGGGTTAATCTTGCAGAGACATCAGACAAGTTTGATGTAGGAGAAGGATCAGACAATGAAAATGTTGCTTTATTTTTGAAAGCAATTCTTGGTTTGCCACCTTCTTTTGTTGATTACCTTATGGAAAAAATGTTTGACTCAATCCAGTTTACGGGTAAAGATACAGGTCAGGAAAAAGGATGGCAGTCATTAAGAGGATCTGAAGACTCAGCTTTCATAAATTTTGAGGTGATAAACATTTACGAGGTCCTGTGGAGGGCCTTGTACGTAAATTTTTTCGGATCTTTTTCCGGGATCGCATCAGCTTTCCCAGGCGTGGGGTCAATTTTACAGCGGCAGAACCAAAAAACATAGATCCTATATTCGCTGGTCCGTTGTTGAAAGGTCTGGTAAAAATAGACCAGCTATATAAAAAAGGCATTGGCTTTGATGATATCTTGGATCTTAACGAATTGCTCATAATAAAAAATGAAAATGAATACAGAGCTATGAAGGCCCAGGAAAAGGAACGCAAATAATGGCAACAATTCTTGATACGCTGATAACCAGATTCGGTTTTGAAACTGATAAATCCGGATTGAATAAAGCCGAAAAAGGTTTGGCTGATTTTAAAGCTAGTGCTATCAAGATTGCCGCAGGCGTAGGAGCAATCCTTGGTGGTACATATTTTCTAAATGCCATTGCAGAAAGCGCCGATGAAACCTTAAAATGGGCTGACGCCAATGGTCTTGTCATTGAGACTCTTGGAGAGCTTGAGTTTGCTACTCAGAGACAGGGCGGAACAATTGAAGGTCTTAGGGCTTCTTTGTCAAATCTTAATAAATCTATCGGTGAGGTAGAGAGAGGGACCGGAGCCGCAAAACTTGCTTTTGAAGATTATGGCCTATCTGTGAAAAAATCCAACGGGCAAACCAAGACCGCTGATGAGTTATTGGTTGATCTTAATAAAAAATTCTCGACAATGTCAAATGCTCAACAATTCGACCTTGCGATGAAGATGGGCATTGACAAAGGTACAATAAGGTTGTTGCAAACGGCACCCGATGAAATCGCAAGGCTCAGAATGGAGGCTGCAAAACTTGGTGTTCTTTCCAGGCAGGATGCAGTCAAGGCGGCTGAGTTTGTGGATGGTATGACCAATATTGCACAGGCTATAAATTCAATTAAATTTGAGATTGGTGGACTTTTATTTAAACCGGTTGCAGATTTTTTCAAGTTGATTGCAAATGGTATATCTTATTTCAAACAGCATAAGCAAATATTGCTTTCTATAATTGGCATAATTGCAGCCGTTGCATCTGCTTATGTTGCAATGGGCATAAAAGCCGCTGCCGCATGGTTGATCGCTTTTGCTCCATTCACGGCTGTGCCTCTAATTCTCGGGGCAGCCGGAATCGCTCTTTCTGTATTGATGGAAGACTTGTATGCTTTTTTCTCCGGCTCACAGTCAGCTATAGGTGATTTTTTAAAAGATTTCCCACGGATAGAGGCGGCATTCCGTCAACTCGGTGAATTTCTTGGGTATATGTTGTATGAAACTGTTGAGGGTTTCAAAATGTGGTGGGAGTGGCTTACAAAAATTGGCGATGGTATTATTGATTTGCTTCTGAATCCTATCGAATCTGTAACGAACGCTATCAAAAAATTGCCAGCAATAGGTGGTAAAATAGGTGAATTTTTTGGCATGGGTGGCGGCATTAACTCGCAAACATTAGAGCCCTTGCCGGTTGGCGCACCATCCCCTGCAAGCCCTTTGTTGTCAAGAAGCAACCGGATGGTAAGCAGATCAACAAACATGAGCGTTGGTGATATTAAAATTGACGCAAGAGGTGGTGACTCAAAAGAGATTGCTCAGAATATAAATTCAGCTTTGAGTGATCAATTAAAAAATACGGTCGAGGATTTCGATTCTAAAATAGATAGATAGGATAATATGTTTTTTAATTCAAACATTTCAGACATTGTCGGTAATATAAATTTCGGGATATTCAGCAGTGGGTCTACTGACATCGATGCTTTATCCGGTGTTGTAGATATCTATTCCGAGGAAAACCACAGTTTATCAGTTACAAAAACTAAATATCCGGTTGAGGATGGATCGACGAGATCCGACAATTTTGTGGTAGAAGATGAAAAGCTTGTATTAAGAGGACTTGTTTCAAATCTTAAGCCATTATTCGCAGGGCTTGTCAATATCCAGGACAAGACAAGATCAAAGGAAGCGTGGGGAAGATTAAGAGAGTTGAAAAATAGCGGCGAGGTTGTGACCGTCGTTACTCTCCTTGGCTTGTATGAAAATATGATGGTCACAAATATTGATTCAACGATCAATTCAGATACAGGTCAGGCTCTGTTTTTTACAATAACATTAGATCAGCAGGT
>Ga0180437_10010708_pt1 | contig 11138 bp, 11 predicted proteins | sample SS_ome_4_FD_132410 | JGI IMG/M metagenome (GOLD analysis project Ga0180437, IMG submission 132410) | Hypersaline lake sediment archaeal communities from the Salton Sea, California, USA - SS_3_D_1 metaG | ecosystem: Environmental > Aquatic > Non-marine Saline and Alkaline > Hypersaline >... | reverse complement strand
TCGCCACGCTTTCGCCGGGCTGTATTTTCAATTGGTCTTGTCCGTGCACCACACAAGCCAACGGCTCAATGATAGCTGCTTCGTGGTAACTAAGATGGTCTGGAAGCACAAACGTATTCTGTCGCACCAGCCGACCAGGGACGCGAATGTATTCGGCAAAGGCGCCCAGATTGACCAATAGATCATCGCACAGGTTAGGCTGTCCCCGCTTGCAGAAGTAACACTGGTTGCAGGGGGCTGTGTTGCCCGCCACCACCCGCATTCCTTTCTCAAATTTGTCCACGTCTTGCCCCACGGCTACCACGTCGCCGGCAAATTCGTGGCCAAAGAGGGTGGGCGGATCATATTTGGGGTGTCCTCGTTTGTATGTTTTGACGTCGGTGCCACACGTCAGAGCGGTCTTGATCTTGACCAGGATATCCGCTGCGCCTACTTCGGGCAGCGGCATCTGTCGAAAGGAGAGCTCACCAGGGGCCATAAACACCGTCGCCCACATGGGCTCTTCACTCATCCCCTTCATTCTCCTCTTCAACCATAGCCAGGAAGTCTTCGATCAATAGGGATGTATCGTACACCATCGGACGGCAAATCTGCTCAAAACGTTCTGGTTCCAGTTTGCCCACAATTTCCCGGCACTGAGTGCTACCGTTTCTGGCCTGAAACTCCTGGATAAACTCTTTGACGAGTGCTTCCGCATCGGCGGATGGGAGCTGATACTCGTGGCGCAGCTTGGCACCCAGCACCATGACGGCACCCAATAGCGTGCCACACACGTGACCTTGCGCGACCAGCCCGCCACCCAGCGCCCAACCCAGGGGAATGACCGCTGCTTCGGCATCCTCGTCCAAGTCGGCAAAGGCGCGCATAATGCTTTGAGCGAAATTATTCGATTCGGTCAGGAAGAGGTCTCTGGCCCGTCTGGCGCGATCACCCTTGGAGTGTTCAGTCACAATAAGAGATTCCAAAAACAGATCAGGCTCAGCATCTGCGTAAAGAAACCGAGTGCGGTTTGCACTAACAACAAGGCATGGCGAAACCAGACCGACTCTTGAATCGCGGGTTGCCTGGAGAAGCGTTCGCTCTGTCGAGGGATTTTGGATTTTGAAGAGGATCTACAAGCAGTGATAAGAATGGCGTACCGTTTCGTTGCGCTTTCCAGGCGGTCGCCCCTCACCGGAGTCTGCACAACCGCAACCAGCCAGTACATTACGCAGACTCTTGAACAAATGTACACTTGTATCATAGAACAGTTTTAAACAAAAGTCAATGATAGTGTACATTTGTTCACTGGCCCGGCGCCTTGTCTCGGACGGTATAGAAACTGTGAGAGTCGATTCAGCAGTTTCGCCGGCGGCATGGGGGTGTTTCTTACAGATCGTCTTTTCGGTAAGCTATCTGCCCCCCAACTACGGTCAAGACGACATCAAACTCGGGTGAAAGCAAAACCAGATCAGCCAGGTATCCAGGGGCAAGCTGGCCTTGCCGGTCAGCCAGCCCCAACAGCTTGGCTGGCGTCGTAGTAACGGTTGGCAGTGCCTCCGCCAGCGAACACTCCGAAAATGCAATCAGGTTTCTCAAAGCCACATTCAGCGAAAGGATGCTGCCCGCCAAGGTGCCATCGGTCAGGCGGGCGCTGGTTTCGTCGACAACTACATCGTAATCGCCAAGCAGGTGTTGGCCTGGGGGCATCCCCAACGCAGCCATAGCATCGGTGACCAGGTTGAGACGTGTGTTTCCAAGTGTATGCCAGGCCATGCGAACTATCGAAGGGTGGGTATGGATGCCGTCGGCGATCATACCCACGGTTGGTCGTGGATCGGTGATCAATGCCCCGATGAGTCCAGGTTCGCGATGGTGCAGGGGTGGCATCGCGTTGAACAGGTGTGTTCCATAACGAATGCCTGCATCAAAGCCGGCCAGGGCCTCAGCGTAGGTGGCATTCGAGTGCCCGGCGCTGACGACGACATCCCGTCCTGTGAGTAGGGCGACCAGGTCCAGCCCCCCAGGCAGTTCAGGTGCCAACGTCACCAGGCGGACACTATGCTCCGGCGACCAATCAGCCACCGCTTCAAGGTCAGGAGGGTGCAAATGCTCTGGGTTGTGGGCTCCCTTCCTTGTCAGATTGAGGAACGGCCCCTCGACGTGAAGGCCCAGCGGGTTGGCCCCGGTCACGCCGGAGGCCGGGTTTTGGCCCAGCATCTCCTGTGCGGCAGCTACTGTCTCCAGGGGGGAGGAGATTATGGTTGGCAGAAAGGCCGTGACGCCATAACGCGGTAGCTTTTCGGCCACCGGCCAGATGGTGGTTGGATCGGCTGTGAAATCGTATCCGAAGGCGCCGTTGATTTGCAGGTCGATAAAGCCGGGCACCAAGGCCAACCCGGCCGCGTCGATGACCTGGGCGCCGTCAGGACAAGGGATTTCTTTCACCGGACCGACGCCCGCAATCCGTCTTCCATCGGTCACCAGCGCGCCGTCGTCGATACGTTCGGTGGGGGTGAGGAGCGTGGCATTGCGTATGTATAACATCATAGGTAGCTCAGCCTCCCCGCATAGCGCTTCATCAGCCGCTGATTATGTTCGTCGCTGTTATCGAGGTTGGCGCTGCGGAAAACAGGAGGCTCAATCCCTCGTTCCAGAAGTATATGCACCGTTTCAACCACAGTTGCATTCAGCAAGGCGGCGCCCACAACAGTAGACGTGGAGCCTGTCCTTTGTGGAAATCCGGGGAACTCTACAGCCGCATCGCCCGGGACACCGCAATTATCGATCACGTAATCGGCGACGTCCATCAGCTTGTAGCCCTTGGGATGTCGCGACGAGACGCTTTGACTGTGGGCTACGCTGGTCAAAGCCACCACGATGATGCCTCGCTCGCGGGCGCCTTCGGCCATCTCGATAGCAACCGTATTGCGCCCGGAATTGGAGTGGACAATCAGCATATCATCCCCGGTTATCCCACATTCTTCCAAAAGCAAAGCGGCATAACCCGTCATGCGCTCCAGTTTTGTCTCCAACGTCAGGGGACGCACAGTTGTGGTTAACCCAGGCGCGAAGATGGGCACGATAGGCACCAGGCCACCCGCCCGGTAACAAAGCTCCTCGGCCATGATGCCGGCGTGGCCGGCGCCAAAAACGTAAACCAGATTGTCGGCGGCGATGACGTCCGCCATGCGGCTCGCCACATCGCGGATTACCCTTTGTTGGGACTCCATGGCCTGGTCCAGGATGGGTAGCAACGCTTCGAAGTACGCCAATCTTGACATGCTTCACCTCAACATCTTATACCTCGTCAAGCTTGTGCCGGAATCTCCGGTACACCTCGTAGACTTTCAGGTCGTGCGTGGGATCGGGGACTACGTTGGGCGAGGCAAAGGTGGGCACAGATATACCCCGTCCGGAGAGAATGCTGGCGGTTTCGGCTACCAGCATCATGGAGATACATACACCCAGCACGGTAGCTGACGCCGCTACCGGTTCAACCCAATTGGGAAGACAAATGAGCGCGTCTTCCGGTGGGGCGCCATTGTCGATCACGATGTCGGCCACGTCGGCAAGTTTGTTGCCCGAAGAGTGCCTGGCGGCATTTTCCTCGTAGTTCTGCATAGATGTGATAACCACCACCGTGGCGCCGCGCTCTTTGCCGATCATCGCGGCCTCAATGCCGGCTGCGTTTAGGCCGCCGTGCGAGAGGACAATGAGCGTGTCACGCGAGTCGATATTGTAGTAGCGCAACACGTTCTGGACGTACCCCTCTTCGCGCTCAAGCCAAAGCAACTCGGGCGTTCCGCCCGGGCCAATCACGTTGAACCAGGTCAGCCTCGGGTCGTGTATGGGCTGCAGGCCGACGAACGATCCGTACCGGGGAAAGACATCCATAACCGGCAGGACCGAATGTCCCGATCCATAGTAATACACCGCCCGCCCGGCGGCTACTGAGTCGGCCATCGCCTGCGCTGCCTCCCGAATGGCCGCCAGGCTGGTATCTTCCAAAGCACCTATTATGTCTTGGATCTTGTTCATGTACTCTTTTGCAGACATTCGACTCGCTCCTTATGAATTGTGTAATCAAGCACGGACTTGAACAATCAGTTCGATCTCAACGGGGATATGGGCTGGTAAAGCGCTTACCCCAAGCGCAGTCCGGGCGTGTCTTCCGCGCTCACCAAAGACTTCTTCTAAAAGCTCAGAAGCGCCGTTGATGACTTCCGGCTGACGATCAAACTCTCTGGCGCTATTGACGTAGCCGTTTAGCTTAACCACTCGCTCGACGCGGTCCAGATCGCCCAGCGTAGCCTGGATGACGCTCAGGAGATTAAGGGCTGTCTGCCGGGCAGCGGCATAGCCTTCCTCCAGCGTTAGTTCCTCTCCCACCCGTCCCGTGTAGAGAAACTCTCCATCCACATAGCAAGTGGTACCGGAAAGAAATAGAAGATCTCCTACCTGCACAGCCGGAACGTAGACTGCTACCGGCTCCGGCGGTTTGGGCAAGGTAATGCCCAATTCTTTCAGCTTTGCTTCGATTTCCATTTTCCGACTCCTTTAGTGATTGTATTGCATTGCATTGCTATCTCCCCAAGAGCGATGACCTTTCTGTTAGCTACGTATCAAACCTGTCTTCTCAACTTTGGATCGAGCAGGTCGCGGAGCCCATCGCCCATCAGGTTGAAGCCCAGGACGAATAGAGCCAGTACTGCGCCCGGGAAAGCGATAAAGTGAGGTGCGTACCGGATATACTCTCTGGCCTGGCTGAGCATGGATCCCCATTCAGGATCAGGTGGTTGTACGCCGAGCCCAAGGAAGCTAAGCGAAGCAGCCGCCAAAACTGCCATTCCGATCCCCAACGTCGCTTGCACGATTACCGGCCCCCACGAATTGGGGAGCAGGTGACGTGTCATGATGCGCCAGTCTGAAGCCCCAACAGATTGGGCGGCCATCACATAGTCGTTTTCTTTGACCGCCAACACCGTCCCGCGCGCCAATCTGGCAAATATGGGAACCATAGAAATACTAACCGCGAGGATCAAATTGTTTGTGCCCTTGCCCAGGACGCTGATCAAGGCGATGGCCAATATCAGCGGCGGAAAGGTCAGCAGTACGTCGACCAACCGCATCAGGGTCATATCCCACATGCCGCCATAGAAGGCAGATACGACCCCAAGAATGATACCGACAAGCATGGCAAGCCCCGTGGCGGTCAACCCAATCCACATAGATGTACGAGCGCCGTAGATAATCCGACTTAACAAATCTCGGCCTGTGGCATCGTTACCCAGAGGATGTTCAACCGAGGGCGGCGCGAGACGGTCACGCAAATCTCCCTCCAGCGGGTCATAGGGGGCGATCCAGGGAGCCGTGATGGCAACAAATAGAAACATCCCAGTCAAGGCCAAGCCAACGACCGTTGATTTGCTCCTCCCGATAAAACCCAACGTACGTCGAAATTCGCCCTTGCTGCGCTCGTCAAATAACTCGACGTTGACTGTGTCGCCAGATTCGGCCATAACGTTGCATCAATCCTATTGAGTCCTCTAACCCTCTCGCCCTTCGGCAAGGCGCACCCTGGGGTCTAAGAATCCGTACGAGAGATCGGTTAACAGGTTGACGACCATAAACGCAATCGTATACACCAGCGTAATGCCTTGGACCATTGGGTAATCCCGTGAGTTGACGGCGTTGATGAGAAGAGACCCCATTCCGGGCCAGGCAAAGACGGTCTCCACGACGATTGATCCTGCTAAGAGTGAGCCAAACTGTAGTCCCACGATCGTCACCAGCGGTATCATGGCATTGCGAAGCGCGTGCCGGGCCAAAATGACGCGCTCGTTGAGTCCCTTGGCCCGAGCAGTCCGGACATAGTCCCCGGAGATGACCTCCAACATAGTTGACCGCGTCAGGCGGGCTATTATGGCGATCAAGCGCGCCGAGAGGGCAACGGTTGGCAAAATCAGAAACTTGAGGCCGCCTCTGCCTCCGGTGGGCAACCAACCCAGCGATACGGAAAAAATCATTATCAACAATAGCCCGAGCCAGAAGTTGGGAACACACACGCCGCTGATGGCGGCCACCATACTCGTATAGTCATATATCGTATTGCGCTTGACAGCGGAGATTATTCCTGTGCCAACGCCAATGATTACTGAAACACCGATGCCGGCCAAGGCCAGTTCCAGGGTAGCAGGAACACGACTGATGATCTCATCCAGAACCTGCCGCCGGTAAGTCAGAGAACGTCCCAGATCGCCATGAGCCAGCCCCCACAGATAACGCGCATATTGAACGTGGATTGGGTCGTTGAGGCCCATTTGCTCACGTATGAGCGCAACCTCCTCCTCCGTGGCTCGCTCACCGGCAACGATGCGCGCCACGTCTCCGGGCACGAGTCGGAATATGAAAAAGACCAACGTCACGACGAGAAGTGCCGTAGGGATAATCAGAAACGCTCTGCGTATGACATAGGTCGCCATAGTTCAGTTCAGACGTGATTAACAAACAAGAATTAGAGGGGGTGGCGGGTAGCCACCCCCTCCGCAGTCAAGAGGCTGTTACTCTGCGAAACGGACGTCGCGTAAGTTGTAAAAGATGGTTGGCAACACGACCAGGCCTTCGACGTCGGTCCTGTAGCCCGCCAATAGATCCGGTGCGTAAAGCCAAAGGTGAGGGGCTTCGTTCCAGATAGTCTCCTGGGCTTGCGCCAACAGTTCCGCCCGATGTTCGGAGTCCACAGCAGCCGCGCCCAGCTTGGTGTCGGCAAGAAGCTCATCCAGTTCAGGGTTGCTGTACCAGCCCAGATTCCATCGGTAAGGCGGCGCCGCATCGTCTGGGTTGGATACCCACATACTCTCCAGATGATAGGTGATGTCGCCGTTGGAAGCGTTAAACCCCCAGTTGACCAGATCATACTCGGCTTCGTTGCGCGCGACCTTTTGGTAGCTGCGCACAGACGCAGCATCCGTCTGCCACAGCTCCAGATCCACACCCACGTCTTTGAGATACAGTTGTACCGCTTCAACAACCTCTTGTTCCTTCGGATACGCATCGCTGAACAAGATGGTGAGCTTCAGTGCTTCGCCATCCTTGTCAACGATACCGTCGCCATCTGTGTCGGTCCAGCCAGCTTCGGCCAACAAAGCCTTGGCCTTTTCTGGATCATACTCGTAGCCACCGACGGCCACGTGTCCTGGCATAGCTGAAGACGTGGCGGAATTCAAGGGCTCCGCCAGTCCAAGGAAGATAGTTTCGACGAGTGTGTCTCTATCCACGGCGTGGTTCAGAGCCTGGCGAACCTTAACTTCTTGCAGGGCTGGTGTGTCAAAGTTGTAGGCGAAGAAGAACGTGCGCAACCCTGTCTGCTGAATGACATCCATATCTGGGTCGGCCTTCAACCTTTCAAAGTCTTCGGGGGGCACTTCGGCTATGATATCAGCCTCACCGGTCTCCAACATGGCAACCCGCGCCCCGGCCTCCGGAACTTGCTTGATCGTGATCTTGTCCAGAGCCGGACGGTCACCCCAATAGCCCTCATTGCGGACCAGGACTACCTCCACCCCCGGCGTAAAGCTCTCCAGCTTGTATGGCCCGGTCCCGACCGGATGTTCCACAAAGTCCTTCCCCCACTCCTCAACCGCAGCCGGGCTGGCGATCCCGCCAGAGCCATGGGCCATATAGAACAGCATAGGACCAAAAGGCTCGTCCGTAGACAGCGCGACCGTGTAGTCATCCACAACTTCGACTGAGGTGATATGGTCCCACAGCGATCTGTTCGGAGAGGCCCAATCCTCAGACTGCAAGCGATCCACGTGGTATTTCACCGCCTCCGCATTGAACGGCGTGCCATCGTGGAAGGTGATGGCATCACGCAGATTAAGGGTCCAGGTTAAGCCATCATCAGACACTTCCCAGGATTCGGCCAACTCGGGTTGGATCTGCAAGTTGGAGTCGAAGCGGACCAGTTGGTCATAGAGCAGATAGACGGTTTCATACGAGCTGGGATACCCTCGCGGATCAATAGAGTCAAGCTGATTGATGACGGCTCGCTCTGCGTACACCAACTCGCGGCCGGGCTCCTCTTCCGGGGCAGCTTCCTCGGCTGGAGCTTTTTCTTCGACCGGAGCCGCCTCCTCGGCTGGTGGCTCCGCCGCAACCGGCTCGGTGGGCGCAGGAGCAGGCACCGTACAAGCCGCCAGGACAAATAGAGCGACAACCAGCAAGACCAAAGTGACCTTTAAGCTTTTCATACTCTCTGCCTCCTTGGCGTTTCTGTAGTAACGTTTAGCGATCTAACACAACGACAGGACGGACATACTCGGTTGTTACATAGGCACGCTCCTCTTCAGAATAGGCGTGTCATTTTTCAGCTAGCATGACACGCTTCATGCAGTCCGCCACGATGCGCTCTTGACCTGGTTCCAACATCTGGGGATTGACAACCAGGCCCGTCGCACTTGTGCCAACCACGACCCTGGGCTCGCCCTGGAGCAGGTCCTCTTTGAGCTCCAGTGGGCTGCGCTGTGTGACCGCCGGTGTCCAATCCACATAGACACGCGGAATCCAGATGGGCTGGATACCAGGCTCTCCGGGATAGACGCGCCGCGCGGTCACGCCCTCAATCGCTGAGAGGGCCTCGACCACGTAGGCAACCTGTGCCTCCCAGCCTGCCATCTCTTCCCCAAAGTCTTGTCCCAGGTACAGTTCCAGCGCGGTGACAAAGCCCATGATCTCCTCTTTGCCCACCTTCATCCCGCGCCCGATGGCGTGGTTGGGGCACGAATGGAAAGCACACGCCTCGATCAAGTCACCCCGCCCCACAACCAGGCCAGTTGACTGCGGGCCACGGATGTCCTTACCGCCGCTGAAGATGGTCAGATCCGCCCCGAGGTGGGTATACTTCCACAGGTTCTCGACCGGCGGTATCTCCGCCGCTGCGTCGACAATGACCGGCACGTCCCTGGCGTGGGCTATTTCCAAAATGGCCTCCAGCGGCAACAACCCATGATGCTCGTGTTCCACAATATAGCCCACGGCAGCAACTCGCGGCGAGGACAAAGCGCGTTCCAGTTCCCATGCTTCTGTTTTCTTGGGCATTCCGATCTCAACCAATTTGGCCCCGGCGACTCTAAAAGCCTGATCGTAATTGGAGCGCATAGAGCGAAACACGACGATCTCATTCTTGAGGCCTTCGGTTTCCGGCAGTTGAGCGCGGGGGGCCGGATCAGTTCCGGCCATACAAGCTGCCGCCGCCAGCGCCATTCCCGCCGCCGCCCCAGAAGAGATAAAGGCCGCCTCCACGCCCAGTCGATCGGCGACGTGTCGCCCAGCCGCCGTCTGTAGCTCGTGGATGGGCACGTACTGGCGCCCAGCCTCCGTCATAGCCGCCAGTACATCTGGCGGCAGGGTAGAGCCGCCCATAACAGTCACCGTGCCCCAGGCGTTGATCACCGGGCGGACCCCAAGGTCTGCATAAGTTACCATGGCCTTTTTCCTTTACCAATGTATCTTGAACTTGTCGATGACGTAGCCACCCTGGGTGAAGACGTAGGACTCGTCGCTCTTGTCAACGCAAATACTGTGGTGTTTCCCGCCGCCAATCTCTTCGTGCGCCCACCGGCCGCCAGCTTCTTTGTCACCGAACTCCAGCAGCAGCTTGCCTTCCGGGCTGAAGATCCACACCCGCCGGTTGGCAGCCGTGATCTCTACCGTTCGCTCAAACTCCTTCAGCGCCGCCCAGGTGTGGAAACCGGTCGTGTACACTCTTCCCTGGCTATCCAGGCAAAGCTGCCGTGGCCTGAAAACGACGCCCTCGCCGAAACTCCGAAGGAATCTCCCATTCTGATCAAAGACCTGTATCCGCTCGTTGTCGCAATCGGCGGCGTAGATATCCCCATTCCTGGCCACGGCGATGCCATACGGCGCTTCCACCCCGGTCGAGATGCCGCGCCCATAGTCGACTCCGAATCGGCCAATAGGCACCCGGCCACCAAACTCGCCCGGCCCCGTTCCATATCTGCCAAACGTCATAATCAAGACACCATCGGGGTCGAACTTCTGGATGCGATGGTTGCCGCCCAACATAGTGTGTGAGTCGGCGACGTAAATAAAGCCATCGTCATCAACGGCAACCCCGTTAGGGCCGTACTCACCGCCGAACTGGCCCGGCCCATTGCCTGCGCTGCCAAACATCATCAGGAAGTTCCCGTCCTTGTCAAACTTCTGAACGCGGCAGTTGAGAGAATCGGCGACATAGATGTTGTCGTCCTTGTCGGTGCAGACAGCCCTCAGCCAACGAAACTCCCCCTGGGCTGTGCCTTCTCGCGGGTAACCCTCAGGAGTAGTGCGCCCCACCTTCCAGATGAATTCACCGGTCTTGCCATTGACCTTGACGATGCGGTGATTGGCCTCGTCGGCAATGATGATGTTGCCCTGGCTATCACAGGCCAGGCCCTCCGGGTCGTGAAAACCCAAAGGCCCCCAGCCTCCCAGTGGCTCATTTCCAATGATCTTGCCCAATTCTGCTCTTGGAGTAGTCATGACCTTCTCTCTTTTCATCAGCTCTCGCCAAGCTTGGTGGGGATTCCGCCTGACGGCAATGTGGTCAGGCCCAGATCGACATTCATTTTGAAGACCAGGTTGTGGCCTTGCACGTACAGCGTGTGGTCGTCGGACTTGTCGACGGCGATGCCATCCCCATGCCAGTGCAACCCCGCGCCTTCGTGGTCGTACATGTCGTGGGCCTCGGGTGCGCCGACTCTGCCAAGCAGCTCGCCTGCCTTGCTGAAGGCCCACACCCAGGCGGGGTTGCGTTCTATGTGCCAGGTATACTCTTGGTCCGTATCCACCGAGTCCCAAGCGGGCGTATGAGCGTGGATGTCACTGATGAACAAGTTGTCGTTGCTGTCCAGCGTGATTTGCCTGGGCCGGTACACCACTCCCTGGCCGATGATGCCGTAGTTTTCCCCCTGCGGCGTCATCACCAGTACCCGGCCGTTATCGGTGTCACAACAGAAGACTGTGTTCTTCCTTAAGTAAGCGAAGTAGCGCGCGATGGGATTCCTGAGCAATGCGATCCCAACCGGGCCTTCGGGTCCCGGCCCGATCCCGGGTCCAAAATCGAAGCCATACTCCCGGATGGGAACAGAGCCAGC
>Ga0180437_10010706_pt1 | contig 11140 bp, 10 predicted proteins | sample SS_ome_4_FD_132410 | JGI IMG/M metagenome (GOLD analysis project Ga0180437, IMG submission 132410) | Hypersaline lake sediment archaeal communities from the Salton Sea, California, USA - SS_3_D_1 metaG | ecosystem: Environmental > Aquatic > Non-marine Saline and Alkaline > Hypersaline >... | reverse complement strand
TCCTTTTAGATGGAATGGATGATCTACATTGAGATGGATCCAAAAAATGGGGTCGGGCTCAAAGGGGTAGAGTTCTCGATAAAAGTTAAGGTATTCTTCATCTGTACACTCTGAGGCTTTTTTAGTCCACAGAGGTTCTAGTTTATTAATGTGCTCTTCTCCTAAATAGATTGGATAGGGGAGGAAATTACAATAGGTTTTAAGGATTTTCCGAATAGAATCGGTTTCTAAGTACTCTTCATCTTCGATGTGGAGAACAATATCTGTCCCACGAGTCTCTCTAGAGCCCTCTTCAAGAGTATAATCAGAGGAACCGTCGCAGGACCAAAAAGCACTTTTAGCCCCTTCCTGGTAAGATAATGTATTGATATCAACATGTTTACTTACCATAAAAGCAGAATAAAATCCGAGGCCAAAATGGCCAATTAGTTGATCTTGAGTTTTATCAGATTTATAATTTTTGACAAACTCTTCAGCTCCAGAAAAAGCCAGTTGAGCGATATATTTTTCTACTTCATCAGAGGTCATTCCAAGTCCGTTATCAGAGATTGTCACAGTCTTTTTTTCTTTATCGATGGAAATATCAATGCGATAAGGGGTGTCATCTGTTTCAACACCTTCGCGATCCTTTAAAATTTCAAGCTTCCCGATAGCATCACAGGCATTTGAAACTAATTCTCGGACAAAGATATCTTTATCAGAATAAAGCCATTTTTTAATAATGGGTAAGATGTTTTCGCTGTGTATTTTAAGTTTTCCTTTCACAATTAACGTCCTCCAAAATTAAGTATCCCTGCTTCTTGCAAGATTATTATAATGACTGCAATCGGTGCGACCCATTTGACGATATAATACCACGGGTATACAATCCAACGAGTTTTCGCTCCATTTAAAAATTCTGAAAAAACTTCTTCCTTTGGAATTTTCCATCCGATGAAAATTGTAGTAAACAGACCTGCTATTGGCATAAACCAACTGGCAGTGATGTAGCTTAATGTTTCGAAAAAGTTTTGACTATAGATCAACTCCCATGAAGGGAACAGCGCTTTTGAACTCGATAGTGCACAAGGAATGGCGATCACAAATGTCAACAAAGCTGATATTATGACAGCTTTTAGTCGCTTCATATCAAAAAGTTCAATTAAATTAGCTGCAATAACCTCTAAGAGAGATATGGTTGAGGTAAGTGCTGCAAATACAAAGAGGGCAAAAAATACAGTAGATATCAAAATCGTTGCAGGTAGCTTACTAAACAATACAGGTAAGGTTTGAAATACTAATCCCGCACCTTCTGAAGGGGGGAAATTGAAGGTAAATACGATGGGGAAAATAGTAAGAGCTGCAATTAATGAGACAAACACTGTCATAACAGTTACAATGATCCCATTAAAAGGGATATTTTGGTCTTTTTGCATGTAACTACCGTATGTTACAAGGATTCCAAGACCAACACTTAAAGTAAAAAATGCCATTCCCAACGCATTTAAAATAGCAGATGTAGTTAACTTAGAAAAATTGGGATAAAAGACAAAGTTTACTGCTTGTGGAAATCCATCCAAAGTAGTTGCGTATATAAATAGGGCAATCAAAATGGTAAAAAGGGCGGGCATTAATATTTTTGACCAATGTTCAATTCCTTTACGAACTCCGCTCAATAATATTCCCACATTGATAAGTATAAATAAGCCAAGCCAAAATATGTTGATTCCTGGGGAGGTCTGCAGTATGCCGAAAACAGCTTTAATCTCTTCAATGCTTTTTCCTGCAGTAAATTGTGTTAAAGACATAAGTATATAGCTCAAGCACCATCCACAAACAACACAATAATATGCTAGAATCAATAAACAGGTGAGCACATTAAGCCAACCGAGAATTCGCCAATTTTGTGAGTGGTTTGCAAGATCAGAGTAGGCTAATACAGAACTTTTCTGAGATTTTCGTCCAATGATTAGCTCTGCTAAAAAAACTGGAACGCCAAGAAAAAAAGTAAAAATGAGGTATAATAGGACGAAGGCCCCCCCACCATTTTCCCCAGCAATATAGGGGAAGCGCCATAGACTTCCAAGGCCAACAGCAGAACCTGCTGTTGCCATTATGAATCCAAGGCGTGATGTCCAATGTTCATGAGTTTTTGTCATGGCGCATATTATAAGCGAGTGGTATTAAAAAGAAAACAGGAAAATACTTCTATTGATAAACAATAAAGAATGTATCATGCCCGCAACCTCCACAGGTTTTAGGTTCTTCTTTATGATACCGTCCACACTTATTGCATCGCCACCATTTCTTTTGTTTTCTAGCAGGATCAAAAGGGTTTTTAATTTTACCAAGGGTTTTGTGAGTAGTTAAATGAATGTTTTTAGATTCTACCCCTTGCAATTGAGAGGCTAAAACCAAGGAAAAACATGTGATGGTTAATAAAAATTTCATATACGACCTCCTATTGAATTAATCAAATTATATTAATAGAATCTTTATTTTAGATCCAATTTTTTCTAGAAAATTTTATTGTTAATTTTTTGGAAAAGGGTATAAATAGAACTATGAGTGAAATTTGGCCCACAGTAGTATTAGCAGTTATTTTTTTTGTGATCATCGGGCTGATATTAACCTTTATGATCTTGCTCGTAAAAGCAAAATTGGTCTCTCAGGAGCTTATTACATTAACAATCAATGATGAACTAAAGAAAGAAGCAGAAAGTGGAACAACTCTTTTGAATACTTTACTCGCTCAAGGGTTCGGAATCCCATCTCCTTGTGGAGGGAAAGCTACATGTTTACAATGTAAGGTTAGGGTAGTTGAAGGTGGAGGAGAGATTTTACAAACGGATCGTTCTACTTTTAAACCAAAAGAGCTTAAAGATGGATGGCGACTTTCTTGTCAGTGTAAGATTCGTCAAGATATGAAAATCCTCCTCCCTCCTTCTGCAATTACACTAAATGAATTCGAAGCAAGAGTGGTAAGTAATAAAAATGTTGCGACTTTTATCAAAGAGCTTGTGATTGAAGTTCCCCAAGATACAGAATTAGAGTATATTCCAGGCGATTATATGCAGATTAAAATTCCCCCTTATGTAACAAATACAACAGATTGGAAAAAGACAATTGATCCTAAATATTTTCCCGATTGGGAGATGTATGGGATGTTTGGAAATGAGATTAAATATGAACCAATTGAAGATGTAATCCGAGCGTTTTCGATGGCCTCTCATCCTTTAGAAGGGAAGCTTTTAAAATTTAATGTCCGTATTGCAACACCTCCAATGAAAAATAATAGATTAAAAAAAGGAATTCCCTGGGGAATTGCAAGTTCTTATATTTTTTCGTTAGATGAAGGTGATAAGGTTTTGTTATCAGGACCATTTGGTGAATCTCATATGGTAGATGATGATCGGGAACTTATTTTTCTTATTGGAGGGGCAGGTTCTTCTTTTGGTAGATCACATATTTTAGATCTATTTGAAGCGAAAAAGACAAAAAGAAAAGTGACTCTTTGGTATGGGGCTCGTTCTCTCCGTGAAAATATCTATGAGGAAGATTTTAAGCGGCTCGATGAAAATTATGATAATTTCACCTACCATGTTGTTTTGTCAGAGCCATTACCAGAAGATTTTAACAATGGATGGCCGAAAGATGATCCATTAAAAACAAATTTTGTGTATAAAGCATTTGAAAAGGGGCAACTGGAGGAAATGGAAACTCCAGAGGATAATTTATATTATGTATGTGGTCCCCCCATGCACAATAAAAGTGTAATGAAACTCCTAGACGATTATGGAGTTTTGAGAGACAATATAATTCTTGATGATTTTGGAAGTTGATGAAAATTTTACTAGCACAATTAAATCCGACGATAGGTGATATCGTTGGAAACACGAAAAAAATACTCTCTGCGATGGATTCTGCAAAGAGGCAAGGTATTGATATTGTCTGCTGTCCAGAGATGAGTCTTTGTGGATATGCACCTGATGATTTGTTGTTACACAAATCTTTTATTGAAGAGATGGAAAATCATCTAGATACGATAGTTCGGAGTTCCCAAGGGATCACTGTATTGGTAGGCCTTGTGAGGACTAATCCTGTTCACGAAGAAAAAGGGTTGCTCAATAGCGCAGCGGTTATTTCAGATGGAAAACTTTTGGGATTTCATGATAAGTGGTTATTGCCCACTTATGATGTGTTTGAAGAGAGGCGCTATTTTGCAAGGGGAAAGACTATCCAAGTGTGGAATATTAAAGGATGTCGAATTGGTGTTGTTATCTGTGAGGATATGTGGCAAAACGCAGGAGAAGAATTATCGGGAACAACTTATCCTTGGGATCCCATTAAAGAACTTGCCATATATAAACCTGATATTTGTTTTAATTTGACAGCTTCGCCTTTCCGATCGGGGAAAAGTGATGTACGCGTTCAAATATGTAAAGCGGCGGCCCATACGTTAAAATGTCCAATCGTATACGCTTGTCAAGTAGGTGCAAATGGACAAATTCTCTTCGATGGGTATAGTCTTTTTCTTGATGAAGAAGGTAAGTTGAGACAAGTTGCAAAAGGTTTTCAAGAAGATTATATGATTATTGATCTTAAAAATCCTGTGACCGCGGTAGAATTTGAACATGATGAAATGTATGATCTCTATGCAGCCCTTCGGATGGGTGTTCAAGATTACTTGAAAAAATCGCATCAAAAGAAGGTTATTATTGGGCTTTCAGGAGGGATAGATTCTGCATTAGTTGCCTGTATTGCCTGTAATGCATTAGGTCCAGAAAATGTTAGGGGTGTTTTTATGCCTACGCGCTTTTCTTCAAGAGAAAGTTTAGAAGACGCCAAACAATTGGCAGAAAATTTGCATATTCAATTTCATCAAATTGATATTGATCCACTGTATGCTAATTTTCTAGACACACTGTACCCGTTTTTTATGTCAGAAGCGGAAAATATTACTGAAGAAAATTTACAAGCACGGATTAGAGGGGTTATTTTAATGGCATTTGCAAATAAATTTCCTTCTCTTGTCTTATGCCCGGGAAATAAAAGTGAATTTGCCCTTGGCTATTGCACTCTTTATGGTGATATGTGTGGAGCACTTTCTGTAATTGGCGATGTTTTAAAAACAAAATGTTACCAGTTAGCCCGTTGGATCAATCGAGAAAATGAGGTTATTCCAAAGCGCATTTTAGAAAAAGCACCTTCAGCTGAGTTGAGACATCATCAAAAAGATACTGATACTTTGCCACCTTATGATATTGTAGATGTTGTTATTAAAGGTTATGTAGAAGAATATCAATCAATTGAAGATATTTCGAAAAATTACGATATTGATATTGAGATTGTCCGCTCGGTAATTCGTAGAATTTATAAAGCAGAACATAAAAGAAGGCAAGCAGCGCCTTCACTCCGCGTTTCGAAACGTTCTTTTGCCATTGGACGTAAAAAGCCCCTCCATTTTCGTGGCTCCACTTCAGAAAAAATTTACTAGTCAGGAATGTTTTTGGTGTTATAGTCATTTAATTTCTTCAATCCAGACGATAAAAAAAACCTCTAGTTCAATTAGTTTTTACTAATCTTAAAACATTATATAATAATATCTATTTTAAAACTGTTTTTAATTAAAATATATGCATTTAATATTTACTATATATTATGAAATCATTTAGAATTATCTATAAAACAAAATAGTAAAACGTTTTTACTGTATTAAAAATATTATTAATAGATATTAATTAAATAAAAGGAGAAAAGTTATGATACGAACCGACATGAATCAAAGAACTTCTGAATTAGCGCACCCTACTATTCCTGTAGTTAAGGTAGAAAATTTTCAAATCCCCAAAAATCTGAAATCTGTTACAGTGCATATGCCTGCAAATCGTAAAACTAATACTCATAATACATGTCTTTCAAAAATCTGCAATGTTGTTGTTAGTGTTTTTAAATATATATTTTGTTGTTTTGGAACCGCAATTTCTGAAAATGGGGTAAAGCCAGAAGGTATTGTCACTCCTCGTACTCCTCGAGCTAGTGGTAGGGGACAGAATAGAAGAAGAACCCAAGAAGCTCCTACGGGAACTCCGCGAAAAGGTGATAGTGCCACGTCAGCGGTTCTTCTTCTAGAAAGAGAACAACAAATAACACCTGTCACAACTACCCCCAGAGGAAGAGGGCTTGACGGAGTTTCACAGGCAGTCCAGAACGCTCTTAAGAAGAAGCAGCAGTAGTTAAGGTTTTTTAGAGCATTTTAAAGTTAAATGACTTGAACTTGTTGGATTGAGGGGGAGTTTGTTTTGAGCATGAGGAGGCGGTCAAAGCCGGCGGCTATTCCGTAGGTGTTTTCGGGGAGGCCTTTTTTTAAGGCTTTGATGAATGAATGGTCTAGGGGGAGTTCCTTTTTTCCTAAAAGGATTCTTTTTTGGTTTTCTTCTAAGAGGCGCTTTTTTTGTTCTTTCGGATCGGTCAGTTCAAAAAATCCGTTGGCGAGTTCTATTTTATTATAGTAGTATTCAAATCGGATTCCTACCTCTTTACCGTTTACAATATGAGTTTTGGAGAGGAGAGAGTCTTGTTTTGGGAAATCATAGATGAGTGTGAGTTTATCAAGTCCTAGATTAGGTTCTACTGTGGTAGCCCAGATATAATGACGAATTTCATCTTCATTCCAGGAAGGTTCGATTTGGGCAGATGGTTTTGCGTAGAGGTTCCAGGCTTGATCGTAAGAGAGTTTTTCAACGGGAAGTTTCCCAAGGAAGAGAAAGAGCAATTCTTCTGTCTCTTTTAAAAAGGAACTTTTGTCGGTATGGGTTTTATACCATTCGATCATTGTAAATTCTGTATTATGGAGAGTGCCTGTTTCTTCTTTTCTAAAGACATGGCCCAAAAAATAGATGTTTTGTGAGGAAAGGGACAAGAGGCGTTTCATTGCATATTCAGGAGAGGTGTGTAAAAAATGTCCAGTCGTTGTTTCTATTGGGTCGATATAGCAATCGATCGAGGAAAAAGGGGAGAGAGTCGGGGGATCTACTTCTATGTAGTTGCGATTGTCAAAAAAGCTTCGAACTTCTTTGAGAGCTTTTGCTCTTTGTACGATTAATTGATTCATTATGCCCGGCTTGAGTATTCACCAGTTCGGGTATCGACTTTAATTTTTTCACCTTCTTGGATAAAAATGGGCACTTGTACGACAGCGCCAGTTTCTGTTGTGGCGGGTTTTAAAACTTTTCCAGATGTATCACCTCTTTCACCAGGTGCTGTTTCTGTAATGGTCATTTCTAAGAAATTGGGAGGGGTTAAATCTACGGGCTCTCCTTTATAGATGACAAGGTCGTAGAGTTGTTCTTCCATCAGCCAAACTTTATTCTCGCCAATAAGAGATAGAGGGATGGTTATTTGTTCAAAGGATTGGTCATCCATAAATACAGCTCCATCGACATCTTGATAAAGCATTCTCATTTTGGTTTCTTCTACATCGGCCAGTTGAATTTTATCATTTGATTTGAAAGTTTTTTCTGTCATAAAACCCGTTTTAAGATTTTTTAACTTGGTTCTTGTAAAGGCTTGTCCTTTTCCGGGCTTGACAAGTTCAACAAGTGTTACGTTATATGGGGCTCCATCAATTTCAACTTTCATCCCTTTTTTAATTTGATTAAATCCAACTTGTGACATAGAAATCCTTATACTATTTTTTTATAGTCATTTGACTTTAATGGGCCTGTTGAAAAAGTCCATACTGGTAAAAAACAACATCTTTTTTCGAAAAACACACTTTCTCTAAGTCCTTCATATTTATTAACATGTGAACTTAGAATCAAAAGCGCTTTTCTAAAAAGCCTGCAATTTTTTACAAAGTAGCGACTTTCTAAACAGGCCCTTAATATGACTATAGTTTGAGGACTTGTAGGATTTCTGGCAATGATTTTATAGTTAAATGACTGTATCAGTATCAGTTTTTGTGGGGCTTGTTTGGGTTTGTAGTGTGAGGGAAACTTTTTGTAATTTTTCTACCTCAGCTTCTATTTTTTCTCTGATACGACTTAAAAGGGCTGTTTCATTTTTAATTGTTTCTTGAATTTGCGCTTCTTCATTGATGGCTTTTTGAAGGGCTTTTTCACTCTCATTGAGTTTTTTTGCAGTATTTTCTAACTTAACGACCACTGCGGCTAAATGTTGATTTGCATTTTTAAAATTTTCAAATGCTTCTTTTGTATCTTCTAGAGATTTGTTTACAAGAGTATGAGTTTTTGTTAATTCACTATGAGTTTGCTCAAGGGCTTTGATGTGTGTTTGCAATTGTTCAGTAGAGCTGAGAAGGTTTTGGTTTGTTGTTTGCAATGTAGTTATTTCAGCATTCAGTGCAACGAGTTGTTCTTCGAGTTCTTTAAGATTTGCATATCGACTGACATAATACATTCCAAAGCAAATGGCACAGCTAGATATGAAGAACATGCAGGTGAAAAAATAGGAGTGTTTGAAAATAGCCCAAGCTATTCCCATCACTGATGCTATGAGTCCTACTAACATAATATTATCACGCCACTTACGATCAAATGTAGAAAATAGAGGAGCAGGTTTTTGAAAATCTTCTCGGATAGTATCAGAACAATAAGTAGCAGCTGTAAAATAGAGGGTCTGCATATGAAATTTTAAAGTTAAATCACTATAGAATAAAAAAAATTAGAATTTAAAAGCAACTTGAGTTTATTTTAATTTTCTGTTTAGATATTGTTATGGAACCTATAGAAAAAAGTGTATTAAATCTCATTTGTGATCATTTTGATCTTGCCCTTGAAAAGATCAATTTAGATGCTCATTTTATTAAAGATTTAGGGGTAGAGAGCATCGATGCAATTGAGTTTATCATTATGTGCGAACATAAGTTTCATCTGATTATCCCTGATAAAGAAGTAGAGTTGCTTCTAACTCCTCGCAATGCAATTAACTATATCGAACGGCATCTTTAAATGACTATAGTTTCACCTGCACTCTCATCTCCTGCTGTATTTACAGATATAATTGTATAGGAATAAGATTGGCAGGGGTCTATATTACAATCTTTGTAGGAAGAGAGATAGCTAGGTACCGTAGCTACTAAATTGCCATTTTGGTAAATATTAAAAGAAGTAACATTCGGGTCTGTATTCGGGGTCCAAGATAAGTGAGCAGAAACTGCGCTTTGTGAGGGAAATCGATTGGTGACTCGGTTGCCTTGGAAGTTTGCAGGGGGAAAGGTTTGGGGGAGGTAGAAGGAGGATTGTATGACTGGATTTGGTGAAAAGCCTGCATTCCAAACGTTAATAGCTCTTCCTGTATCATTACAGCAAACTTTAGATGATTTAGAATTTACACCTTCGGCAGATAAATCATCTGGGATAGACCAGGCAACACCGTCAAATTGAGAGGACTGGATGATGTCATTAGATCCATTTGATCGATACCAAGTAGCAAAGGCATTTCCAGAGTTATCACAGCAGACGTAAGGGAAGCTGGCATTTTGTCCTTCTGTAGATAAATTATCAATATCTGAAAAAGCAGTCCAAGAGGAGCCATCAAAAAAAGATGCTTGGATGATGTCATTAGAGCCATTTGATCGCTCCCAAACAGCAATGGCATTACCTGAATTATCGCAGCAAACTCTTGGAGCAGAGGCGTTTTGCCCACTTTCAGATAAATCTGTTCCAGATTCAAAAGGTTCCCAAGATGATCCATTAAAACGAGACGACTGAATGATATCGTTAGAGCCATTGGATCTCTGCCAAACAGCAATGGCATTTCCCAAATCATCGCAACAAATTCGAGGTCTCAGTGCATCTTGTCCATCTGCGGATAAATTAAAAACTTGATTAATTGGGGTCCAGGATGTGCCATTATAGTAAGAAGATTGGATAATATTGTTAGAGCCGTTAGATCTATACCAAACAGCAATGGCATTTCCTGAATCATCGCAACAAATTTGCTGTGAACGTGCATTTTGTCCATTTGCAGACAAGTTAGAGATTTGGTCTAAGGGCGTCCAGGAAGTTCCATCAAAGTGAGAAACTTGTATGATTCTGTTAGAGCCGTCTGATCGGTCCCAAATGGCGAATGCGTTACCAAAATTGTCACAGCACACTCTAGGAGCATTGGCACTTTGTCCGGGCGCTGATATCGGAATAGAGTCTGACCACATTTGGGTGTTACCATCAAAATGTGATGCTCTGATGATAAAATTGCTCCCATTGGAATTTTCCCAAACAGCAATAGCATTACCAGAATTATCGCAGCAAATTTCTGGTTCGCTACTACTTTGGGAATCATCATTCAAATCGAAAGGGTCAGACCAGGTAAGGGTAGTTCCGTCAAAGCGAGAAACTTGGATGATTCGATTGGGAGAACCATCGGCTCTAAAATCCCAAATGGCAAAAGCGTTGCCCGAAGCATCACAACAAATTAGGGGTGAACGGGGATCCCCTGTCGGATCAGAAAGATTAGCTGGAGGTAAATTCCAACCAAAGTCTCCATATGCTGATGTAATGAATAGGGTGAAAAGAAAAAAGGGGAGATTTCTCAAAATCTTCATATTTTGTCCTGATGTAATTGATATATTTTTAGTTTAATTAAATAAACTATTTTCTTTAATCTATATGGAAATAGTTTCACCTGTACTCTCATCTCCTGTTGTATTTACAGATATAATTGTATAGGAATAAGATTGGCAGGGGTCTATATTACAATCTTTGTAGGAAGAGAGATAGCTGGGTATTGTAGCTATTAAATTTTCGTTTCGGTAAATACTAAAGGAAGTAACATTCGGGTCTGTGTTCGGGGTCCAAGATAAGTGAGCAGAAACTGCGCTTTGTGAGGGAAATCGATTGGTGACTCGGTTGCCTTGAAAGTTTGTAGGAGATAGGATTGGTGGGAGATAGAGTGCAGATTGTATGACTGGATTTGGTGAGCTACTTAAATTCCAAATGCTAATGGCTCTCTGGGAGTTATTGCAGCAAATTTGAGGGGATGTAGAACTAATTCCTGCGCTTGATAAATTCTCTGCAGGAGAAGACCAAGAGATTCCGTCAAATTGTGATGTTTGGATGATGTTGTTAGATCCATTTGATCGTTGCCAAATAGCAAAGGCATTACCAGAATCATCACAGCAAATTTGTTGTGAAAAAGC
>Ga0180437_10010705_pt1 | contig 11140 bp, 15 predicted proteins | sample SS_ome_4_FD_132410 | JGI IMG/M metagenome (GOLD analysis project Ga0180437, IMG submission 132410) | Hypersaline lake sediment archaeal communities from the Salton Sea, California, USA - SS_3_D_1 metaG | ecosystem: Environmental > Aquatic > Non-marine Saline and Alkaline > Hypersaline >... | reverse complement strand
CTGTGTACAAATTTCCCGCTGCTAATTGCCGAGGGCCACGGAGAGGGGCCTATATGCGGGGGTCTATATGAGAGGGTCCGCGCAGCGAAAGCCGCTACAGCTCCACGTAGTCGAGGGTAAAAAGCATTTAAGCGAACAGGAAAAAAACGAATACGGCGAGAGCGAGATAACTATGGGCGAGATTAAATTTACGCCCAGCGCCGAGGTAAAAAGCAATAAGGACGCCCTGAAAAAATGGCGGGAGATAACGAAAATATATACCGAGTCCGGCCTGGTCCTGGTCAGCTCGACCGATAACGGTATACTCGCCCGGTACTGCCTGGAGTACGCCGACTACCTGGAGCTGGTCCGGGAGCGCAACACCTTAAAGCGCTACCAGCTCCCGAAAGACGACGAGGACGAGCTTTTCGCGGACACGGACGCCGAGTACCGGCGGGCCAGGGCGCGGCGGCTCTGGGGTATTATGGATTATCTTACCTGTCTCGACGGCAGGCTGAAATTAAACGACAAGATTAACCGAAAGCTGAAAACGATACTCGATATAGAGGACCGTATATTTTTAAATCCGGCGGCAAAGGTTCGGACCTTACCGATACGGCGTAAGCCGAAAGAGGAAAGCCCGCTCGGGAATCTGGGCTTTGATGTATGACTACCGCAGTAAAAAAACCGAAAAAAGACGACGGCACTAAATTGGTTAAATTACCGGAGCTGCCGGAGCTGCTGAAATACGCTCGGCGGTGTATAGACGGGTCTATATGCTGCTGCACAAAGCACAAACAGGCGTGTATACGGTTTCTGAAAGACTACGAGGCGGCCAGGACCAAAAAATCGAAATTTGTTTTTACCTGGGCCGAGGTCGAAAAGGTTTTACGCTGGGCCTCCCTGTTTAAGCATACGAAAGGGATATTAACCGGGCAGCCTATCGAGCTAGATATATCCCAGGTATTCGTCGTCGCGAATATATACGGCTTTTACTACCGCGATACCGGTTACCGGCGGTTTCAAAAATTTTATTTACAGCTCGGGCGCAAAAATGCAAAAAGCCAGCTCCTCGCGATTATACTTACTTACGAGCTTATGGTTTTTACCGGGGGCCTGGCCGAGGTCTACTGCGCCGCGACGAAACGCGAGCAGGCTAACATAGTATACGACGAGGTAAAGGCCATACTTTCGGGCTGTAAGCTCCTGACGGGCAAGTGGAAAGAGGCGTATCATAAAATACAGCATTTAAAAACCGGCTCATTCTGCCGGGCAATGTCGAAAGAGGACCGAAAGCTCGGCGACGGCCTTAACCCGCAGTGTGCCTGCATTGACGAGTATCACGCGCACCCGACTATGGAGGTATACGATATACTCGATAGCGCTATGGGAGCCAGGCCGGAGCCGCTGCTCGGTATCATAACTACCGCCGGTTTCGACTTAAATAATCCCTGCTATACGGTAGAATATAAAATGATTTCCCGCATACTGGACCCGGACGACGATACCGACCTGGAAAGCGTTTTCTGTGATGTCCACGAGCTGGAAATTAACACGACGTCCGAGGATATGGTACTCCCAGGCGGCAAAAAGATAGCGCCGGGCGATATGATAGACGACCCGTTTAACGAGGATAACTGGGTAAAGGCGAATCCGATAGTTTGTAGTTACCCGGAGGGCGTCGCTAATTTGCGAAAGCGAGCTGCCGAGGCAAAGGCCGCGCCGGATAAGATGAGAAATTATTTAACTAAGCACATGAATATCTGGGTTAACCAGCGCGACGCCGGGTATATGCCGCTGCTGCGGTGGAACGCCTGCCGGGCTGATATCCCGGACCTGACCGGCGCGAGCTGTTTTGTCGGCCTGGACCTCTCGGCGAAAAACGATTTAACGAGCGCGGGCCTGGTATTCCCGGTCGCGGGCGCTTACGTCGTCCTGGGGCATAGTTTTATGCCGGAAACGCAGTTTCAGGCCAAAATGAAAGGCGATCTGGTCCCTTACGACCTTTGGCAAGCCGAGGGCTGGCTTACACTTACGAAAGGCGAGGTAGTAAATTATAAAGAAGTTGTAGACTGGGTAAAAAAAGCTATTTTAAAGCAAAATGCAATTATTCAGGAGTTTTGCGTCGATCCGTGGGGGTCGGTCCAGATTTCTAATGATTTAATCGAGGAGGGCTACGAGGTTGTCAATATCACGCAGGGAATTAAGACACTTTCGGAGCCTACAAAGGATTTTCGTAACCAGGTATATGACAAAAATGTTATACACGACGGTAACCCGGTCGTCGCCTGGGCGATAGGTAACAGCGTCGTCGATATTGTCGACCGAAATATGAATATACTTTTAAATAAGAGCAAAGCCCGCGAGAGAATCGACCCGATAGCGGCAATCATTAACGGGTATGTTAGGGCAATGGTCGCGGATACACTGGGCGGCTATAATAACCGGTCTATGCGGGGTTTATAATGAATTTTTTTCAAAGGGTAAAGGCTGTATTTTCTAAGACTTACTTTGAGCAGTATTTAAAAGATTGGTACGAGGGAAACGACGTACCTAACAGCCTGGGCCAGATGTCGGAGGAGGTCGCCCTCCGGTATAGTGTATTTTTCGGCTGTAACCGGGTACTCGCCGAGACTTTCGCGTCGGTAGGTATACACGAGTACCGGAAAGACGAAAACGGCGACCGCGAGCCGACTAACGATACCGGCCTTTACCCGATACTGCATTTCGCGCCTAACGACGAGACGAGCCGCTTTAATTTCCAGGAATGTATGATGTACCAGATTAATCTGGGCGGTAATTTCGTAGCCGAGCGGATTATGGACGGCAGGCGTATAGCTGGCTTTTCACAGATACCCTGGGAAAATTACGATATCATACGGGACCAGGACGACTTTAAATTAAAGTATCGGATACGCGGAGCTGCGGAGCAGATAGTCCTTAATCGCGACCAGGTACTACACGTACCCGGCCCATCGACCGACGGCCTCGTCGGTATGTCCCTGCTTACTTATGCAGCCGCTACTATCCGGCTCGGGAGTACTTACGACCGTTTCGGATTGAAATTTTACGAAAACGGCGCGACTCCGACCGGTATTTTTGAAATCGACGGCTTTCTGAAAGACGAGGCGTATAACCGGCTGAAAAAAGATATTGATACCAGGTATACGGGGCTGCTGAACGCCGGGCGGCCTATGCTTTTAGAGGACGGCCTCAAGTATAAGACGCTTACGATTAACCCGATAGACGCGGAGCTGCTTAACTCCCGTAAATTCCAGGTCGAGGATATCTGCCGGTTTTTCCGGGTTCAGCCTCACCTGGTCCAGCATTTAGAAAAGTCGACTAACAACAATATCGAGCAGCAAAGCCTGGAATTTGTTATGTATACTATGCTCCCGCATTTTAAGCGGGTCGAGGATAACATAAACAGCCAGCTACTTACGCCCAGGCAGCGCGCCGAGGGGTATTATTTCGAGTATAATATGGCCTCCCTGCTGCGGGGCGATCAAAAAAGTATGTCCGAGGCTTTCGCAAAGGGCATACAGTGGGGCTGGTTTTCGGTTAACGACGTCCGGCGTATGCTTAACCTTAACAGCATACCTAACGGCGACACGCATTTACAGCCGTTAAATATGGTCCCGGTCGGTACTGAACCGGCCCAGGACGGCGGCGGTAACGCTATTACTGACAAAACACTGGACACTGTAAAGGGCCTAATCGACGAGGCCGCAGATAAGGGGAATATATGATAAACTGGTTACAAGTAAAAGCAGCGGCCAAAGTCGGCGAGGTCTATATCTACGGCGAGATAACAGATTTTAAATGGTTCGACGACGACGTAACGCCGACCGACATTAAGGACGAGCTGAAAAAGCTTAAAGACGTCGATAGTATCAATGTATACGTTAATTCGCCCGGCGGCGGCGTGTTTGCCGGGGTCGCCATATATAACGAGCTGAAAAGGCTTAATAAGCCGGTTACGTCCTATGTCGACGGCGTGGCGGCCAGTATCGCGTCGCTTATTGTCCTGGCGGCTGATAAGGTCGTCATGCCGTTTAATTCAATGCTTATGATACATAATCCCTGGACTATGACAGTAGGCGACGCTAACGAGCTGCGCGAGCTGGCCGACCGGCTCGACAAGGTAACCGATAGCGTACTGCTGGAAACCTACCAGGCTAAAACCGGTAAGGACCGGGACGAGCTTAAAGAAATGTTAGACGCTGAAACCTGGTTAAGCGCCGAGGAGGCCGTCGAGCTGGGTTTCGCCGACGTCCTGGAGGAGGAGCAGAAAATCGCGGCCTGCTATAAGGGCGATAACGTCGAGTTTAATTCCGTAGAGGTTCAACTGAACAAATTTAAGGCTTTCCCAAAGTCTAAATTTACTGAACACAAACCAAAAAACACAAACCAACTACAACAGCGCCACAGGCATAAGGTTACTATGCTCTCGGCACACATTTAACAGGAGGTCAAACAAATGGACTTTGCAAAATTAATGAAAGCCCAGCTCGACGCTATGGAAGCGCTGTTTGAGGCCGCCCAGGCCGAGAACAGGGATTTTACGGAGGACGAGCAGAAACAGTACGACGCCGCAGAGACGGAATTTAACCGGCTCAAAGCTGCGAAAGAAAAGGCCGACGATCTGGCCGCTAAAGCCGGGGCTATCCCCGAGCCGAAAGTGGAACCGGTCCACCAGCCCGCCGCAAACTCTGACGCGGCAGCGGCCAAAGTACAGGCAGGCGATAAGGCTATTACAAAAAAGCCTTACGAAAACCTCGGCGATATGCTGCGGGACGTCGCCCGCGTAGCCAATAACGACGGCGACGCGAAAGACCGGCTCGTAAAGGCCAGCCTGAACACTGAAACCGGAGCCGACGGCGGTTTCCTGGTCCCGGAGGATTTTATCGGGAATATGCTGGAGCAGGCCGTAGCTCAGTCTCAGTTATACAGCCGGGCTAACGAGCTGCAAATTATGGGCAATACTGCGAATATTCCCGCAGTAGACGAAACGTCACGCGCGGACGGCTCCCGGTTCGGCGGTATTCAGGTCTACTGGGTACGCGAGGGCAGCGACGGCACGTACAAACAGCCGAAATTTCGTAACCTGGACCTGAAGCTTTCTAAGCTTATGGGCCTCGTTTCGATTACCGACGAAATGCTGGAAGATAGCGCCCTGCTGTCCTCCTGGGTACAGAGCGCTTTCCCTGCGGAAATGGCTTTTACCCTGGACCAGGCGCTTTTCGACGGCGACGGAAACGGAAAGCCTCTGGGCATTATGAACAGCGGCGCGCTCGTCACTGTAGCCAAAGAAACGAGCCAGGCAGCCGATACAATCGTCTACGAGAATGTTATCAAAATGTGGGCGCGTATGCCTGCCTCTCGTATGGCGCGGGCTGTATGGTTCATCACGCAGCAGGGCCTCGAACAGCTCCCGCTTATGAATCTGTCGGTCGGAACCGGCGGCGCTCCCGTCTATCTGCCTAACGGCGGCGCGGTGGGAACAGCAGCAGCGGCTCCATATTCTACGCTGCTCGGGCGTCCCGTAGTGCCTATCGAGCAGGCTGCCGCTCTCGGCGACCTGGGCGATATCGTCCTGGCTGATATGTCCGATTACGTGGCTATCACAAAGGGCGGCCTGAAAACTGACAGCTCGATTCATGTTGATTTCGACAAGGCTAAAACCTCTTTCCGTTTTATCCGTCGGGTCAATGGCGCGCCGTATACCCGGACCAGCTTAGCCAGCCGGGCTAACAGCTCTTTCCTGACCTCTCCCTATATCACTCTCGCGGAAAGGGCAGCGTAAGCTTTTAGGGCCTGCCCGCGTTTAGCAGCTCGGGCGGGTCCGCTATCTATTTTTTCAAAACAGGAACACAAAAAAAATTAACAGGAGTAAATAAAAATGAAAACTCTTTCAACAATCCCCGAGCAGATCAAAACTGCCGACCGGGTTTTATTCAATGGCCAGGTTACCGGGACCGGCGACGTTAAAGGCGTTTTGCCCTCCGGCAGCAATGGCATTGCTATTATGTGCCTCGTTACTATGGCTAACGCCGCAGACCTGGCGCTTTCAATCGTAACCGCCGACGACGCGGACGGGACTACGCCGGTAGCAATCGCCGACAATATCCCGATTTTTGTTAACGACGTCCGGCAGACCGACGCCAAAGCGCACACTTTCACCGATGACGACAGCGTTAATACTGTCGTTTTCTGTGTCCCGCCTATTCTCATTCCCGAGGATAAGTATATCTGTTTGTCCTTTGCTAACAGTAACGACGCTAACATACTCAGCGCCGTAGCTCTGGACGACGTATACCACGAGGAGGGCGCGAGCGCCTAGTAACTGTTAACCGAAAATCTGCCCCTCTGCGCTTACCTATGCAGAGGGGCAATTTTTGAAAGGGCTTTTAATCATGGCTAAAAAGAAAAAGACTCAGGCAGCGGCAGCAGCTCCCGAGGAAAAGACCGAGGCGGCAACAGCTCCCGAGGAAAAGACCGAGGCGGCAGCAGCTCCGAAAAAAAAGGCTGCTAAAAAATCAGCGGCTAAGTACGTCGGCCAGGAGGTTACAATAAAGACCGCCAGCGGGGCCGAGTACCAGGGCCTTTGCGTATCCGAGCGCAAAACTAACAGCGGCTCCCAGGTATTCGTAAAGCTTAACGGCCTGGTATCCCGCTTTTTTAATGCCGAGGATATTGTAAAATGAGGTTCTACCGATTGAATGAAGCGGCGGGCAGCGAGCCGGTAACGGCTGCGGACGTTAAACTCTACGCGCGCGTCGCTCATTCTGTCGAGGATAGCCTTATCGACTCCTGGATAGCGGCAGCTCGTAAGCTCGCCGAGGACTACCAGCATAGGAGCTACGTACAGCAAACGTACCGCATGGTATACGACTCTTTCCCGCCCTCGGAAATTGAGTTTCCCAGGCCCCCGCTAATCAGCGTAGAGTCGGTTAAGTACTACGACTACGAGGATAACGAGACTACTTTCGCGGATACTAATTACAGCCTGGATCTTATTTCGGAGGTCGGCAGGCTGTCGCTTAACTACGGCATATCATGGCCTACGGTAACGCTGCGACCGCTTAACGCGATTATTATAGACTTTACTACCGGTTACGGCGCGGACGCCGACGCGGTCCCTGACAGCGTTAAAAATGCGATATACGTATACTGTACTTTCATGTATGAAAACCGAGAGGCAGAAAACGGGACCATACCGAGAGAATTTTACGACCTTTTACGACCCGATAGGATGGCAATTTATTAATGGCGTTACCTCGGCACGAAAAAAAGAAAAGCCTCGCGAGCCGCTGCCGCCATTATGTCGACTACCAGGCTAAGACCGAAACGCCGGACGGCGAGGGCGGTTTTACCGAGGTCTGGGCGGATATATCCGGGGCTACTCAGATACCGACCGAGATACTGCCGATTAAGGCCGAGCGCCGGGCCGAAATGCGCTCCTGGAATATTGTAGCGACTCACTATTTACGGTCCCGCTCTGAGATACCTATAGAGGAGGTAGGCCGGGCCGTATGGGTAGACGGGGCGACTACCAGGTATTTTTATATTAAGACGCTGGAGGACATACAGGAGCGCGATATAGTGCAGTTTATGATAGCCGAGGAGCGCAGGCCGTGAGTACTCTAATTAAAGGTAAATACTCGCGGCTCCGGCTGAATACAGAGGACATTTTTAAAGAAATTGATAATAACGAATTTGTAAGACGCCGGGACGCCGCCAGACACGCCGTTAAAGTAATGAAAGAGAACGTAGGAAAAAAGGGCGTTTCTGTACCTGGCGGCTACCCGGCCAGGCGTACCGGGACTACTAAGCGTAGAATCGGTATGCGGCTTATCAAGCGGGACCGGTCGGCCCTTATCGGCAGTAAAGACTTTAAAGCTCATTTATTGGAATTTGGGCATGGCGACGGCAAAGAGCGTAATAAACGGCCTTTTATTTTCCCGTCGCTGCGGGAGGCCGAGCCGGAGATAGTACGTATTATGTCAAGGGAGTATTTTTAATTGTTTGAAAAGACGCTGATAAATTTACTGGCTGCGGACTCGGATTTACAGACGCTTTTATCGAGCTTTTCCGGTAACCCGGCTATATTCAGCTCAGCAGCTCCGCAGAAAGCCGAGCGGCCCTATATCGTTTTTGATATAGACAAGCTCGCCCCGGAAAACCTGGCCGCTGCGGCCTTTGATATCGTCCTGGACGTATACCATAGACAGGAGAGCGGTAAAGAGCTGCGGGAGATAGCCGAGCGGATCGAATTTGTTTGCGACCGGGCTTTTATAGATGTAGACGCCGGGGGCCGTTTCCAAGGTATACGGCTATTTTACGAGGACGGCAGGGAGATAGAAAACCAGGACGTTAAAATCCGGCATTATGTAGTCCGGCTCAGCGCGCGAGCTGGGCGTAAAAAATGGGCAGAGGAAACTATAAGTAGACCGTAACAAAAAGGGGTTAATTATGATAAAAACATTTTTTCAAATAGTATTGATTTTCGCCGCGCTCTCTTTCTGCGGGGATAAGCACTACCGGGGGATAGTCGAGTTTTATATGGACGTCGCAAAGGGTAACGTACCAGGCCACAGCGCGATCCATAAATTCGGTTTTAACTCGGCGATAGCTACGACCGGCGAGGACGTCTGGGCCGGGGGCGGTACGTATCTTTTTTATCCAGATACGGCTCACGGTATGGTAGCGGTATGCGACAGCTCAGCCGATAGCGTAGGCGGGGCCGGGGCGCTTACTGTCCAGGTCTACGGCCTCGATAGTAATTGGTCGGAAATAAACGAGACAATAACGACCGCCGGGACCGACGAGGTAGCGCTTACAAATAAATATATTCGGATGTACCGGGCTATCGTTTTAACGGCTGGTAGTTACGAGACGAATAAGGGCGCTATCACTATAAAAACGGCCCAAGGGGATACCGTAGGGGCGTATATCGCCGCCGACGACGGCCAGACCCAGCAGGCGATATATACCGTACCAGCAGGGAAAAGCGCGTACTATATTGACGGGTACGTATCTATCAAAAACGACGATAAAAACGGGGTCGACGCCTCTTTTAAATTGAAAATGCGGCCTAACACTACGGCGGCGGGCGCGTGGGCTACAAAGGACGACGTATCGTTAATAAATATCGGCAGCTCGTGGTTTAGCTATAAGTACGGCGTCCCGTCGGGGCCTATTCTCGAAAAAACGGATATAAAAATAGAGTGTTACGAGGCGTCGGCAGAATCCGGCGCGACCGGAGTTTTCGACCTGGTCCTGGTAGACGACTAAAAAAAATAAATGACACGACGACACGGCATACAGAGCGATACCTACGAGAAATTTCTGCTCGACGCGGGAGCGGTTTATAAAAATTTCGTAAGCGTAGGGTCGCCCGGTACGCTCCTGGGGGCTACTCGCGGGGGCGCTATCTTTAAGCGTATGCCGAGTTATAAAGAAACGCCATACGAGGGGCTGCCGGGCCAGGCTGTCGGTCAAAAACACTTAGTCGGGGTACGGGTATCTTTAGAGGTTAATATGCTCTCTTTCGACGAGAGTAATTTAGCGCTCGCGGTCCCTAACTCCTCGGTATCTGCTCCGGCGGGCGGCTATGTAACGATTACAGAATCGGAATGGAACGCGGCGGCAGTACATAGCTTAACGAATATAGCTATACTGGCGCAGCTCTCCGGGACGGCCTCGGCGGTCGCTATTGTCCTCGATAATCCGATATGCGAAAAAGATTTAAGTCTAACTTTTAAGGATAAAAGCGAATCGACGAGCAAGTGGATTTTTTCAGCTTACTACGACGAATCTGCGGGTTTTGGTACGCCGCCCTGGCGTATTTACTGGCCTGTATAAATCACTAACTCAAACCATTAGGAGGTAATAACAATGGCGAGGAAACACGGAATAACCGCAGACACTTACAAGCGGTTTATAATTGACGCCGGGGCTGTCTATACCGGTTTTACAAATTTCTCAAGCCTGGGTACTTTACTCGGCGCTACCAGGGGCGGCTCGCAGCTCACGCTGGAACAGGAAATAAAGGATATGGAGGTAGACGGGGCGCGCGGTCCTGTTATCGGCAGCCGCCGTATAACAATGATTAAGGCGTCGCTGACCGTTAACTTTATCGAGCATACCCTGGCTAACTTGAAAAGGGCGCTCGTCGGCTCCGAGTCTGCGGTTTTCGAGACGGATTGGGACGCTATTACCCGCGCCCTGGTTATTGAGGACGCCGATTTCCTGACCGATATAACTATCGTCGGCGAGGTTTCCGGCGACTCTGACGGTATGGCTATAAAACTCGATAACACTATCTCGGACGGAAATTTCGAGCTTACTTTCGCGGACAAAGAGGAGGGCGTCGTAACGATGACTTTTACCGCCCATTTCGACCCGTCCGATCTGGGAGCTGGGACCGATACCGAGCCGTGGACTATCTACTGGCCTAATTAATAAGTAGTATCAAATAACAAATAAACAAAAAGGACAAAACTACTATGGATACAGAGGAGAAAACAGGCTACCCGGCTGTCCGGGAGCTGACGCGCAGGGACAGAAAAAAGCTGTCCGAGTTAGTACGGGCTTTCGCTGAGCGCTCCGGCAATGTCAAATTAACCGAGATGTTACCGGGGCGCAGCGACGCGAAAAGCGAGGAAACCGAAACCGATACCGACCAGACTTACGAGCTGATTAAAAGCATTTTGCAGGGGCTTATCGAGTGGGTCGAGGAGGAGGTTACCGAGTGGTTTATGGACCTCGTAGGGGTTACAGAGCGGGACGAATACGACCGGCTGCCCTTTGATATAGAGGTCCATATTATCGACGAGCTGATAGCCCAGCAGGGATTTAATAATTTTTTTTCGCGAGCCTCGGAGCTATACAAAAAGATTCGAGGCTAAACAGGATAACCAGGGATTTAGAAAACCTTGTCCGATTTACTGACAGGCTTACCGAGGCGCAGCTCGATAACGAAATCTATAACGAGGTATTATTTCGCGGTAGATTTATGCTCGACGAGCGCCAGCGGGTCGACAGGGAGCGGCTTATAGCCGCCTCTTTCGAGGCCTGGCAGACTTTACAGGTACATACGGATAAACTAACCTCCTGGTCAAAGTATAAAAAGCAGCTCGGCCTATCGGACGAGCCG
>Ga0180437_10010704_pt1 | contig 11141 bp, 5 predicted proteins | sample SS_ome_4_FD_132410 | JGI IMG/M metagenome (GOLD analysis project Ga0180437, IMG submission 132410) | Hypersaline lake sediment archaeal communities from the Salton Sea, California, USA - SS_3_D_1 metaG | ecosystem: Environmental > Aquatic > Non-marine Saline and Alkaline > Hypersaline > Sediment... | reverse complement strand
TTTGTTGTGTTTCTTTTTTTGTTGTTTGCTTGTTCGATGCGCGCGATGGAGGCTTCCTCGGAAAGGCTGATTGAAACTGTTTTAAAAATTGAAACAATTATTTTGAAAAAAAGAAAGAGAATAGAAGAGCTGAAGAAGAAGGCTTTGAAATTAGAGGAAGAGAACTGGTTTCATAATGAAGATCAATGGAAGGTTTTTGAAGCATTAAGAAATCAGAAAAACTTTGAAAAGTTTATGTTTTGCAAGGGGGAAATTCAGGCAGCATTGGTTAATAATGAGATTTCAGTGCTTGACTCAGGTTTTTCTTCTTTTGCTTCAAAATCTGTTTGCAATGCAATTTTAAAGAGCTGGAATGGAGAAGTGCCGACCGTTCCGCAAAAAAAAGCTGTGCTTTATGATGTTTCTGTATATGCAAAAGAGGGTTTTCCTGACGGCTTTTATTGTTGTACGGTTGATGGCAAAAAAGAGGTGGATTTAGATTCAGTTGGGACAGGAGTTGTTTTTTGTCGAACGATAAAAGATCTTTATGCAGACCCGTTCATATGTCCCGGGTCTGTTTCTTTACAAAAAAGACAAATAAAGTAGACTTAAAAACAGTCTAAAGTGTTGTTCCATAACGTTTTTTCGGAGGCCTCATGGTTTTTGAGCTCGGCAGTTATTTTGCTGCATTTGCCGGTGTAGCAGTTCTCGGTTTATCTATCGTCTTTTTTCTCTTTACAAAAATCAATAACATCAAGGTGACAAACAAAAAAGCTGCAAAAATTGCGGAGGCAATCCGCAGTGGCGCGATGACTTTTTTGCGTGAAGAGTATAAAGTTATTTCCATTTTTATTGTGCTGATCGCTCTTTTGATTGGTTACATGATGGGTCCATGGGCGGGTATTTTGTTTGTCTGTGGCTCTATTCTTTCTATGACAACCGGATTTATCGGTATGCGTGCGGCAACTTCTGCGAATGTGCGTGCAACCATGGCGGCAAAAGAAAAAGGCGAACATGCTGCTTTTATGACTTCGTTTTTTGGTGGCGGCGTGATGGGTTTTTCGGTTGCAAGTTTTGGGCTACTTGGCCTTGGTTCTATTTTTTATTTTTTTTCTGGCTGGGCGGTCCAAGATTTTGTTCCTCTTTTGATTTCTTTTAGTTTGGGTGCCAGTTTGGTTGCTTTTTTTGCACGTGTTGGTGGTGGTATTTATACAAAATCTGCTGATGTTGGTGCTGACTTGGTTGGTAAGGTTGAGGCTGGTATTCCAGAGGATGATCCACGGAACCCTGCGGTGATTGCGGACAATGTTGGTGATTGTGTTGGTGATACTGCTGGCATGGGTGCAGACATTTATGAATCGTATGTTGGTGCGATGGCTTCTTCCATTATTTTGGCAACAACGCGATTTGGTCTTTTGTATTGGTCTTTGCCGCTTGTTTTGGCAACTATTGGTCTTATCTCTTCTTTAATCGCGTTATTGTTTACCTTTATCGTAAAAAGTAAGCCGGCAAAAATGTTGCATAATTCAACGTATGTTGCGGTTTTGTTTTTCTTAGCGGGTGCTTATGGCTATTTAAGCTTTATGAATATGCAAACGAATTTGTTTGTTTCCATCGTTCTTGGTTGTTTGTCTGGTATTGTGGTTGGAAAAATTACCGATTATTACACAGGCGGTAAGCCAATTGAAAAATTAGCAAAAAGTTCTGAGTCTGGTGCTGCGACTAATTTAATCTATGGTCTCTCTTTAGGTATGGAATCAGCTGTGGCTCCGGTTATGGTGTTAGCGTCTACTGTTTTGCTAGCGTTTTTATTTGGTGGCGGATTGTTTGGTGTTTCTTTGGCTGCTGTTTCTATGTTGGCAACCGTTGGTATTACTATGACAGTTGATGCGTATGGCCCGATTGCTGATAATGCAGGTGGCATTGCCGAGATGGCAGGGTTTGGGAAACCTGTGCGTGACATCACAGATAAGCTTGATGCTCTTGGTAACACAACAGCGGCAATTGGAAAAGGTTTTGCGATAGGTTCGGCTTTACTTGCGGCTATCGCGCTTTTTTCTGCGTATGCACAAGAGGCTGGTTTGCAGGTACTCAATATTTTAGATCCATTTATTTTGGTTGGAATTTTTGTTGGTGGAACTGTTCCATTTATTGTTTCTGCACTTACTATGCGTTCTGTTGGGGATGCTGCTCTCAAGATGGTTATGGAAGTTCGCCGTCAGTTTAAAAAAATAAAAGGACTGATGGAAGGCAAAGCAGAACCAGATTATGAGCGTTGTGTCGAGATTAGCACCAAAGCTTCTTTGCAACAAATGGTGCTTCCAGGAGTTTTAACCGTTGCACTTCCGGTGTTGGTTTTTTTCATTTTGGGTAAAGCTGCGCTTGGTGGATTTTTAGTTGGTTCAACGGTTGTTGGCGTGTTGCTTGCGCTTATGATGGCAAATGGTGGCGGAGCATGGGATAATGCAAAAAAATATATCGAAACCGGTAAATTTGGTGGTAAAGGGTCCCCGGCGCATAAAGCGGCGGTTATTGGCGATACCGTTGGCGATCCATTTAAAGATACTTCTGGTCCAGCATTAAATATTTTAATAAAGCTTATGTCAACCGTATCTTTGTTGCTTGTGTTGATGTTCTGACATAAAACTTTTTTTGCAATTTTATAGGCCACCTTTAAAAAGGTGGCCTTTTTGTTTTTTGATTGGTTTTTCGTTGCTTTGTACGAGGTAGGAGGTTTTTTTAGGAATATAGTAGGATTTTTTGTTTTTTAGTCAGGAAAACCCCTTGTTTCCCATAAAACTATTTTTTTAAAGAAAATTCTTGCAGTAAATTTTTTTTTACTGTTACGTTAAAAGAGAAGTTTTGGATACCTGGTGGGGCTAGGTTGATTGAAAAAAGGAGAAAGCAATGGTGCGCAGGGGGGTTACGTTTGTTTATAGGCAGGTGCTCGGGTTAGCACGTGTCTTTTTTTTATTTTCGGTTGCATTGTTTTTGCCAAAACTTTTTTTGGTCCGGCTATATTCAGCTTCTGCAAATAATTTTTCTCGACAATCTTCTTTTCGACTGGGAGTTGAAAATCTTTCGGAAGAATTTTTACGGTCTATTTGTCCCAAAAAAGGGCTCAATTATTCAGTTGGCCTTGTGACGAATCAGACAGGTAAAGATCAGGCTGGTGTTCGGACTGTTGATATTTTACTTAAAAAAGGGCTAAAGGTTTCTGTTTTGTTTTCTCCTGAGCACGGTATAAATGGGAACTTTTTGGCTTCACAAGATGTTGAAGATAGTCGAGATCCAAAAAGCAATATAAAAATAATCAGTTTATATCGCAAGGGGTCGACGGCAAGCTTTTCTGCCAAAAGCTTAAAAAACGTTGATGTATTATTTTTTGATATGCAAGATTCTGGCATGCGTCACTATACGTATATAACAACTCTTTTTAAAATGTTAGAAGCTTCAGCACAATATAACAAGGTTGCTGTTGTTCTGGATCGACCGAATTTGTTGGGTAATTGTATGGAGGGGCCATTAGTTAGTTCAAGATTAAAATCTGCCATTTCCTATGCGTCAATTCCAATTCGGTATGGTATGACTGTTGGTGAGCTTGCAACCTATTACAGCAAAAAAGTTATGAAAAAACCGGCAAGGCTGCATGTTGCACGAATGAAGAATTATAACAGGAGTAGCTACGCGGCCAATGGCCTTATTGCTCATCTTTCGCCGAATATTACCAGTATGAATTCATGTTATGGGTATAGTTTTTTGGGGTTATTGGGAGAGATTCGTCCATTTGATTTAGGGATTGGCACGAGTAGAGCGTTTCAGTGTATTTTACTTTCAGAAGATTTAAAGTTTCCGAAAAAAAAGTGGCATGAGTTGCATCAAATTTTAAAAAACGGTGGAGTGGAAAATAGTTTTTATCGGTATTACAGCACTAGAAGAAAACAATATTGTAGTGGTTTGCGCTTGCGGGTTGCAAATATACATGCAGTTAGTTCTTTTAAAGTATTTTTAGATGTTGTGTGGTTTTTTAAACAATCAGGATTGGCTCTTACTTATTCTGAGCATTTTGACAAGGCGGCAGGCAGTTCTGATGTAAGAAAATTTTTAGAAGGAGAAATAAAAAAAGAGAAGCTTGTTCAACAGGTTAACCGAGGCTTGCGTGGTTTCTTTTCTCGGGTACAAAATGCACACTGCTTTTTGTATAAATCATTGCCAAAAATCGTAAATTTGTCTTAATTAAAGGCTTTTTTTTGGCTTTTTTTTAAAAGTATGTTTTTCTAAGGTAAATAAAGCGTGTTGTTTTAATTATCATATTTTTTGCAAGGGGGCGCATATGTTTTTTTCTAAACGTGTTTTTTTTGTTTTATTTTTCTGTTTGTTTGGGCTGACCGCTGACTTGAGTGCAAGTCAAAAGAAGAAGAAAGATAAAAGGCCAACAGCCGCTATTTATGATCTTGAAACAGGTACATTATCCAAGAAGAATGTGGTTACTCTTGGTCTGAAGAAGAATCTGAAAGACGTACTTGATTTTAAAACTGGCAAAGGTAAAACTTTTGTAAATTTTTTTGTTGATACAAAAAATTTTTATTCACAAGTCAAAGAAGATATAAAAAAATTGAACACAAAGAACTATGTTAAAAAAACAGAGAACCTAGTTTTTGTTTTTCCTAAAGAATTCAAAAAAACAGGGGTTTATGAATTTTATGAATTTGAAGATGGAGATCAAGTCGAAAAGATATTAGGCAAGGAATTTGCTTTTTTTGCTTTTTTTGAATTTTTAAAAGAGGGTGAAAAAAAGATTTTAAAAGGGTGGACAAAATTAGGAAACAACCAAAAAACTTTTAGTCAGCTTAAAGAGTTTATAGAAAAATCTCAGGCATATTCAAAACCTGGGTCAATGGATTTGGAAAAAAAGGGTAGTAAAGAAGAAATGAAAAAGGAAGAGGCAGCGATTTTAGAAAATATTATCGATGATAAACAAAGAGAGGTTGAATCTGTTGATCTTGAAGATTCTTCTAAAGTGTCTGCCAAAAAAGCGGAAGATCCCAATATTTTAGCTTTAGAAAAAGAATTAGATGAAAAGGAAAAAGAGCGATCAGCTCTGTTTGCTGTTTATAGACATTTAAAACTAGTTGAGCAGGAAGAAATCTCGCTTAAGTATTTAAAGAGTATAGAAAAAGATATACCTAACAAGAAGCATTACGAAAAAACCTTATCTAGGGCAGAAAATTCTCTAAAAAAGTTGGAAGAACAGCTTTTAGAAAAGATAGAGGATTTACCTAGAAAATATCGTTATGAAGATGACGTTATTAAAATACACAATGAGTTGGTTGATGAAATAAATGAGTTGAACATGAAATTGGGAAAAAAGCTTCCTTCGTTTAAGAAAAAATAAAAATTGCTGTTTTTTTTTGATTGCTAATTTTTTGATCAGGGTGCGCGTAACAACGTACCCTGATCTTTTTTTTAAAAAAGCCCAAATTGTTGCATTTAGCTTCGTTTCTTTTTTAGCATGCAGATGGTGCAAAGATTTTTTTTCTTTAAAAAAGGAGCTTGGATGAGCAGGTTAAAAAAAATTGGTATTTTTTGTTTTGGTTTATTTTTTATTCTCTCATCTGAATGTGTGCAATTAGATATTACGAAAGGAGATCTTAAGCTTATTTTAAAGGCTGCACAGACCATTGGCAAAGAGTTAATGGAGGATATTGAAAAGAGGGTTGAAGGGAGGCAGTACACGTTAAAAGAAATAAGGAATAAGCTGCCGATTATAAAGAATATTCCTGTGCCTAGATATATAGATCGATTTTTGAATAATATAAAATTAAGGCAGCCTGAATTTATTCAAACAGAAGATTCAGTTGAATTAAGATGGGTCAATCCTCTTTTTTATGGAAAAGAAAAGGTTGGTTTTACATTTCGATTTTATGCTGGTCCAGGCAATAATGATACATGGGGGGTTAGCTTTGGGGTTGGTCTTCCAGGTGAGTGGGCTTTGACGGAGCTGGTCCCTGAGGTGAAAGAAAAAATTCTTGAGCTAGAAAGAGGGCTTATTCCAAAGCATGTCAGAGATACGCTGAAAAAATTGAATTTAACGGTAAAAGATTTTGCAAAGATTGTTGAGTTGCTAAAATTCGAAAATGTTGGGTATGTAACCAGCAGTAAGTTTGATGATCCCGTTTGGGGGCCTCTCAAGATGGGTTCAAATATTTTTTTTACGATTAAAACAGAAGGTCCGTTAAAGAAATTATTGGATCTTTTTGGTCAAGACTTAACGAAGGTTCGGTTTCATGGTCTAGCTGCATTTTTGCTTGCCGGTTCAGAGGTACGAGGTATTTTGGGTGGTAAATTTGATCTTTTACGTTTTCCGATTGATAGAAGGAAGCCCGCAAAATTTCATCTACGTACTGCTGAGCAACAGCTAAGAATTGGTATAACCCAACGCTATTTTCCAACCATAAAGGCAATTGGAGGATATGAACTTTTGCTTCCTGGACAAAAAGACTATATAAAGCTTCTTGGTTCTATTGATTATATGGGTGTCAAGGGAGATGTTAGTATTTATTCCGAAGGGATGATAGAGAATCTTTTTGGCATGCCAGGTGTTGATGTTAGTAATTTAGGTATTGTGCTTACGCTGATTCCTGCAGAACCATTTGTTGGTGGTTTTGGTGCAACCTTGGAGTTGCATTTGGGGAAATTAATAATGCAAGGAGTTATTCGCCTTGATGTTACCGGTGATATGGCACTTATTTGTTCACGCTCTGGATTAAATCAAAATGATTTTGCAGATATGGTTTTACATTTTATTGAGGCTGGTGCAAAGGTAGGTAAAGTTAAAGCAAATGTAAATATGCTGCGCCCTTTGTTTTATGCAGCATTACCAAGAATGGAGAGAGGCGATTTTAAAATATATGTTGTTCCAAAATCTATAGAGCTGTTTGATAAAATATATTCAACAGGCATACATTCAAAAGTTTCTGGAAATTTTTTTGGCTTAGGTGGTGGTTTTGAAGGGAAACTTAGTTATACCGGCGCAAAAGGTGTTACGTATATTGATTCGATTAAGGTTCCAAAAAGAAATCCGGTATTTATTTTAACCGGTGCTGGGCTTGATGGTATACGCGGTACCAAAGATGATGCAATTATTGGCTGGTGTGAGCTTTCTCTTGAAAATCAAATATTTTTCTACGATGCGTTGCTAGAAATTCCTCCGCTGAGCATAAAAAACGATGTGAGAATTAAGGCTTCTCCAACTGAGGCGTCATTTTCTACAAAGAAGAAACTTTTTAATTTGTTTGAGATGGATTTAAACTTTCAGACGAAAGATTTTTCTTTAAAAGAAACATTTGTGGAAGGTTTTCTAGAGCAGTCTGCTCTGACTAAGCTTGGCAATTTACTGACTGATCAAGTGAAAGAATTGAATACAAAAAATCAGGAAAAGTTGCAGGAAGCCAAAGAAAAATCAGATCGAGCAGAAAGGTATGTGAAGATATGGGAGCGTAAAGAAAAAGAAAAGATAGATCGTTGGGTTAAAAAAGAGACAGAAAAACTACAAAAACCAATTGATTCTCTGAAAGCTAAGATAAAGGCTTCGCGTGAGCGTTGTGTTGCAGCTTCGGTTGGAAAAGGAAGAAAAATAAAAGCGTGCGCAGAGGAAGTTTTGACGCCAGGACGTTGGGCGACTATCAAAGGGCTTGAGGCAGCACGTGACATTGGCATAAAAGGTATTGCTGCTACAGCTGCAAAAGCTTATTCGGGAATCGAGAGAGTTATAGTGCGAGGAAGTATAAAGACAGAAAAGCTTGGCATTAAAGTTGCGCAGCGCTATTTGAAAAACCTTACAGAAATTAGTGTTTTTTTAGGAAAACTACTCAAAAGACCAATCAATATAGAAAGTGTTGAGATTAGGAGAGGCACCCTTGATGATTTAATAAAAAAAGGGAAATTTTCAGAAGTAGTTGTCAAAGGTTTTGTCCTAGGTCGACGTTTTTGTCAGGTATATGAGATAGATCTGAAAAACCCAAAGCAGTTTATTAATCAAATTGCCAAAGGAATAGTACAAATTTTTGGCCCAAAAAAATACGCGAAGGCAATTTCTGATCAGTGTGGTATTACCAGAAAACCATAAAAATTTTCAACAGCAGTTTGACCCAGAGGGCGAGGAAAATCTTCGTCCTCTTTTTTTGTCTTGAATTTTTGGTGTCATTCTTTTTAGAATCATTTTCAGAATTTTATTTTAACCTTTTTACAAGGAGAGGTGTATGAAGAAATTGTGTATGATATTTTTTTTGTATGTCAGCTCAATTCCAATTGTTTTGTCTGCCGGCTCGCTAGAAGAAGTTTTTGACAGACTTATTTTGCAGCAGCAGCAAGGGAAATTGTGCGCATACGATTTACCTGGTATAGCTCAATTGCAGATGCCAGAAATTATCAAAAGATTTTTGCAATCAGCAGAAATATCAAAAGAAAATATTGTTTTGGCTGATCAAGAGGTGTAGATAGAATCGACAGCATGGCTTAATGGTCGTTCATTGAATCTGTATGGTGCACTAATGCCCTCAAGAGAGGGTCAAACAAAAACGGTATTGGTTGTTTCGTTTCCCGATGGCTGTATGCTTTCTGAGTTTATTCCTCTTCTTAGAAGGCTAGACTTGCTTGCATTAGAGAATGTTGATCTCGTTATAACGAACCAACCTTACTCTGATCCGGCATATGATCAAGAATTAAAGCCGGGTGCAAATTTGACTGGTTCGTTGATTCTTGGCGGACCATTGCAATACCTTACGTGGATTATTGGAGATTTACTTCCAGAGATACAGATTATTGGTTTGCTTTCTCCAGGTATTATTGGTTCTGCATTGACTGCACAGCTTCCTGGAAAAATATCATTTTTTGGTGGCATTACTTTGGAGGACTTAGGCCTTACTATTTCTGTTGGGGATTCGCAGACAGGTTTGGCTGAGTCGATTGGCACAGTGGGAGGCGCATTGACCGTGCAGTTTCCTGGACGTGAACCATTTATTTTTAACTCTGCGGTCGATTTATTTGCAGATCACATAGAACTTTCTGGCTCTATGGATGGTATGATGGAAGATCTTTTTAGCATCTATGGTTTTAGTGCTGGCAATTGGTTTGTTGATGGGGTTGTTGAGTACATGTTGCTTGATGGGTTTAGCAAATTGATTCCGCTGACGGAATTCTCTATAGGCTTTGATTTAGAGTTTGCCGGAAAGCAGGTGCGAATGGCAAGCAAGCTTGGATTGCCAAGCGAAGAAGGGTTAGGGCAGGTGGCATTTGAGGGGACGCTAAAAGATCAGGTTTCTTTGCAGGAGTGTGTTGATTTTGTTGGTACTGTAATTGAAAATTCTCCAGCAGTTCAGGGAGGCTCGACTGAGTTTAAAGAATCTGTTGCAGGGATAGCGCCGGAGTTTCAACTTGGTGATGTGCATCTATTTTTCTCTCCAACTGATGTACAAATAAATGGTGTACAGTATAGCAAAGGATTGATTATAGATGGTAAAGCAACTTTGTTCGGTTCAGATACGCAGTTGTATATTGATGTACAAGAATCTGGCATGAAGATTTTTGGCTACCTTGAGGATATGGAATTTGGGCCTGTCCGAATAACCGGCCCGGGGCCAGATATGATTATGGAAACACCAGATGATGGATTAATTTTTGATGCAAAGCTTGGTCTTGATGAGCAACATTGTACCATTGCCGGTTCGGTTGAAGTAGATATTTTTGGTGGCTTATCTGCTGAAACAAAAATTGATGTTTCTTCTTCTGGTATTGTGTTTGAAACAGAAAAAGATTTGTTTGATCTTTTTGAATTTGGTTTAATTTTTTCTGCTCAATTAGATGATGTAGGTGTACCGTTTGATTTTTATGTCAAAGGGCATATGAATCAGTCTGCACTTTCAACGCTGCAAGATATTTTAAGTAAAACAGCCTATCGTACTGCGATCAATAAGATGGAAAAGTTTTATCATGAGAAACAGAAGCTTGGCCGTATAAATAAAAATGACCAGAAAAAATTCAATATTTTTGAAGCACTTGGTAATGCATATGATGGTTTTTGGCATCTGCTTGCAAATCTTGTTGGCAAGACATTTAACATAAAAGAGTTTTCATTTGAAGGGAGCTTAGAAGAGTTGATGGGCAATTCGCGACTTCCAAGCGTGACAATTAAAGGGGTTGTTCTAGGCAAAGAGTTTGAGCTGACTGATATTAGTTTTGATTTAAGTGACCCATTTGGTAGTTCACAAGAGATCGTAGAGGCCTTGTCAAAATTATTTGAATAGAAAAACAAGGTTTTTTCTACTCAAATTTATTGTTTTTTTGAGGTTTAAACTGATAAATTCGATAAAAGAAGGGGTTTAGGGGGCTTTTTTAGGGGGGTAGCGTAATGCGTATGCTTTTAGGGTGTCTATTTTTTTTGCTAACAATGTCGGTTCAGACCTTTGCAATGGATGATAAAAATGGTGGTGAGGGATATATCGATGGAATTGAAATAATAGTTGGCGAGGGCTTTTCACCGACAGGTTCAGAAGAAGAAAATTCTCCGCGTGGCAGTCAGGGTTCAGAAGAAAAAGATGTTTCTGAGCATTTGGAGTCTGAACATTCACAATCCGATACTTGCTCTGATTCTTCGTATGAAACAGGCGCAGAGCTTAGAGGGTCAGATTTTGAATCAGAAGAATATGTTCATGAAAAAAATGCTTCTCCAAGGTCAGTTGCTAACAAGGTTGTTCCGGGACTGGTACAGTTTCTTTCTGCTTCTTCTCAGGTTGCTGGTAGGCTTGAAAGGTCAAAGAGTATGACAGATTTTTCCACTCTTTCGCGTCGATCTGATGTTGGCTTTGAAAATGACACAGTTATTGATATCGATGAACTAAGGAAAAAAATACAGAAAAAAGGTGAGAGTGGGTTTATACGTGGTTTGCTTAAAAATGTGGGCATGAAAAAAGTTGATGACGGCTTAGTTCGTACGCTTTCGCTGCTCAAATATGCATCAAAAATAGAATCCACAGAGTCTTTTCAAGAAAAAGCAGAAGGTGTTAGTGAGCTGCAAAAAGTGCTTGAGCTCTGCGAAGAGTTGAAAAAAGAAAAAGATGAAAAAGTTTCTGGCCATCGTAAAAAGGCTCGAGTTAAAAAAGCTT
>Ga0180437_10010703_pt1 | contig 11141 bp, 9 predicted proteins | sample SS_ome_4_FD_132410 | JGI IMG/M metagenome (GOLD analysis project Ga0180437, IMG submission 132410) | Hypersaline lake sediment archaeal communities from the Salton Sea, California, USA - SS_3_D_1 metaG | ecosystem: Environmental > Aquatic > Non-marine Saline and Alkaline > Hypersaline > Sediment... | reverse complement strand
TCGCCGCCAGCGTTCTATCCGTGAGGAAGGTATCCCTTGTTTTGTGAGCAGATGGCTAAACCAGACCGGACGGCCATATATTTCCTTGAGCAGGCGGTTGAATCCATCCAGCTGCCGACGGCCCCGTGTGCGCTGACCGAGCGGTCTCCTGGTTACCTGGGTCTCCCGCCGGCGAATTGCAGCAGCAGGCTTTGCTTTTGGCCACTTGACGCCTCCGGATGGAGGGCGCGTCGGCTGAGGACGCGGACGCCGTCGTGGTCGTTTCTTCCCGCCTTTCCAGAACCGCTTTTCGCCCTGCGAAAGCCGCTCGCACACCGGGCAGATTCCACCCGACCAGTCTGGTATCTCGTTTCCGCATCGGCCGCAGCGTCTTGTTTCCACTGTCATCTGGTACTCTCTACCCAATCGGCCAGGCACCGTGTTCCTCGATTACCCCGTCAATCTCGTCCATCAACCGAATCGTTTCCTTGAGGGCGACGACGATGCGCTGGTAGTGGGCGATGTCCTCGGCGGTGAGGGTGTGGCCCGGCTGATATCAGCATCGCTCAACGATGCGTGAGTCCCTGCCGCAACTGTTTGCGCAAGTCATCCAATGTTTGTCCGGTACGATCCAAGACGACCTGCTGGTAGATGTTGATGGCCGACCAACCGGTGACGTGAGTGCCCCAGTCATTGTATCGCCATTGTTTTCCCTCATACTCCACGAGCTTGGCGTTGAGAATGGTGGCGCGAAGGTCTGGGCGTTTCTTTGTATACACCGCGTCGCCGGGCTTCAGCAAACCAGCCTCCAGCAAATCCGCCACTCGAATTGGAGCTTTGGGATGCCGCGCACTTGCAGGCGCTTGCGATAAGACCCGGCGCAGGCTGGTATAGTTGTTGCGGAAAGCCGAGACATCCTCTCGGCCTTGACCGGCGACCCAACGTTCCAAGTGCATTTGGTCCGAGCTCTGGTAGAAAGCCAGCGGCCAAGTGCCGCTGCCGCTGGGCTCCAGGCCCTCGACCCACTCAGCGAAGGTCTCCGCCGGGACCAGCAAGACGTTGTCCGGCGCACCCAGCACAAAGACCATAAACCCATTGCCCAGCGCATCTACGCGCTCAAAGTACTGCGGGGTGACCCCCAAAAAGTAGTCGATTTCGTCATCGCGCTGGTGGGCTTTGGAAAAGCGGAACATGAGGTGGATGTGGTTCTCCAGCGCGTAGTAGGTGCGTCCAAACGGGAGCGGCTTCACATCGCCCAACTGGGCTAGACGCGCCAGCACCGCATCATAAGCCTGCTCACGGGTTGAGGGGACAGGTGTCTCAGGAGCAGTCGGTTCTGGCTCTTGCCGGACCTCACCCACTGCCAAACGCCAATAGCCCCGCTTCGGCATGGACGCAAAACGGTGGTCCATGCTCATCGTCGCGCTGACTGTATTGCTCGGCGTCTGCGCCTTCTCGCTGTGCCAGTCGCTGTACTTTTCTTTGAGCTCTTCCGCCTGTTCGGTGATCTCCTGAAGGCGCATCCCGCGCCGCTGCGGATCATGGCGTTGCAGCACAAAATAGGCCAGGTTCGCCCAAGAGGGGTTGGAGAGCAGTTCGTTGTGTTTTGTGAGCCGGTAGTACCCCCGGCGGAGCTTGTAGAAGCGAGGATCTTGGGACATTATGCGGCTTACGGTTCCCTCCACATTGGCGGAATCACCTTTTTGCCAATCTGGATCATGCTGATCTTTGAGCTCTTCCGCCTCGGCAGCGATGTCTTTGTAGAGCATCTCCTCTTGTCCGCTGGTGTCGAGGACGTAGTAGGCGAGGTTCGCCCAGGTGGGCTCTCCCTCGAATGGGACCTCGACTTCCTCAGGTTCGACTTCTACCCCATGCTCCGCTTCCAACTCACGCTCCTGTTGCAGTGCCTCCTCACGGGACAGATTCAGGATCTGCCGCAAGGCATCCAGGGAGACGGCCTGCCGTTCGCCGTGTTCCAAAGCCCAACCGAGCGCCTGGCGGTAGATCTCGGCCGCAGACAGGTGGTCTTCAATCACATCTCCTGCCCCCTTGGCCGCCGGTGGGATGCGGTTTTCCAGCAGCTTTAGCAGACCGTTGATGGCGTCGCTGGCTACAGATGCTGGAGAGCCTTCGTCCGTCGGCTCGATGTAATCTCCCACGTGATAGCTCATAAAATTGGCTCGGCCGGAACTAAACACGCCATCAAAGAAAAAGATATCGGGCTGTTGCAGACGACCTTCAGAAGTTACGATCACGAACGGGGCCAACTCTAACACGGCGGGTTTGGCCTCGTTCACCAGCAGGCAGCGACGGGAGTTGATGCCGAGAGAGGTTTGCCAGGTGTGCTGGCGGAAGGGGTAGCTGGTGCCAGAGGCATAGTTGGCGCGATAGCGCCACTGGCCTTCATGGTGCTCGGCGTGTTCCACGTAGAGAAGCGGGTACTCAGCCAGGAATCTTAATTCGCCCAGCAGAGTGTCCAGGCCCTGCGCTAGTTCAGACAACCTCGACTGCCGCTGAAGTGTGCTGGTCTGGCTACGGTTGCGATGGTGCGCTTCCTCGTTGCGCTCCTGGATGAAGCGTTGGATGATGCTCACGTTTTGCGTCGCGTAAAGTTCGCCAGGGCGATGGAGGCGACGGTTTTCAGCATCACTTCGAAGCAGGTCAAGAGCGCCTGGTAGCGGTCGTTGGGATCAATTCGACTCTCCAGATAGGTGTAGGCATGGCTAATGGGGAAGGGGTATTTGTTGTGGATTAGGTGTTTAAGTGCGTTATCGTCTGGCATATGTTTGTTCCTCCTACCGTGAGTTGAGACGTGCCGCCATCCGCCGTCTAGCTTGAAAATAGGGCAAGAAATCGGGAGATCCTCTCGATGATGAAATCAGTGCGCTGGAATCTGGGTTTGAACATCAGATGACACCGTCTTCCTATTCAACCGGCCATCCCCCGTGTTCCTCGATTATCTCATCAATCTCTTCCATCAACCGGATAGTCTCCTTGAGGGCGACGACGATTTTCTGGTAGTGGAAGAGGTCATCAAAAGACAGCTTGCGGCCCTGGCGGTCTTTGAGCCACTTGTGCAGCACCTGGTAGCCGCCGATTTGGAATTCCCACACGGCGGGGTCAATTCCTTCGAAGTATTGGGTCTTGTTGATGTAGACGCGGCCTGGAGTTTCGTTACCGTGCTCATCCTGGCGCGGTTCTGTGTGTCGTCCACCAGCCAGGCGATGCGGTCGTCCAGGTCCGGGCCAGCGATTTCGTTGAAGAGCCGGCGCAGGAAGGGATTGGTGGGGGGCAGGTTCCAGGCGGCTTGCTGGCGGGTGAAACGTCCCCCTCCCCAGCCCTCTCCCTGTGAGGGGGAGGGAGTACGGACACGGGCGGCAAAGAGGCCGTAGGCGATGGTCTGGGCGTACATGTCGGCAAACTGGGCCGGGGTGAGGAAGGGAATCAAGGTCTCCCGGAAAGCCTTCAGTTGGGCGTGCAGCGCGCCCTCTTCGCTCTCCCGCTCAAAGGTCTCCTCGATGAGGTTACGCGTCATGCGGGCCAGAGCGGCCATGCGTTCTGCCAGTTCCCTGGGGCGGCCGAGGGTGGGAACCTCCTGGGCAAAGAACCTCTGAAGCAGGTCGGCGACGGCCTGGACGCCGTCTCTGGATCTCTTGACCTTGCCGTCTTGGGTGACGGTGGCCAGGCGGGCTGTCTCACGATGTTCGCCCTCTACGTACCAGCGGAACTCCAAGTAGTCGGTGAGGATGAGGTTGTTGAGGGAGGCGCGGTAGCGGCGCAGTTGTTCGGACCGCGCCGCTGTGTCCAGGCTGGTGCCTATGTCCTTGGCCTCGACGTAGCCGATGGGCGTCGTGGCGCGGGTGATGATATAGTCGGGGGCGCCGCACTCTATGCGTTGGGGTTCGTTGATGGCCTGCACCCCATCGCCAGTTGCTTCCAGCAGGGCTCTCAAGGCCGAGCGATGGGTGTGCTCGGTGGCCGAGCCTGTTGAGAGGTTTCTTTGGAGTTCTTGGAGGTAGGTTCGGAAGGGGTCAGGGTTGGTCATGGGTTGATCCTAAACACAAAGCTCTCGATAGGGGGATTATGGTTTGGCTGATTTCATTATATCATATATCGTGAAGAAGTGCAATAGGAAAAAGGGGCAAATGGGGGAGATGTGAAGGGTGAAACGTGGGGGAGAGAACGCGGACCCTTCGACAGGCTCAGGGCAGGTTGCTCGGATGGACGGATGGGGGGCGAGGGGGCTATTGTCTCAAGATGATAGGGAGGTAGGTTCTGTACGCTTTAACAAAAAGTGCCAACCTGTACCAGACCGAGAGCGGCGTAGGTTGGCATGCTGGTTACCAGGTGAAAACATCAAAAGGACTATTTTTCAGACGGCTTTGGGTTAGTCCAATGCGCCCCCCTGAGTATTACTACTTTGAATGCACAGGTTGCATCGGATCAGCTCGATGGGCGCTCAACGAACCACACATGGCTCCAGTCGGGGATCTCGGCGTAATACACACGCACCTGGCCGGTTCCGAGGTGCTCTGCGCGTTGGGCGCGATACCAGACTGGGCCGATCTGAATGTCAAACTCGGGCGAGTTCGGCACAAAGCTGTCAGCAAAGATGCGCATCTGCAGGGCAGCATCGGGGTTGAACCGGATCAACTGGTGCGCCTCGGCCTCGGCCAGGAGCACATCTCTCAGTAGCATCTGGGTAACGGCCCCACGAAGCTCGTCCATGTCAACCCCAACCGGGTCCTGGCGGCGGTCCGGGTCAATCTCGCGGTGCCCCAGCACGTGGCTGGAGTCCAGTTCAAATCGCCTGCAGGCCGCAGCCACCCGTTCGACTACCGTATCAAGGATCTCCTTGCTAACCGGTTTCCCATTGACCTGATAGGCCTCAATGCCCCAGGTGGTTTCATTGGCCAGGTGCGAGGGCGTTCCATCGGGAAAGCGCACACTCTCTGACCAGCAGTGGTGGGCAGCGCGCTCGTCGGGCACCAGCCGGTAGACCTGGCCTCCGGGGAGCACCAATTCGTGGGCGCTGACTCCACGCTCGTTGGGACCGACCAGGTAATCCAGCGTGTTCTCGGCTGGAACGCCCACCGGCGAGGCGCTCGAATGCACGATGATATAGCGCACCTGTTGCCCCTGGCGATCGCTCCAGTGGACACTGGGACGGTCCAGCACCCCCGCAACAGCCAGCCCAACCATGACAGCCTCCTCAAAGGGCAGCGAGGCGAATTCCCGAAACGAGGTGTAGGACGCCTTTTTCTCCCCGTAAAAGTCTACCAGGCCAAAGGGATACTTCATGGCATCGGACCAGCCGAACCAGAAGACGTAGGGAGCCACCTCTGCCAGGTCCTCGTTCAGGGTCTCAAAAGTTCGCCTGGGAAATTCGTCCTGGACAGTGGTATCGTCGGTGCCAACTTCGGTGATCCAGATGGGTTTGCCGGCAGCCTTGGCGTGATAGCCTTGGATCAGGTCACCTAGGACGCCAAAGCCCCAGTCGGGGCGGGGCCAGTCCGGCGTCGGGCGTTGGCCGTAGGGGTGCACGCCCACAGCGTCCACGTACAACACGCCATCAGTGGCGGCCCTCACTTGCTCCAGATACCCCAGTTGTCCCGAGACCAGTCCCCCCATCACCACCGTCGCTGGAGAGACTTCTTTGATGGCCGTGAAGGCGGCTTGCAACAGGCGGCCAAAAACCTCAGGGCGCAAGCAGGGATCGTACTCCGGCGATGGCTTCTCATAGTCTGGCTCGTTCCAAATCTGGTAGGCCTGTACCTGGGAGCCATAGTGTTGGGCAATCTGGCGGCAGCGGTTCGCGAATTTGGCGGTGTAGGCATCCCAAGTCGCTCCGTCGGCATCACTGGCTGGCTTGCCAGGGTAGGTCTCGTTGTTCAGGATCATCAGGATGTTGATGCCAGCCTGGTTCAGCCTCCATACCCGGTCATTATAGAACTCGAAACGGGTGGGTTGTGCCCCATCGCTGCTGTCCTTGAAGGTGAACCGCACCCAGGTAGCGCCCAGGTTTTGAATCTCTTGGACCGCTGGATGACCATGCGGCTCATTGGCGGGGTCAATATTGACCCCGCAGTGAATGCGCTTTGCCATAACCTCTCCTCCTTGGTATAGATCATTCGGGGCAGTGTCCCAGCCTCGCTGGCGAGGGCCACGAGACTGGCCTATGCAAATCTATTCAGGAACAACAAAAGCCCACCTCCTCCTGCTTTAAGAGAAGATCGGCCTTCAATGTCCCATGTTCTCCCCTCCCCAACATTAACTATCCGGTTGCGATGTAGGAAACAACGGTGAAATAGAGTCTGTGTTCAAGACAGTTCTTTCTCAGCTCAAGCTGCTCGCCTATGTTCATACGGTTGTATTAGCACTTCTGCCGAAATGCCAAGACCTGCATGGAGTCGCCGTATCATATCTATCGAAAGGGGTCGTTCTCGGTTCAAGATTTCAGAAACGCGATCGCGGCTACCAATGTAAAGCTCCAGGTCATGGCGCGATAAGCCACGGCTTTCCATGTGATATATGATAGCTTCAATAGGGTCCGGCAATGGGATACTGTAACACTTATCTTCGTAGACCTCAACGAGTGTGGTCAATACTTCCAATCGGTCGCCTTCGGTCGTATGGGGCGTGGCATCAAAAAGGCGTTCGATTTCTTCCAAGGCGGCTTGATAGTCCGCCTCAGTTTTGATAGGCCGGATGTCCATTGTAGAAGCCTCCACTTAAATCGTGGCAGCGTCTATCTTGTCATATTCCTGATGCGTTCCAATAAAGCGGATATAGACAATATCGTGTTTGTAGTTGATAGCCGCCACCAGACGGTAACGACCACCCTTGATGTTGAACACGACACGGTTGCTAGCGACGATGCTGGCGTTACGGTAGGCATTCTTGATGTCCACCGGCGTTTTCCAAGTGGCCCGCTTGGCGTCTGCATACCAGGCTTGTAACACCTGCCGTGCGTCTGGATGTCGTTCCCAAAACTCTCTGAGGGTCTTGCGGGAGATGATGCGCATGTCTCTACATCACAACGTAGGTGGAGATGGCGGGAATCGAACCCGCGTCCAGAGAATTCGCCCACGGATGTGCTACAAGCTTAGTCGGTCTTTTGTCTCTCACCCGTTTCACCCTCAACCGACAAAGTGTGAAACGGGCCAGACGATCCGGGACTGAAGCCCCGGCTTTGACGCTCCTTATCGCCGTGGGGAGCGCCGCACTCCGATTTCTATGACGCCTGCTCCAGGCCCACCGGAGGAAAGCCTGGGCAGACGTAGCCGCTCTGGGCGGCTAGAGCGTTCCGATGCTGCTTATTAGGCAGCCATCGGGAGCGCCGCAAGATTTGTTCTTGCCTTGGCGTCTGTAGTTTTGCCCCGGTTTCACGAGGGTAGGGCACCTCGGCTTGCAATCCGTGATCAGCCTTCCCTGTCGAAGCCTGTCATCCCCTTGCACATAACATTATACCACATCTGGCTTTTTTGTCAAGTTTACATAATATCTCCTGCCTGGAGTTGAGGCTTTAGCCGGAGCGGTGCCAGTCCTTGATGGCGCGCTCCATCTCGCGGCCGGCCTCGCGCTTGGCGATGGCCCGGCGCTTGTCGTAGAGCTTTTTACCGCGCACCAGGGCGATCTCTACCTTGGCCCGATTGTCTTTTAGATAAAGACGCAGAGGCACAATAGTGTAGCCTTTCTCCTGGGCTTTTCCTTGCAGGCGGTTGATCTCACGGCGGTGCATGAGCAATTTGCGGTCCCGCTTGGGCTCGTGATTCTCGCGGCTGGCCTGTGTGTAAGGGGCGATGTGGGTGTTCAGCAGCCAGAGCTCGCCGTTTTTGACCTGGACGTAGCTGTCGCGCAGGTTGACGCGCCCCGCCCGGATGGATTTGATCTCGCTGCCGGTCAGGACCATGCCCGCTTCGTGGGTTTCCTCGACAAAGTAGTCGTGGTAGGCTTTGCGGTTGGTGGCAACGGTTTTATCGCCTTTTTTCATGTTGCCTTCTAATTTACAACCTTCGCAAGGGTTACTGAACGATTGGGGTAGGGGGCTACTTCCCGGTCAGAAGGTACTCTACAGCCCTCTCCAACTGTGGGTCTTGGCCCGCCTCCAAATCCTCCTGGGTTATCTCTACCTCGATGTCGGGCAGAATGCCGATGCCCTGGATCTCGCGACCTTTGGGGGTGAACCAGCGGGCGATGGTGACCCTGAGCTCGGAACCGTCGCTCAAGGTATGGGGCAGTTGGACGGAGCCCTTGCCAAAGGTGCGCCCGCCGATGAGGACACCCCGACCACTGTCTTGGATGGCCCCAGCCACGATCTCTGAGGCACTGGCCGAACCTGCGTTGACCAGGACAACCAGAGGGACCTTGGTAGCCAGACCACCGCTCTCAACCGAGTAATCTCTCTCAAAGTCATCCCTCCCCTTCTCGATGAGCACCAGGCCCTCATCGAGGAACTGGCTGGCTACTTCTACCGATGTCTGCAAAAATCCCCCTGGGTTGCTTCGCAGGTCAAAGATCAAACCCTTGGGCTCTTGAGCCATCAGTTCCCTGAGACTCTCTTCGAGTTCCTGGGTGGCCTTGGCGTTGAACTCGGTCAGCCTGACGTAGGCGATGTCGTCGTCCAGCATGCGTGACTCGATGACCTCGATCTCGATCCGCTCGCGCACAATCGCCACTTCAAAGGGTTCCTTCACACCTTTGCGCAGGATGGTCAGGCGCACCGTGGTCCCCGCTGGCCCTCGGATCAGGCTGACGGCTTCGGTGAGCGTCATGTTCTGGATGGGCGTATCGTCCACCTTGAGGACCAGGTCACCCTGTTGGAGGCCCGCCTGGGCGGCCGGTCGTCCCTGAAGAGGTTCTATGATGATCAATCGCCCATTGGGGAGCATGTTTACTATAGCGCCAATGCCCTCAAAGCTGCCGGTAACGTCTTCTCGCATGACCGCCGCGCGCTCGGGGTCAATGAAAGAAGTGCCATCGTCGCCGATGGACACCAATACCCCTCGGATGGCTCCATAAGTCACTTCTTGCATGGTGGGCAGGTCACCGTAGAACTCGTTCTCGATGAGGTGCCAGGCCTCCCAAAAGACGGCGAACTCGGAGGGCTCCTCACCAGCGGCAGCCACAGAGGCTGGTCGAGCCGGAGCCAGACTGAACCCAGCGCCAAAGCCGCTCAGGAAAGCCAAGCTGACGACGATGATGGACAGGACCATCATCACCAGGATTTTGCACAAACCTTGAATTACCTTAGCTGTCGAATCCATCTAAACACCTCGCTAACTATTCGTATTGAAATAGGCTATGGCGCGATCCAATTGGGGGTCCTTGCCCTGGGCGCGGTCTTCCCCAGTGAGCGGTACGACAATGTCCGGGGTGAGACCGTTGTCGGTGATTTGAGATCGGTTAGGGGTGAACCAATGAGCGACGGTGACGTGAAGGGAAGACTGGTCGCTCAGGTCGTAGACCAGTTGGACGGAGCCCTTGCCAAAAGTTGTCTCGCCGATGAGGACACCCCGGTCGGCGTCCTGGATGGCCCCAGCCACGATCTCTGAGGCGCTGGCCGTGCCCCCGTTGACTAGGACGAGCAGGGGGATATCCGTGGCTTGACCGCCTCGCTGTACAGGATAGGATTTCTCCTCCTGATCACGCCGCTGTTCGTAGAGGACGACGCCATCCGAAAGGAAGTGGCTGGCCACGTCAATGGCGGTCTGCAGCAAGCCGCCGCTGTTGTTGCGCAGGTCCAGGATCAGACGGGTAGCTCCCTGGGCCTTGAGGTCTTTTAGGGCGGCCTCCAGTTCTTTAGCCGTCCGTTCAGTGAAAAGGGAGATGCTGACGTAACCCAAGCCCTGGCTTTCATCCAGAATCCGCCAGGCGACTGTGGGCGTCTCTACCTTCTCGCGGGTGATCTCAAAGACGAGTGGCTCAGGAGAACCAGTTCGCGAGATGGTCAACTTGACCACCGTGCCGATGGGACCTCGGATAAGGAGAAGCACATCTTCCAGCGGCATCTCGGGGGTGATCTCCTGGTCGTCCACCCTGATGACCACGTCGCCTTCCAGAATGCCGGCCCGCTGAGCGGGCTTGTCTTCCATGGGGTTGAGGACGATGGCTCCATCCTCGCTCTTGGTGACCCAGGCTCCGATCCCTCCAAAGCTGCCCCGCAGGTCATCCTTTTCCAGTTGGCGCGGCTTGGGCTCGACAAAGACGGTATAGGGATCATTCAGAGTAACCAGAACGCCACGAATGGCTCCGTAGGTCATCTGCTGGGCAGTGGGCAACTGGCTATAGAAATCTCTTTCCAGAATATGCCAGGCCTCCCAGAAAACGTCGAACTGGTCTACTTCTTCAACGGTGGGGCTGTCCTTGTTCAGCCACCAGTGGGTGCCAAAGCCCGCAGCATACGAGCCGGTAATCACACTAAAGGACAGTATCACAGCAATGGAAACTTTTACCAATGTACGCATGGATCTCCTCACAACCAGAATCTAATACTCATAAACTTGACATAATTACAAAGAGGTCCGTGAAATTCTGCCTGTCTGCTGGTTATTGTAGCACACATCAGAAGCGAAAGCAAATATGCCATATTACTGCAAAAAACTCTTGTCAGGAGATAGTTTTGGTGATATAATAACGCAGTACATTTGGGAGACAACAGAAGCAGGGGTAGGGGTAGGGGTAGGGGAGAGCGAGATTTCTCCCAGAGGGGGGGGTAAGCATGCCAGGTAGTGACGATGATCGAAGCCGTGCCCGGGCACAACTTCAGGCCACCCTTGGTCTGTTGCGCACTCTGGACGCGGGCAGGGAAGTGGCCCTTTTCGTAGAGCAGAGACGCCCCAAGGTGACGGTGTCGGCTCGGCTGGGAGAGTTCGGGTGGTGGGCGCTAACGGTCGGGATGTTGAATACCATATTCATCATGCCCAGCGTCCTGGACCTGGCCCAGGCAGAGGCTGCCAGGCTCTACGCTCACGAGTTTGGCCATCTCCTGTTTGGCAAGGACCGCCCGGTGGAGTGTACCATTGATTCGATCAAGCAAGAATACGCGGCCGAAAGCCTGGCGGCTCGCGTCTGGGTCGAGATGAATCCTGGCGCTACCCCGGAGGAGTACGAGAGGCAGGCGGGGTGGATCCTCGACCAGCCCGTAGAGGCTGCCTATCAGG
>Ga0180437_10010701_pt1 | contig 11142 bp, 4 predicted proteins | sample SS_ome_4_FD_132410 | JGI IMG/M metagenome (GOLD analysis project Ga0180437, IMG submission 132410) | Hypersaline lake sediment archaeal communities from the Salton Sea, California, USA - SS_3_D_1 metaG | ecosystem: Environmental > Aquatic > Non-marine Saline and Alkaline > Hypersaline > Sediment... | reverse complement strand
TTCGAACGCGATCTCGGACGTGCTTTTCGAGGGCAACATGATCGTCGATGCCGAAGTCATGCTCGAGACCCATACCTCGAACAATCTGGTCGTGCGGAACAACGTGCTGACGACGCAGGATACGAGTACGAGTTCGCGGATCAAGATATATGCGCCGGGCGTCAAGAGCGGCCCCATCCAAAACCTGCTCGTGACCCGGAACACGATTACGGTGGCCCGAAACGCTGTACGCGTGAACCCCATCTTCGAAGTGTCGCCTTATGTACTGGAAGCCTTTGAGGGCCGCGTGCGGCATGAAAACATCGTCATCGAACAGAACGTCATCATCATGGATGGCGCCAAGAGCCGCGTGCTTTCCTTCCGAGAGGATGACGCCGATCAGATTGCGGAAGTCAGCACCGACGAGAATATCATCTACTGGACGGATGAATCGGCGTTGTTCCAGGCCGGCGGCGACGTAGTGGCGCCGGGGAACCTTTACAGTCTCACGGAATGGCGCGCGCTGACCGGCGCAGACTCGGGCACCCAACTGTATACGTCAAACGACCTGCCGGTGCCGGGTTGGGCGCAGGCCGTCCCGACGGCCGTCGCCATGCCGATCCGCGTGACGTACACGGGCGCCTGTGACAGTACCGGCATGGGGCTGCGCGAAGTCCGCCTGTGGGTCAAGAAGAACGACGGCGACTGGCAGGATACCGGCCTCACGGACACCGGCTACGACGGCGAGTTCACGTACACCGACGCCGACCCGGGCGCCACCGCGACCTACCGGTTCGCGCTGCAGGCCGAAGACAACGCCGGCAACGTGTCGCCGGCCCCGCAAGGCGACGGGCACTGCACGACCCAGTACGGCATGTAAACCGAGGCTGAATCCCTGCGCACGAGCGCAGCGAAACAAAACGTAGCCGCAACCACCACCCCCGCGCGGCCGGAGAGAACTCCTCACCTCTCCGGCCGCGCACAATTGTGTAGGATTACTCCGTGAGGTCGATGTCCTGATGGACCACGCGGGCTTGCTCGATCATAACGCTCAGACTGCCCAAGACGTCGCCTGTCCGTGCGTCCGATACCTCGAGTTCGGCGATCCCTGCAGGCAGATGGTCAACGCGGAATGGACCGTCCTTCGTAGCCACGAAGTGTTCTTCGTCACCGTATTCAGTGGTCAGGTGCACCAGGACATTGACGTATTCCGTCGCCCCGTCGGGCAGGAATACCGTGCCTTCAATGGCGCTGTCCCGGGGCGGGATATCATAATCGACGATCGTTGCCTCGCCCTCTTGGATAAGTGCGGGCCGCGTGACCGCATGCGCTGCAGGACGCCTCTGAGCCTTGGCGCTGAGTTGTACGTCCACTTCGCCGGGCGCCAGGCCTGTGATGGCGTATATGCCGTCGGGTTGGATTTCGACACAGCGGCGATGGCCCTCCGCGTAGATGACTCAGTCGTAGTTCTTTCTTGACTGCAGGTCTTTCCATCTGGCCGAGCCCTCAACTGTCCCGCCCAAAGACAGCACGATTTCCACCGGCTTCGCCCCCTGCGCGCGGGCGTCAACCGTGGTCCAGCCGAAGGCGTAGTCCGGGTGGTATACGGAAACGACCTGCGGCCCCGGCGGAAACGTCTCGAGGGCGAAGGCGCCGTTCGAGTCCGTCAAGGTTGCAGTCGGGGGCACGGGAACGTCCTCCCGGATAGGGCCTATCAGGACTGAAGCGCCCGCCACTGGCCAGCCTTGCGTGGTCTTCACGTAACCGGTCACATTCCCCCCAGGCCGAAGTCGTATCACTATGTTCCGGATGTCGCGCCCCTTGGCGGCCACAATCGGTTCGATGCTGGCGAGATAGCCAGGCGCTTCTACTACGAGCGTCTTCTCGCCGTACTTGAGGGTCTTCAGTTGGAATCTGCCTTTTTCATCGATTACCTGGGCGCCTACTGTTGCCCAGATCCTTCTGTAACGTCCGTAGGGGTCTGCATCAGCCGGTAGGAGCCCGATTTTGAACGCTGGAACAGGCTCACCCGTGACGGCGCAGACCACCTGCCCTGAGATCTGAACAAACCGGCTGGGCACAACAAGGTCGATGCCTCGAGACCCCGCCGGAACATCAGTCACTTTCTGGGAAAACGAGCCAAGGCCCGTGTGGTGCGCCATCAGGCTCCATTTGCCTTCCGGCAAATCCGGGATCTCGTACCGGCCGTCCGGTCCCGTTTTCTCGGACTGTGCGCCCGGTGGACTCCCGACTAGGTCGCCGCCGTCGGCCTGAACCACCGCCCCTTCGACTGGCTGGCAGTCTTCATAGGTTACGCGTCCGGAAATGCTATAGATTCTATCGTAGACAAGGACTAGGTCCTGCAGGTGTTCCCCCCAATCAAGTTTGACATGCTCGCCCTCCCAGCGCCCGGTGTGGGCAACCGTGCCGGCCAGTCTCAGCTGCAGCCCGTAGTCCCCGGGGGCCAGTCCCGACACCTCAAACTGACCAGAAGCACCCGATGTGGCACTTTCTGACCCCATACCCCTGTCTCCTTCTGTGAACCACGCTATCACATCGATCCCAGCCTTTGGCCTGCCCGCCGGATCCACGACCTTTCCCGACACGGTGGCTGACGGCCCAAGCTTCAACACAAGGTCGGCGAGGCCGCCTTCCGGGAGATCGAAGACGAGAGCCCTGGATACAAAGCTCCCTTTTTTCGCGGCGACACTTAGTCCGGTGTCGGGTGAGCGGCCAGGAAACACAAAGATCCCCTCGTTGTTTGTGGTGGCTTCCCAATAACCATAGGCTTCATCGCCTCCCGCGAGACGGATCTCGGCGCCCGGAACCCGTTGGCCCTCCAGATCCACGGCCATCCCGCGGACGGCCGCCCCCTTCAGGAGTGCAAAATCGCAGCCCTCGACTATCGTCTCAGCGTTCACAGTGACCAGTCGCTTGTCGTGCCAAGACGGCTCCTGGTAGCCCTCCGGGGTCGTGCGTTGCACGCGGTATTGTGCTTCCGCCAACCCCGTGATTGCATAAGCGCCGTCGGCATCTGTCGGCTCGCTTTCAACCTTTGGCGCTTGCCCGCCCTCCGTGTCGACCCACACAACCACACCCGGAATCCCCTCGTTTGTTGCCTTGTCGTAGACGCGGCCCCGAACCACGCCGCCCTCGACCTCGGCAACAGGTTGAGCGGACCCCGCCGACGCCAACTCGGATTCCGGATGCTCCATGACGGGTTGGTAGTCTTCCGGGCCGCTTTTCACGACCCTTGGCTGCCATTCATCTCCCACCCGTTCCGCCTGGAGCCGTTGCGGCCCCTCGCCCTCTTCAAAATACAATCCCCTTCCGAGCCAGGCTGCTGCTCCTGCAAGCAGCAGTATCAGGACGGCAAGCTCCATCTTTGTTTTCATCAGTAAGACTCCTCCCAGGACTGTCGCTGTGGACGTAGCGGCACTGCTTGCGCCGCCAGTAGCTGCGGGTTGCCAGGTTACGGGTGCAGCGGCGACGATGCCCATGATGCGGGCGGCGCGTGTCCGGTCGCGGTGTTCGGTTTGGAGGTCGGGCTGCATCTGGCGGAGCATGTGCTTGCTGAGGTGTTCGCGGGCGCGTTGCAGGCGTTTCTTGACGGCGGCCGGCGAGATGTCGAGCAGCGCGGCTATCTCGCGGATGCATTTGCCCGCGAAGTAGTGCATCAACAACACTTCGCGGTGCACATCGTCGAGCTGGTCCATTTGCTGCCGGAGCATGGCGTGGACCTCGCGGCGCTCGATTTCCGGCGTCGGCTCGACGCGCGGCAGCGCCGCCCCGTCGAGCAACGCGTTCCGCTTGGCCTCGGCCTTGTGACGCTCGCGGCACGCGTTCCGGACAATCGCGATCAGCCACGAGCCGAATTTCTGGGTTTCGCGGAGCGTGTCGAGCTTCTCGAACGCGCTCAGGAACCCGTCTTGCGCGACCTCTTCGGCGTCGGCCCGATTGCCCGTGTGTGCATACGCGACCGCATGCACCACAGCGAGATAGCGATTCACCAAGACGCCGAACTCCTCGCGCCGTCCCTCGAGTACCCGCCGCACCACCCAGGCATCGGCATGTCCCCGCACCTTCAGCATGAATCCCGACCTCCTTCACCCAAGGAGAAGCCTGAGACGCGAAAAGGTGACCGCCTTTTTCGTCCTCAATGGATAGTAGCAACCACGCGCGGAAAGCGCCATACTGAGCGTGAATGCAGAATCTAAAATCTAAGACGGACAATTAAAAATGGAAAACGGGAGGAGAGCTTTCGGCAGGGGCGGCAGCGTAGAGCGCATCGTGCAGCGAAGCGAAACGCTGGGTAATGGCGTTTCAATACGGCATAGCCCCCGCTAACGGGCGCCGGACGGGCGACAAGGCAACTGTAGTAGCCCCAAAAAGGCCGACTCTTCTGAATGCCCCGACACACGTGTGACCCCATTTCGTGACGCAGGCCCCGCAATACAACGTTGTCTCGCTGGGCGTCTTGCACAACGCGTTGTCCGGGCGCCGAAGCCGCAAGAGGCCTAGGATCTCAAGGGAGACGAGAGCATTCACCGGGAAACGGCTGATTTGACGGATGGATCAGCGTTGTTCGATGTGGATGTTGTCGAGGTAGAAGGCGCTTGGCTCGGTTCCGTATGCCGAGAAGAAGCAGCGGTAGGCCTCGACGAAGTCGGCGCGTTGGCAGGGCAGGGCGGTGAAACGTCTCGGGGCTTGGCCGGGGAGCGTGACCGCCAGGTCGAACGTTCCTGCGGCCTTGTCGCCCAGAGCGACTTCGACCTCGACATGAAACCACTGGCCCTCGGGTACGGCCATGAGTTCGCGTTCGGCGATCAGGAGTTTGCCGCGCTCGAACACCAGGCTCGGGCCGACGCCGTGGATGGTTCGTCTGTTGCGCAGGTCGTTGCGTAGAATCGCGCCTCGTTCTAGACGAACGTCGTAGCTGAGCAAGACCGTCCCTTTGTCGAAACGCAGGTCGTACACTAGTTCCGGTTCGTAGAACGGCAGGGCCGGCGCGCCGTCCGTTATCCGGACGCACCGGCTGCCGGACGCGGGAGACTCGTCGGTGACGACAATGGCGTCTTGGACGCCGCTCGTCAACACGAGGGCATTATCGGGCGGGCGCCCGACGGGGTAAAGCTCGAAATCCTCGTGTCGCGGCTTGGGCAACATCGCCATGCCCTTGGCGTGGAGCTGCCAGTCGGGCGTTGTTACAGACTCGAGCGTTCGCTGGCCGGCCGCATTTTCTGTGAAATGCAGCGTCACCGGTTGCCCTGTTTTGACGTCGGCGGTGAATGTACTGCCGTCCAGCCGATAGCCGTTTGGCAGCGTTTTTGCGACGGCCTCAAACGGCAGGCCGAGCGTCAGCGTGACGTTGCGCCACGACGGCTCGAAAAGCGCCATGCGCAGGGCTTCGTCGTCTTCGCGGGCCGTGAGAAAGCAGGGGCGATCCGCCGAATAGCCATGAATCGTGCCTGGCTCGAAGAAGGCGATGCCCGTGTAGGACCCGTACGAAAGGAAGTGACCCGCTGTTTCGCGGCGGAAGGAGGCGTCCCGGGCAAAGGCCTCGGCGAGCCGCTCGATGGACTCGGGCGTCGCGGCAGGCCAATGCGCGCTTACATACTCGGCGTTCGCCGGGTTCTCGCCGTGGTCGAAGAAAATCGAGATGAATTGCTGGGCGGGGACTTTGGCCTTCTGTTCTTGCGTCCACTCGCCGTGGTCCTCGAAATCAGGTTCGCGGGTCTCGGTTAGGAGCGTTACGGCGCCGTCCTCGGGAAAGTAGTAGCCGCCCCGGGGTCCGGCGACCCATGCGGGCGTGGGCACGATGTGAGAACGCCCTTCGGCGAGCGCAACGGTTTCGCCGTTGACGATGAGCTGGGCGGGGGCGTCGTCGCCGATGGGGAACGTATGCACGATGGTGTCGGTTTGGCCGCGGCCTTTGATGCGGTCGCCCTGCGTTACGATCAGGTTCTGGTCGTGCAGGAAGTAGTAGCTTTTCCGAGCGCGGAGTTGGCCGCTGCAGACTTCGATGCCGGCGACGGCCTGGCGTTCGTCGAGGACGGCAGCGCCTGCAATCGGGTTCTCGCAGAGAATATGTTGTGGTTGCCAGTACCCTTCGGTTCTGCCGCCCTTCTGCGGCGAGTCCAGGACGGATCCGTCGTCGCGGGTGATGCCGCTGAGGCGCCGCCAGTTGAACGTGTAGGTCAGGTTCGGGTCGTGGTCTTCCGGTTGCGAAGCGAGGATGGTGTGTCCGTCGCGGCCGTAATACCATTTGTTGCCGATATGCAGGAACTTGTTCTTGTAGGCCCATGAGACGCCGTGCTTGTTCTTGCTTGCCATGGGCAGGGCGCAGTAGAAGTCGGGGGCGCGATATATGAGTGTTTCGATGCTCGGCCAGAACCGCACGCCGTCGGGTGGCGTGTCCGTGCCAGCCGCCATGGCCCGCAATTCCTCGGCGTGTGGCACATCGAGGCCGGCCATGGCCCTCGCCATCGAGAGTGTGGACGCCGGCCGCCAAAATGTCCGATAAGTAACAAAGGCGATCCAGGCCATCTCGGTTCCTTGAAAGGTGTTCCATCTGCCGAGGCCTAGAAGGTATTCGCCGATTTTCCCCGATGTCTCATTTCGGGGCGCCATGGCCGTGCCCTGCGTGATCTCGATCCATTCGACGAGCGTTCTGTAGCCCTCATAGACGTAGGGCAAGCTGATGCCGAGCCACTCGGCGCGAATAACCGTCATCAGCGGCGCGCCGTCCGGCTCGAGAAAATACGTCGCTACCGCGTTCTCCATCCCTTCCCATGCGTAAGCAATGCGTTCGCGGTCCCGCGTCGCTGCGCCTACCTTGAGCATGGCTAGGGCATCCCTGCCCGACTTGCCGTGATGGTAGCCCTCATCCGCGATCGGCGCTCTCGGAACTAGGTAGTCCATGACCGCCAGGAGGTACGCCTGGTCTTCCGGGGCGAGGTCTTCGTATACCGCGGTCATGATGTCCGCCAGGCAACCCGGCATCTGTTTGCCCCACACCCACCAGTTGCCCGGTTTGTCGCAACCGGCGTACACGTGTTTGCGTGTGTAGATGAGCCCGTTGTGCATGGCCTTGGCGACTTCGCTGTTGCGGAAATATCGGCTACCTTTGCTTGAATAGACCATTGCAAGGGTACGGATCGGATTGAAGTAGCGTTGGGCGAAGTCAATGTCCTGCTCGTCGGTGGGTTTGACATCGGCAAACGCGCCGTACAAGGCTGAACCTTCGGTTTTGTTCTGGGCTTGCAGCAAGGCTTCCGCCTGTCCGTCGAACTGCGTGCCGTGGTCGCTGCGGAGCCGCCCCGCCACTGTCTGGATATCCGCGTCCGTCAGGCTGTCCGCGTCAAACGTTACGCCCCCGGCGCCCGCCGTCAGCAAGACGCCCCATGCGGCGATCAAGGCTGTCGGAATAGAAATACGATTGCCGCTTATCTTTGGACTCACCTTGGCGTACGTTGCCCGTCGCACTGGTTTCCCTCCGAAGGATTGTCGTTCTTGCCGAGCGCACTTGAAAGGGGAAGTCATCATAGTCGCTCGCACTGGCCGGTTCAACCGGCGGAGCGATCAAGCCCCAAATCCGCGCGTAAGGAAACCTACCTTTGCTTGGTAACTCACGCTGGCCAAGCTAGCACACGCTCCGCCGACCGTGCGGGTTAAGCATGTTTCCAGCATGTGGATCTTGAGCCCGACCCGCCGAGGAAAAGCGGCAAGATGCCGCTTCTACATTGGCGTCAAGGCAGACGCGGCATCTTGCCGCGTTCCTTACGCGCGGATTCAGGTCAGGCCTCCGGGTCCGTACGCGGCGTTGTGAGGCGCAATCATCTTTACCGGAAGGCACGCAATCGAGCGGCGGAGAATCAACGGAGTTCGATGCGAATGTTGTCGAGGAAGAAAGCGCCTGGTTCCGATCCGTACGCCGAAAAGAAGCAGCGAAAGACCTCGGCGAAGTCGGCCTGTCGGCACGGTAGGTTGGTGAGGCGCTGCGCGGCTTGGCCGGGGAGCGTTACCGCGAGGTCGAATGTTCCAGCGGCTTTTTCACCCAGCGCGACTTCGACCTCGACGTGGAACCACTCGCCCTCGGGCACGCGCAGCAATTCTTGATCGGCCACGGTCAGCGTTGCGTCATTGAAAACTAGACTGGGCCCGACGCCGCCGGTGCTTCGTTTGTCGCGCAGATCGTTGCGCAAGACCGCGCCGGTTTCGAGTCGGACGTCGTAGCTGAGCAGGGCCGTGCCTTCCTCAAAGAAGAGGTCGTACACCAATTCGGGTTCGTAGAAGGGCAGCCCAGGGGCCCCTTCGATGATTTTCACGGAATGACGGCCTCGAGCCGCGGTTTCGTCAGTTACTACGATGGTTCCAGGAATGCCGCTGCAGAACGATAGGGCGTTCTTCGGGGAGTCACTCACCGCGGTTTCCTCGAAATCGTCCTGGCGCGGCCGAGGTCGGGGCACATGTTGTTTGGCGGCCGGGGGCCAATTCGGGGTGGTTACGGACTCGAGCACGACGTCGCCCCCCGGCTTACGGCGGAACGCCAAGGTGAGGGGGCGCCCGGCTTTAATTCCGGTCTGGAACGTCGCGCCGTCCAAGGTACAGCCTTGCGGCAACGACGCGGCGCCGGCATTGAAAGGCAGGCCCAAGGTCAGGGATACGTCTTCCCATGATGGTTCATAGACGCCTATCTGGGTTGCTTGGCCCTCTTTGTGCACCACGATGAAGCAGGGGCGGTCGGCCGAGTGACCCTGAAGCGTGCCCGGATCGAAAAACGTAAGGCCGAGGTACGACCCGTGGCGGAAGGAATGTCCCGTTTTCTCGCGGCAGTAGGCGCTGTTCTCAGAGAACGACTTGACGAGGTCCGGCATGTCGGTCGGTTTCGCAGCGTGCCAGTAGACGCTTGCGTACTGGGCGTCTTTTGGGTTCTTACCGTGGTCGAAAAAGATAGAGATAAACTTCTGCGGCGGGACGGCCGCCTCTTTTTCGGGGGTGGGGCCGCCGTCGTCCTCGAAATCGGGTTTACGGGTTTCGGTGAGGAGCGTCACGGCGCCGTCTTCGGGGAAATAGTAGCCGCCCCGGGGGCCAGCGACCCACGCGGGGGTACGGACGACCTGAGGACGGCCCTCGACAAGCGCGATGACTTCGCCGTTCACGGAGAGCTCGGCGGCCGCGTCTTTTCCGATGGGAAACGTATGCACGATGGTGTCGGTTTGGCCACGTCCTTCGATGCCGTCGCCCAGCGTGACGATCATGTTTTCGTCGCGCAGGAAGTAGTAGCTTTTCCGGGCGCGGAGTTCGCCGCTGTGGACTTCGATGCCGGCGACGGCTTCGCGTTCGTTCAAGGTAGCGGCCCCGGCAATCGGATTCATGCAGACGATGTGCTGCGGCTGAAAATAGCCCTCCGTGACGCCCTCTCGCTGCGGGGAATCGAGGACGGAGCCGTCGTCCCGCGTGATGCCGCTGAGGCGCCGCCAATTGAACGTAAAAGTCAGGTCTGGGTGATGGTCCTGCGGTTCCGAGGCCAGGATCGTGTGTCCGTCGCGGCCGTAATACCATTTGTTGCCGATATGCAGGAACTTGTTCTTATACGCCCACGAGATGCCCTGTTTCTTGGTCGCCATTAGAAGACAGCAATAGAAATCGGGCGCGCGGTAGATGAGCGTCTCGATGCTCGGCCAGTAGCGAACACCGTCCGGCGGGACGTCCGTTCCATCCGCCATGGCGCGCAATTCATCGGCGTGCGACACGTCGAATCCAGACATGCTCCGGGCAAAACTCAGTGTTGAGGCCGGACGCCAGAACGTCCGATAGTGAATAAGTGAGATCCAGGCCACCTCCGTGCCCTGGAACGTATTCCATCGTCCCAGGTCGAGCAGATACCTGACGATTTTCGCAGACGTCTCTTTTCGCGGTGCGAGCGGCGTGCCGTCGGTCAGGCTCAACCATTCGACGAGGGTGCCGTACCCTTCGTACATGTAGGGAAGGGACACGCCGAGCCACTCCTCGCGGAGGTTGTCAATCAACGGCGAGCCGTCCGGCTCGAGGAAATACGGCGCTACCGCGTTTTCCATGCCTTCCCACGCGTAAGTGATTCGGGTCCGATCTCTCGTCAATACGCCGATCTTGAGCATGTTAACCGCGTCTTTTCCCGACTTGCCGTGGTGATGACCCATGCCTTGAAGCGGGGCGTTCGGCACAAGAAAGTCGACCACCGTCAAGAGATATCGCCGATCTTCGGGAGCCAGGTCTGAGAGTATTAGCGACATGATATCCATCACGCAATCGGGCATCTGTTTGCCCCACACCCACCAGTTGCCCCTCATTTTGCAACCCGGATACACGTGGTTGCGGTTGTAGATAAGGGCCTTGTGGATCGCGTCGAGCACGCCCTCGCTGCGGTAGTGTTTGCTCGTCTTGCTCACATAGGCCTTGGCCAACGTCAAGATCGGATCGAAATAGCCCCGCTCGAAGTCAATGTCCTGCGGGTCCTTCGGTTGCACATCCGCGAATGCCCCGTAAAGCGGCGACGTCGAGTCGGTATTCTGGGCCCCGATCAAATAAGTCACCTGGGCGTCGAACTCCGTTCCCCAGTCGCCGGTTCGCAGCCGCGCCGCGACCTCGGCGATATCCGCGTCCGTCAGATTGTCTGCATCAAACGCAACCGCCCCGGCCTTCCCGGCCAACAGGAGCGCCGATGCAACCCCCAGGATCATGCACAAGAGAAAACCGTAGCCGCTTTCCGCCACAGGCCTCCCAATAGAAAATCCGTATCGCATAGTCACTTCCCGCCCCCAAAAGCCGATGCCAAAAATGTCCGAAGCGATTCGCCATCATAGTCGTTGTCCCTCCTCGCTTCAAGGGGGCGCGCGCTTCCAAACGTAGTGGACGCTCCAAACGCCAATGGGACACAGGGTAAGCGGCCGCCGGGGTAATGGGGCCTTCGAACCTAAACAGGAGGGGCGAACGAAATATGGATGTTCTCTTCCCAAATCCGCGCGTACGGAACGCGGCAAGATGCCGCGTCTACGTTGACGCCTATGTAGACGGGGCGTCTTGCTGTTTCTTCTCCGTAGATTAGACTCAAGAGGTTCATGCTGACAGATGGTTAAGCGGCGCATTCGGCGCACAGTGCGCTGCCTGGCCAGCGCGCCCTGC
>Ga0180437_10010700_pt1 | contig 11142 bp, 9 predicted proteins | sample SS_ome_4_FD_132410 | JGI IMG/M metagenome (GOLD analysis project Ga0180437, IMG submission 132410) | Hypersaline lake sediment archaeal communities from the Salton Sea, California, USA - SS_3_D_1 metaG | ecosystem: Environmental > Aquatic > Non-marine Saline and Alkaline > Hypersaline > Sediment... | reverse complement strand
TTAACAAGGAAATTGAGCTTGCTCGTTCTCGTAGACTCGAGGATATGTATGCCGATATTGCCTTGAGGAATGATGCTCGAGCTCATCGTGCTGAACAAAGAACAATAGAGAATCAGATCTACGAGAGACAACGGCAGGAAAGTTTCAGGGCGATGGAGAACTTTAAGTATGATATGGAGATGAGGTTTAAAGTTCTCAGCGGATTGAAAGGAGCTCCTCGTGATCATTACCTGAAAAGAATGAACGAGTTTGGGAATTCTATTCAGGTTCCTGCCCACAAACAACTATGGGAGGCTCGAATTTCAGGAACACCTGTTGATCCTCGGAAGATGATTGAGGAAGATTTTAGAAAGAACAATCACTTTCCTACTTTCGAAGATATTCCTGATGGACTGAGCGATGATATGGAGGCAATTGCTCTTGGTGATGTGATTGAAGGTCAGTATGATTACAAAGCAAGGCTTGCCAAAACAATGGGAGAGGAGCCTCCAGCATTTGACCCGTTTCAAAGAGTAGGCCTTGACAAAGTTTATGCCAATGGGAAGGTGGTTCCTCTCAAGGATCTCAAGATTGAAGAGATGATTAAGAAGGTTGACTCTACAGACACAGTTGAGTCTGCTCTCAAGAATGGATTTGTCACAAGTGCAAAGAGGGGTGAGACCTTCTCACGAAATGGAATGAAGCAGTTCGTGTATGATCGGGTAAACATTCTTACTGGAAAGAAATCTATCTACCTTGAGAATGCAGGTTGGGGATCAAGCAAAGCAGGAAGCGGAGGCGAAGGAGGAGGTTGGGCAGGAATTTCCAAGGAGGATCGAAATCTTATAAAGAAGTATCAAGCTGTTGATCTTTTCTCCGAGGCAATAGATGCAGATGATTATGAAGGAGAGGATAAAGAAATTCTTGCAACGATTCAAACCCTCCATCAGCAAATGGATGAGGCAGGAGCCGACGAAGCCCTCCGCAAGAAGATTACTGCAGAATTCTATGAAAGACGCTTTCCAGGTGTTGTTGCTACGGTAGTTGATGAATCCAAGTTCAAAGAGACTGGATTTCTGGAAAGTATGTTCGGGGCTGATGTGGAATGGAACTCAGGTAGTAAGTATGGAAAGCTTGCGATTATGCCTGGGGAACGTTTTCCAGGGCTTAAGACTGCAGACGGAGCAATGTTCGAAGCAATCCTTGGAGCCAACGGATATGTCTACGATACAAATTTGAGAACCAACGGGAAGAAGTTTATTGGTCCTGATGGAGGTTTAGATCGAGAAGGATTTATTGAGTGGACTAAGACTGTTACCAAGGAAGATCTGGGAATGGGAGAACCTGAGAAACCAAGTATTCCTGAGCCCAGAAAGAAAAGTCTTACCCTAGGAGATGTCAATCGCTATATGAGTGGACCCTGGATCAAGATGTGGTATGGGCTTGATAGTCTTACAATGAAAGTATATGATGCCCTTCGGACTGTTGGAGAGAAACCAGATTACAAAGCGCTTCAGGATTCTCTTGTTAGACGAGGGAATGAATGGAATAAAGGCAATTTGAAAGACGCTTATGAAACATTGTTAGAGTTTGGTATGGATGCCTACGAAGCTGCAAGGCATATTGAGGATATGAGAATTCCGTTTACTGAAGGGATGGGAAGATAATGGACTTTAATCCAGTAAGTGATAAAGGTCAGCGATCACCAGATTTTGATTTTGGTATGAGTTCAACCACTAAACCCATTTTTCTCACACCAAGATCAGACGAACCAGATTGGGAAGCTACTTTTGCAAGTAGGAATCCAACAACCTACAAGATGGGAAAAACTTTCTTTGAGTGGTTTGTTCCCTTCGGTTGGGCGGTTACTCCTTCAGGACGGGAACAATTCAAGAGGATGGACACTGGATCTCAGATTGGATCTATTCTCCTTGACACATTCTTCACAGCGCTTCTTACTCCTTGGGGAAGAGGAGTAGCGAAGTCAATTATCAAAGCTCCGATTAAAGCATTGAGTCCTAAGCCAAAAAGGATCAAGCCTTTTGAAGATGCTGTACTGCAGGGGATTAAACCCTTCGACTATGAAAAGTCTTTTCGATCAACCCTTGGAAAGAAAGGACTGAAGACGGCTGAGATCGAAGCGGTTTTGGACGATAATCTTCCTAATTACTTGAGTCGTGCTGTTGCAGAGCCTGGAAAGCTACCCAAGCCAATCACTCCGTCGAAGGGACTTCAGGAAGTAATGGAGGTAAGACAAGGCAGAACACAGATCTCAAGAGCATTTCATGAAAAATATTCTTACTCGGAACTCAAGGCTCAGCATTATCAAAAGCAATACCAAGGACTTGTTGCGAAAGAACTTGGGCAAAAGTACAACCCGACAATTATGGAGAATATTTACAAAGAACACGCTTCGAAGTTTGGAATCGACACAACAAAGATTGGAATCGGAGAGGCCTCCCCAAAGATTATGTCCTCCCTCATTGATGATATTGTAAGTCACCCACGGACTGTAAGAAAGATGGGTGATCTTGGTTCGAGAGGAGTTTCGTTTCCTCTTCTCAATCCTACCCGTGTAGTCTTTGGCTATATGGAGAAGCCCTTTGGAGCCTTCTCAAAGATCTACGAACCAATAGTACAAGCTCACAAGGCAACCTTCACCGCAGCTTTTAATCATACTGCAGTCTGGGGAAAGATGCTTGAACAAAATGGACTTGCTAAGGTTGTGGCCACAAAGGGAGGAAAATTTAAAATCAAGCCTGGGTTTTCTTCAGAACAAAGTGAGCTTGCTTATAAAGTAATTATTCAGAAAGATAACATAATGGGAGCGGCTAGAGCTATGGGAAAGAAAGAGTCTTTGCTTCAGGCTTCGGCTCAGATCTCCAAGCTTACAGCCAACCTTGATGAGCCAACACGAAAGATAGTCAAGACTTGGGAGGACTTCTCCAATGCTCTTTATGCAGATCATATGAGGCTGAAGATTCCTCAGATCCTTGACAAGTACAGACTAACCCCTGCAGGGAAGAGAGGGTTTGATAAGATCCTTGCTGAGATTGACTACGATATTACAGCGACACTCTCGACAGCATCTCGTCTTTCCTCCATTGATAAAAGGCTTGGGGTTGAGAATATCCTCGCAAAGCTTAGACAACCTCTTGCCCACCCAATGCTTGAACAAGGAAGACATCCTTGGCTGAAGGGTCAGGGCAAGCCTTTGTTTAAAGAGCTTGAGAATCTTAACAAGGATCTCTCAATAGGAAGGGGAGGGACATTTGTAAACTTTCTTGAAAACTATGTTGCTAGGATTGGACAACAAGGAGCTGCTCGGTCTCGTCAATGGGGCTCCGCCCTATCCCCCAACATGAAAGCTTTTTATACAAAGTCTCGACGTGCACCAACAGCTGAGTTTCAAATAAAAGACTTCGGAAGTATGATTGAAGCTCGTGTTATGGCTCAGGCCAAGGAGCTCAATCTCTATCCGGTGATTGCTAAAGTGGTAGACCACGCCAAGGGTATGCCCCAACAACTTGCTGAATACACAAATCACTTTATTAGTCGGACCCTTAATCTTCCTTCGGTAGTTGATCACAAAGTTGCAAAGTTTATGGAGCGGACAGTCGGTGGCTTGGAAGAGACTCTTTTGGGCAGATCTGGAACTTGGGATGCAAGAAGGGTGCAAAATCTGGCGATGTCTCTCAACAATCTAACACATCTAGGAGGACTCGGATTCAAGCCCTTTTCGGCAGTTAGAAACTTATTCCAACCTTTGGTAACGGTCCCAGCGGATCTTGGCGGTCTGCGAGATATCGCTCACCTTGGGATGGGATCTGCTCGAGCTATGCGTCCTGAGACACGAGCTTATATTAAAAGTATCGGAGCAATACAAGAATATGCTCCTGAGCTTTATACTAAGGTTCGTGCGCTGCCCATGGCTCGAAAGGCACTGGGTGTCTCGCTCCCCCAGATTGATACTGTACGAGATACTGGAATGTGGATGTTCAAGATGTCGGATCGCTGGAACCGATATGTTACTGGAGGAGCTGCATTAAACAAATGGGAGAGGGCACTCCTCAAAGTCCCCGAGGTAACTCAAGGAAAAGGAATAGAGAAGTTTGTCAATGCTTCGGGAATCAAGGGTAGACACTCTTGGATGCGAGAGAAAATTACTGACATGATTCGTCGAGGTGATCTAGAAGGAGCAAAGAAAGCATTCACCTATGATGTGATTGCAGACACTCAGTTTCTTTATTCTTCTGTTGAGTCTCCTTTAATTGCACAGAAGTATGGAGGACTTGGTAAGACTGGAGCAATCTTTCAGAGTTGGTGGATGAACTACGGAGCTCTTCTGGGTAAATGGCTTGGTGGAGGGCAGGCCCCAGGATCAAAAGCCTCTCGTACAATAACAGCCATAACCTCAATGGCAATTGCTGAGCAACTTGTTGAAGCTGGATTTGGAAAGTCCAAGGCACACAAGATTGCTTTTGCCGGACCGTTTCCTCTCGAGATGAATGAGTTCTTAATCCCACCTGCATGGACTCCGATTTATCACTCCGTTGGACTCCTCGGACAACTTGCGAATTATCCTGTGACAGGAGACTGGGAAGGAATCGAACGCAAGGTTAAGGCAACCATTGGATCAGGATGGATCTTTGTTCCTGGTGGATTGCAAATCAAAGCCATGAGCAGAGCGGTTCAAGAAGAAGGATGGCAGGGACTTCCTGCAGGAATACTTCAGTTTCATCAGGATCCTGGGTTTCAATTTGGCGGTCCCTTGCGGGAATTGATTGATTGAGGAAAAGTTCAAAATTTGAATTTTTCGAGAGGAATTATCTATGCCTGGGATATGTGATAAAAGACCACAGTGTCTTGAAGCAGTGAGACACGATATTGTTAATATAGAAAAGAAGATTACTGCTATTTGTTCCGAGTCAAAAGATTGCAAAACACAAACAAGTAAAAAGATTGATGGGAAGGTGGGGATGAAACTATTTATGTGGCTGTTTGGTATTCTGATTTCGGTTGTGATTGGAGTTTCGGTTGGTAATTGGCAACAAGGATCGGCAAACAAAGAAGCTATCCATGAAATGACTGGAAGAATAATGTCTCGAATGACAGGGATAAAAGAAGAAATGACAAAAGAAAGAGCATCGGTTATTTCTAAAGTGGACAAGATTGAGGAAAGGATAAAGGCCATAGATAGATGAACTTTGACGGACTTGTTTTTATCAAGCCAGAAATGTTTAAGAATCCAGAGAGGTTAGATCGGAGACTTCTTCGTGTTCTGGATAATATGATGGCTGAAGAGAGAAAAGTATATGGACCACTTAAGCTATCTGTTCACAGTGACTACAGGGAAGGATCTGGCAATAGTCAGCACCATTATGGGAGGGCTGTTGATCTGGACATTGAGCAGGAAAACGGAATACTTATTTCTGCACCGAAGTTATTTCTTATTGCCTGTCGTTATATGTTTAGTGGGATTGGGTTTTATCCTTATTGGTCTAGGCCTGGGATTCATGTTGATACTAGACCAACCAACGGGGATTATCTTACCCTAAAAAGAGCCTTCTGGTGGAGGGATGAAGGTGGAAAGTATTGTTCTGTTTATGATTTCTTTAAGGAGGTTGGAAAATGAAAGGATACAAAACTTGGATAGGAGCTATTGGTGTGGCTGCTTCTGGCGTTGCTATGATGGCGGAAGCCTTCGGTGATGTCTTCGACCCAGTGAAGTTCTGGGAAGGTGTGACAATTATCTCAGGAGCCTGTGCAATCGTAGGCATTGGACACAAGATTGAAAAGAAATAATAAGCTCAAATATAGGAAGATTGGGGAGTATCAATTGAGTGAGCCGTACTGGGTTGAACTCCCCATCTATCCTATCTCTCCGGCAGTGATGGACTTTGTGTCGCTTGCACAAGTAAGTGAGACACGAAGTCTTCTTATTCTCAAAAGGGGATTCTGCTACGATGGTCCAAGTGGGAAGATTGAACCTGCAGTCAGGCTTGGGCTAATTGAAGTTGGATTCTCGATTGACTTTACTCCAGACACTCCAGAGTCTATGCGAGGAGCCGCAGTCCATGATGGTCTTTGTAGGCTTATGAGTCACGGTCTCCTCGATAGAATGTGGAAGGATAAGGCGGATGCTATTGCTCGGGATTTGTGGGTTGAGTCTGGGATGCATCCTGATCAAGCGGATCTGTGGTTTGATGTTCTTCAACAGACGGATTTTTATGTTCAGTCTGAGAGTCAACAGCAAGAATTAGAAGCTCCCTAATTTCAGCCAACACTCGATAGATTTCAATAAGACAAGCAGATTGATGACTAATTCTTTGACCTAAGTCTGTTCTGAATCCTGTACCTTTGACTAATTCATCCCATCCTGATCGATCATCTTCTCTCATTTCTTCAGATTTCCTTTCAAGCTTTGCTTAGTTTGAAGTGAATAGATCATTGTGTCAGCTCCAGGCTGAGTTCCATATGTGACTCTTACTGTGCCAGAGGCTTCAAGGGTTTGGATTATCTCCTCCAGCTCAGTCTTGTTGGTGTTGTTCATGTTCCAAGAGAGGAGTTCTCGGAACGAAACTTTCTTCATAGTATTGATCTGATTGAGGATTTTGAAATTGTCTATGGAGGATTTAGACCTGCCATGCCCAGCGAACACCTTGCCAGCTTTTTCAAGTACAGCATCAAGTGCTCCAATAGCACCTTCAATATCAGCAGGAGTAAAAAGCAAGTTATCGCTGTAAGATACACGAAGAGCCATAGTAACCTTAAGCACCATGATATGCATTCGCTCAATGAATGAATGAAGTTTGTCATTTGGTGTTCTCCTTCTTACATCTCCCAATGATTGATACCATGAGTCAAAGATTTTCAGTGCTTCAGGGTCCCATTTGAATTCTCCGGTTAGGGTTTTAATATGAGCTAGGTCTCGGACTAAGTCCTTGAAAATTTCTTTTGGAGGCTCTTTAGGAATTGTTACCCGCTTGTACTTTTTCTCTCCGTGGACAAGGGCAAGACGGGAAGTGAAGCCCCCACCAATAGCCTCTTCGGGAAGATTTGCTGCGATCCAGGTTGGAGTTGTTGCTCCGAATAAATTCAAACAGAGTCCATAAAGAAAGTCCTGCCCTTCGCCTGATGTCTTATAAGCCCACTGATCGTGGGAATCATATAGATCAGTCAAAAGCTCAATCATTGCCTTGGGGTCTATGGCAAGGAGTGAGGAAAGCTCTTTTGACACTATGCACATTGACGTATTAGGACACATGACTCCATCGTGCTCGAAGTACATACTCTTACCCATCTTCTCAAGCTCTTTGGTGAGGGCTCGCTTAGTTGTACTGTCGACTGAGGTTTGGATTTTAGCTTCATGGAGAAGCTTACGGCAAAGACTCAAAGGAGAACCCTTGCGACATCGTCCTGGCGGAGCGACTAAGATCACATAAAGGTTGGGGTAGACTGGTTCGAGTCCGAGGGGACACCAAACCTTTCTCTGGAGAGCGGAGGTTAGTGTTACCAGTCCACCCCAGAACCAAAAATGACGAGGACTCTCAGTGTCTTCGACATAAGATGCAAGAGTCGCTAGCCAGTTAGAGCACTTACGACTCATCAGGATCTCCAACTCCTATATTGCTTTTTGGTTTAAGTAAATCAATATGTTTTTTAAGCTCACGATTGAGCCTGGTGTTTCGGTCTCGAAGATTTCGATTTTTGGTTTCAAGTTCGCCAATCATTCCTTGATACATTGTCTCAAGATCCTTTATTGAGTCAAGGAATCCACGGTCCTTAAGGAGCTGCACAACTTCCTCAATCACTTCTTCTGCATACTCGCTCATAGTTCCCTCAATTCTCCCCAGGAGGGGCCAGCCTTAAAGTCACAAGGAATAGTTATCGGCCTGCCATTGATTTCATAGGGAATTTCCATACACTCTGATACGTCTTTGATGGCTCGATCCCTGTCAGCTGGGTCAATTTGTGCGACCACTTCATCGTGTACGTTGAGAAGTATCTCCACATAAGGTAGTCTTGTCCATATGTCTTGAATGGCCATTTGAAGGAGTTCACCCACAGTCGATTGAGGGCTGAATGCGTATGCACTTCGGAAGAGGTTATCATTAACTCGACCAAGGAACTTCCGTATACGACCGAGAGGCGTGACCAGCATTCTTGTAGCTCGTATTTTTTCACGAATCCTCCTTTGCCATTCTACAGTCATGGGATTGTTCTGCTTGAAAGATGCCATGAGGGCTTTGCAAGTACGGAATTCTAAATGAAACCCGTCTTGTATAAGAATAGATTGAAGCATATATGGTCCCATACCATAGTTACCCGCATGTACCACTCGCTTGGCAATGTACCGAAGGTCTCCAAGGCTATGTTCTTCGGTTGTGTATTTATCTTTAAAGAGAGCTTTCTTATTATACGGCACAGTCTTTGGAATACCGAAGATCTCTCGGCATCTGTTCCAGTGTATATCAGCAGTCGGATCGTGAAACATCTCGATTGCTGCAAGATCGTCTGCTTCCCAGGCAACATGACGTGCTTCAGCTTGTGATAAATCACTTGCGATCATCTCCTTTCCTTCGTCAGGAATGAATAGAGATCGAACAAGTCTTCCCTCTTCGGTTCGAGTGTTTGGAATGTTCTGTAGATTTCCTCCTGCCTTCTTTTTCTTTTCATACACAAAAGGGGAGCCGGAAGAATTTGTTCTCCAAGTTGAGACCCAACCATAACTTGTTCGAATCCTTCCATCAGTATCGACCTTCATTGTAGTGTAGGTTGTGTATAGCTTTTGATACTTCTTGAACTCAGTAATACACTCAAGGATTTGCCATGCTTCGGAGCCCTTTTTCTGCTTTCTCTTAAGGCGTTTGATAGCATTCTTATCAAGAGTCTCCTTTCCAGTCTTGACATGATACATAGGGTCAAGGCCGAGATATCCGTAGACAAGGCGCTTGAGCTCCTTATCTTTCGTGATTGTGTATTCAGCTCCTGCAAGTCGATTAAGTTTTTCTTGTTCAACCTCAGCCTTTTGTTCAAACTCCCTTCCCAATGCGTCTTTCTTTTTAGTGTCAATTCGCACCCCCCGAAGTGTCATTCCCAAATGGCTCGGAAAGACACCCAGCGTTCTCCGGTAGCCCTGTTCTGTCCCAAGTTCTCGTGCGTCCCTCCAAGTAATTGGGATAATCTCCCTAGTAACACAACAATCCTTTCCATTGTATGCAATCTCGCTTTCGTCAGTTGACCGCTTCCCAAAATGAACTTTGCCCTCATCTTTGTAGTACGGCTCCTTGGTATAAATAGAGCACAACGTATCAAGACCCTTGCGGAGATACGGATACGAAGCATGGTGACAAAGCATAGTGTCTTCGTAGGTTTCACTCGCCACCCGTAAACCATAGTATCTCCCCAAGACAGAGAGATCATAAGCTCCTCCCTGAAAAACCTTCTTGATATTGGGATCGAGAAAGATTTCACTGATCAACCTCCAAATTTGAGCTTCTTCGACTGGAGTCCAACACAAATTCTGACGAAAGATAATAGGAACTGTGAAGGAGTAGTCGGGGGAGTAAGAAAATCCAATCATCCAGACAAGAGGACCCACTGCCGACGGAAGAGTCTCAATGTCTACCGCAAGGATGGAAGCATTCTCTTTAATCCCCCTCAAGGCCGCCTCAACCACACCAAACTCAACAGACCAATCAAACTTACGTTCAGGATAACGAAGCTCAGGGAATTCGGCTTCCCCTTTGACCCGTTCGAGATCGATTAAGAAGAGAGGGAGTGCATTCATTTGCTGGGTCTTACGTTCACCCATGAGCCGTTCGACTGGTTCGTTTAGTAGACGGTTCACGTAGCTAGGGTGATTCATGGCGTACACCTTGAAGCCAGGAACCAGTGTACAGGGCAACACACTCCCTCTCCACTTTGTTATTCTCTTCTTTCCAGTAAGGATAAATGTTGGGATAGCCCCAAGAGCAACGAGAAGATTAGGTCCCCCGCTTCCTGATTCCCTATCGTGAAGTCGAGCCGTGAGCCATTTTCTAAGATTCTCAATGTGCTCTTCTCCTTCCCAAGTTGGAACTGTATTCTTTTTGTCTGTAAAGTAGTAGTTGATTCTGTTTCCTGGCGGACGTTGACTAAAAATGTTCCAGAGTAATACGTCTTGCCTCACAATCTGCTTTGCATTGAAAGCACGGTTTAATAGTTGTCCTGCATCACCAACAAAGGCTTCTCCGGCTCGGTCTTCGTCAGCCCCTGGAGCCTCCCCAAAGAAATACATCTTTGCATCGAGTGGTCCAACCGGAGGTACGATAGACGTTTGGAGTCTTTGCATTAGTCCTCCCTTCCATACCTAATCGGAGTGATAATTCGTTTACCCTCCAAAAGTTCATTATTTGAATTTTTCCTTGTTTTGATAAATGCACTCCACAACATACTTTCCTGCTCGAGTTGGGCTTTAACAGCAGCAAGATAAAACTCTCGCAAGACAATGTCATAGACTGAGAGGGCATCGGCTACCACTTCCGGAGGTGCTGGTATCACCTTGGCTGCAGCTTCGATAGCAAACCTCGGGGGTAGGCAAGCCGAGAGAGCTAAAGTGCCGATGCCCTTGATGAAGTCTCGACGACTTATTGCTGAGTGTTTTTCCAATCTAACATCTCCTCTTGTTGCTCAGGGTGAGCCTTCCAATAAGCTTTCCAATCGTCTGATCCGACCTTGCACTTTGTGTAGTGATCTACAACCGTTATGTCTGAGGGTTTGAGTCTTGCTTCGTGTTCCGCACTGTCAAGCTCGACCATCTTCTGACCCTGAGCCAGGTTGAAAATTGCAAGCTCACGGAAGTCTTTGTCAAGTTCAATTCCCCACCAATCAAGCTGGAGTTCGTCAGTCAATGCTTCACAAGCAACCAAGCTCATTCCCGAGCCACACATTGGATCGAGAACTACATCTCCTGGCTGAGCACTTCGACGGATCAAATCGAGATAGATGGTGGGGTTCTTGGCAGAAGGATGCTCACGTTTCATCTTAGATGTAGGAGGCTTAGTGGTAATAATGTCAGGCTGGCCTTGAAGAGCCAGATCTTTACTCCCCTTTCTTGCGTAAGCAATAGCCTCATAACATCTGCCAGGCCACACAAGAGGAGTCCGAACACGATGAGCT
>Ga0180437_10010699_pt1 | contig 11144 bp, 7 predicted proteins | sample SS_ome_4_FD_132410 | JGI IMG/M metagenome (GOLD analysis project Ga0180437, IMG submission 132410) | Hypersaline lake sediment archaeal communities from the Salton Sea, California, USA - SS_3_D_1 metaG | ecosystem: Environmental > Aquatic > Non-marine Saline and Alkaline > Hypersaline > Sediment... | reverse complement strand
TGCGTTCTAGGCGGGTAGTTGTCAAGCAGGGTATAGTCCGAGCTACCATCTGTTTTAACCCGCGCTAGGTGAACATAGCGCCCTGGATTCAAAGCGTCTGGTTCCTCAGACTTAACAACAAACATACCCGAAGTACCTTTAAAAACCTCATAGACCGGCATATCAGTATCGCCGCTAGTAGTAGCTGCGGGTAGGAAATCCAAGTCTAAATAAACGTTGTAGGCTGTCGAAGCAGCCGGTGCTGTTACGCCCTGAGTATTAACCTCGGTCTTGAGGTTTACACTTAGATCCGATGCCAGGTTTAAAAACTTGCCGTCTGGCCTTAACTCAATTCTACCACTCTTAAAGGTAGCTGCATTGGTAGCTATTGACTGTAGCTTAAAGCTTGAGTCACCAGAAGCCCCCGGTATCCATTTACCACCTACGCCGTCATAAACTAACGCCTGGCCATCTTCTGGCGATGCCGTCGATACGTCTACATCGGTCACATCGTCGATATCAATTGGATCATGGAAGATGGTAACCACTAGCTCTCGATCGTCGCCGCCAGTGTTGTTTGTAATTTCCAAGATGTTTGTCTCAGAACCAGTCTTTTCAACAATGGTAAAGTCAGATTCCGCAGGCGTTGAACTACCATCAATCTTGGTAAGACCGCTTCCAGTATCTAGCCAAAGCTCAACCCTCAAGTCACCTTGGTTAGTGTTAAAGTTATGGTCTAGGTCCACCGTTTCAGTCTGATCGAAGTCGGACAATAAATAAAATCGACTGCTCATATTGTCGCCGATCTTAGTATAAATAGCCTCGATAGAACTATGAAGCGAAGCACCTCCAGCCGTTCCCAATGCAGGATGGTCTAGCTTAAGGCGACTAACCTCAACCCCCTGGGCCACTGGTATTAGTAACAACGTGAGTAAAAAACTTAAAATTTTACGCATATCAAATTCCTTTATTTACCAAAGCCCACTAAATGGGTATTTTCCTCGCCTTTGTGCCTATTCTTATAAAGTACCCTACCATCTATCAAAACAGAAACCCGCTCATTTCTTGTTACCAAGTTTAGCCCGTGAACCCTGGGAATTATGCCCCGCTTTAACGCAAGAGAAGCAAACCCACTTACACATCCGAGCCATTCAAAATTTACAAAATCAGCGCCGTGACATTCCGCGACTACTTCAATTTTGTTATTCTCTAGACTCATCTTTTCAACCATCGCCCTGGCTAAATTTTCCTTGTTAACAAAGCAGGCCTTTTCTTCCGGCCTCTCTCCTGGCTTGGACCAAGCCCCGTACTTAGGAGCTTTTCCGTCACTAAATTCAAAGCGCCAGCGTAACAAATATTTAAGGGGCACATATAGACGTGTTGACTGTATCGGGGCTACTTTAGTCATTGTTTGCCTTAGCTAGTGAATGAAAAAGCCACGACGAAATCTACCTGGAAAACACCCCCGTCGCTCTGTGATGTTGGCAAGTAAATCCTCATACCTAAATGGGCATTATCCCCAAGAGTCGCATCACCATCGACACCAATCTGGCCATCAACGGGCGCGGATGCTTGTGTTTCGCCGCCGCTATCTAGTACCATTGCATCGGCCTGCATGGTGATTGCTGTAGCTAGGTCAGAACCTTCACCGGAAGCGCCGCCGTTTCGTCCATAGATCTCAACCGTACCAGTGCCGCCAACAGATACACCATTGGTAGAATGATCAAACTGAGCGCCGCCTACGCCGGTAGTTACATCAGAATCCATATCAATACGGATGCCGCCGCCAGTGCCGGAGCTATTATCCTTGTCTCCAGAACTCGCATTTCCAAGCGTGAAAATGGCCGCTAGATCCGCCGAAGGGGATCCGCCTGTTCTACCGCCGTATGTTTGGGAAAAGTCGTCTAGGAAGGTCTTTACGTCCGTTATAGGATCATCCACAGCATCGTGATGGATGTAGATTTCTTGACGCCCTACGTTGTCCGTCTTGGTACCTGTGATAGGTGCAAACGCGCCGTTGACAACAGCACCAAGGTTAATCCCACTGCCGCCACCGGCTAAGGAATCGGCATAAGCCGTTCCGTCTAATGTCTCTGATACTGTGAGTACAACCGCCATTATTACACCTCCATGTGTTTGGCTTTATTCTTCTGTTATAGTCGCAGATTCTCCGCCAACAGTGCCGGAGTACCCTGGGGCATAAGATCCAAATGGCACCATTTGGAAATTCCACACTTTCATGGGCAACTTCACCCCATTAGGATCATAACCGATTTCTCTAATCAAACAAGGCACGTTATCAAACTCTGTACTGCCTATCTTAACGTCTAGTTTAACGAAATCACCAATATCTAACAAGAGACTTCGCCAAGTTACAGTAACATCAATAATCTCAAAATAACTAGATGCCAGCTTTATGATCTCTTTTAGATTATTCTCTACATCAGTCTCAATGTAAAGGTTTGGAAATTCTATAAGTTTTGATACTTCTTTACCGTCTATCTGGGTAATTGCGGCCTGGTTTCTGAAAACTGGCGTCCTCTGAAATGACTCGTTTCGGTTTGGCAAAAAGTTAAAAGCAGCCTGAGCACGGTTAAAGTTGTTCTCTACGTCGATCCCTGGGGTAAGCGAAGCCCTCTCTACGTCCCAATTACGCACCAAAAAAGCCGGTGAGGCCACGAACTCGTCAAAGTGAAGGCTGGATATACTCCAATCAAGGTCGCGGTTTACAAAGGCCTCCAGGCGCACTTGTTCCAACAATGACAGAGCATAGTCTAGGACCGGCTGTGGCTCTTGGATCCAAACACGGCTTTTTACCGTACTAACAGCACTAACTGTAGGGCTTGCTTTATCACGAAAGGTATCCCAACTGCTATCAAAATCACCAGAAGAAAGTCCACCAAATGTCTTAAGAATGTCCCTAGCCTGTTCCACAGGGTTATCATCATAAGCGCCTAAATCCTTACCTACTACTTTTACAAAAAATGAATCTGACTCGTTAAACTCAAAGGGATCTGTGCCCTCGACAAGTGTAGTACCTGCGGGAGTCGTTGAAGATTGCCGAATCTCAAAACTACGATTACCCGCCCCCACGTTGACAATATCCGCAGAATCAAACTTGGTTATTACCTCGCCCCGCACCAAGTAAACTTCCGTAGTGTCAAACGATACTAAATCATTTTCAGATATAACAAGCGATACATTTTCGGTGAATGTTGTTTTTACCGCAGCCTTTGCGCCGTTCACAGGAAAGGCCGGTACACTAGCCTGATTGGGCTCTACATTTGTTGTCCAGTCTCCGTATATAATTGGGACCACAACACCTACTAAACTATCCTGAATATCGGGGAAATTTGTCTTTGTAAAAACCGCGTTTGGGAAGTTCACATTTACCGTATCAAACTGGTCCCGTGCTATAATGTTGATACTTCTTGTTGTCCGGGAAAAGCCTCCAACCTCGGTTATAAAGCCTCTAAATATGGTTTTGTATGTAGAGGCCACATCACGCAACCCTATTCGTACATCTACCTGCTTATTGATCCAACCACTAAAATCATTCCCGGATGGCAGAAGATTATTTAAAGCCCCGTCAACGTTGTTTACCTCTAGCTCCAAAGTCGAAAACTCTAGGGTGGGTGCCAGAAGTGTTCCGAGGCTTCTTTTGATGTTTGGGAAGTTGGTGATAGCTTTATAAAACGTACCGCCAACATACATATTACGATCGCTAGCGCGAATAAAACCACTAGGCGTTTCAATGTCCACCACCAATCTAAGATCTGATACAAGATTGTCTTGGTTATCGTCCAATAAATCTTGATCTAGGACCGTAGCAACTTCATATCTTTTTCGATTGCCGCCACTCATTTATTTACTCTCGTCTATCTCGATCGACAAGCTAACATAAGTCTCTGTAGGCCCTTTACTGTTATGCGTTTCTACCGGCACTTGTACCATCTTACCAAATACAGCGTACCTATCAGTAATAGCCTGGTTTGTGGTGCTCGGCGTCGGTATCCAAAGGCACTTAAGAACCGTTCTCGAAAATGTGAAAAGACCGCGTAACGTGTCATAATTGCCTTTCCCTATATCGAGGCTTCTAAACTCTAGCCCCAGGAATCGACGTTGCGCCCTTGATACTGCCACGTTGGTAAAACCCTCGGTTTCTACAGTATCAGCAAAGTCTCTAAGCTCAAATTGTATCTCGTCGACAACGCACTCGCCCTGGAATACATCAGAGGCCCCAAAGAGTATGGTGCCAAGCTCAATATACCCATCGGAGTTAGCACTATCGGTTATTGCTATCCGGTAAAACCTCGCCTGCTGGGGCGGAAATTCATCCTCTGGAAGTATGTAGTATGTGTTTGTAGGATTAGCCTGGACGATCTTGGAAAAGATAACGTTGCTAAAGGCCGCATCCGTTGCCCCTATAAAGGTGATCGTGGCCCCCTGGGTTAAGTTATGTCCCAGGATAGCCAAGGTATCCACTGCGGTAGTTGAAAGCTCTGTATCGCAAGTTAGGACCACTGAAGTACCTGTTGAGCGATAAACCTGCTCTACAATGTCGGTATTAACATTGAATACTGAGAAATCCCCGGAGGCCGTGCCGCCAGTAGTTACCTCCCAGTTTTCCCCGGTGCCGATAGTGTTCCCAAATTCATTAGTTCCGCCTACTACCTCGCTGCCTCGGCTTGGGAATCGGCACATAATGCGGATATTGGTTGTGTTGTATAGTGAGACATTGAATTCTACGCCGAACCTTGTAGCCGTCACAGAGTCAAACTGGACGCCGATAGGCTTAAGCTCGTCAACAATGTTGCCCTGGAATTGAAGCCCGTAGTTATTAAGAGTATCAACCACGCCCTGGAGCTGTAGACCAACATTATCTTGATTCTCAACTACACTCTGGAATTGAGTCGCCACAAACACGCATAGCTTCTCTGCAAGGTAGCTTTCGGATAGGTAACCTTCGCTGTCTACAAGGTATTTACCTTTGCCGGAGTGGAATTGATTAGTAATGGTAAACTGGACGCCGCTAACCTCTAGCTGGTCGATTATACCGGCCTCATACTGTAGGCCCATCTGCAAGAGCTTGTCTTTTAGGTCGCCCAGGAATTGGGTACCAATGGCCTTTTGCTCCGCCACGGTTAAAGCAGTCTCTATACCTATTCCCAGGGTGTTTATTAGCTCGCCCTGGAATTGAATACCTATATCACTTTGCTGGCCGGTCAAAGCCTCAAACTGGGTACCCGCAATTAACTGCGCTGCGATAGTCTCGGCCCATTGCATACCAGTATTATTCTGGTCGTCGATCTTGCCTTGGAATTGTGAGCCTATATTGTTTTGCTTGTCTAACGTTCCCTGGAATTGGGCGGCTATGTTTTGCTGCGCTGCGATCTCGCCTTGGTACTCAGTACCGTAGTTGTTTTGGTTGTCGATATTCCCCTGGAATTGGGCACCCAATAACGCCAGGCTATCGACTATCTCGGCGCTAAATTCTATGCCCGTTCCCCAGCCGAGCTGACCGCCTAAGTAATCATGGCTATCGCCTGATAAATACGGATCGTCTAAATAGCCTTTCTCGAAATTCGTCGGCATTACCTAACCCCACGGCTATTAATAATAAACTCGCCGTCGGTTGTGGCTCGTTTTAGTTGTTTCTTAATTTCCGGCATTAGCTTCCTTGCTGTCTTTTCAGCATCCCCAGCATCTTGAACAATGACGTTTCCAAATTTAAATTCGTTGGTAACGTTGCCTGCTGGCTGGTTTCCTCGGTTAAGGTTTTGGACCGTGTTAAGCCCTAAGCCCTGTACCGCGCTGCGGTTTAGTACAAACTCGCCTGGCTCTAGCAACGCCGGCACAATATCCCCGCTACCGCTTCCTGGTACTAGGCCGCCCGTTTGGAATCGCTCGATGGTTCCTGGTATCAGGTCTACATCAGGTATTAGGGTAAACTTCACTTTTTTACCCAACACACTAAAGCTCGGCTCTACCTTCGATAATTTAAGGCCGTTCATTACATCTATAAGGGTATTAAACGGTGCTTTAATAGCCGCTATAAAAGCATCGCCTAGCTTCTGGCCCGCCTGTGTCGCCGCATCCGCTAGGTCGGAGAAATCTATATCCGCGCCCAAAGCATTGGCTATAAGGGTAAATGGCTTTGTAAGAACCTTGGCAATATCCTGAAATGCCTTTTTACCCTGCTCAAACAGACCTTTTAACGTACCTATGGGATCTTCAAATAGCTTTATAATACCATTGAAGGTATCCATAAAGAGCTTTGCTATAGGTTTAAATACCGCATCGAGACCTTCAAATATCAGCTCAAAGCCCTGCTGTAATAGGTCTATAAGCCCCTTAAAGTTAGTTATTAGCGGCTGGATAATCATTTCATCGAACATAACACCCAGATTCATGAAGAAATCGAACACGCCGCGCCATGCTTTTACAAGGGGTTGGATAACTTTTTCATCAAAAAAGTCGACTATTTTACGCCATACGTTTAGCAGCCCATCTATAATCTGCTGAAGTAACATTTTCCCGCGCTCGAATGCAGAGGATATATTTTTGCCTATCTCTTCAGCCTTAGATATGCCCCTAGCCTCGGCCTGTAAGTCCAATACTTGAAATAGCTGGCTCCCTACCCCGGAACCGATCTCTTTTACTTTATCTAACTCTTCTCCTAGTTCATCACCCAGGCCGCCGATATCGAACAATTTCCCAAGGCCTAGAGAACTTCCAAGCTCATTAATAGCAATCTTAATTCCTGAAACAATGGCACCTACAATTTCAGGAATAGCTTTTATAACTCCTTCAACTAATCCAAGGGCAAGCGCCGGTGTTGCCTTAGCAAGTTCTATCGGCAGTATTGTGGTAAGTCGAACAAATCCAACAATTAGCTTTTGAATTATCTCCGGTAACCTAGCCAATAGACCATCTATAATCACATCAGGCAAAGAAACAAATAGATTAAAAATAGCATCAGGTAAGCTAATAAATATACCCTCAACCAATACTTCTAATTTGTCAGCGATACCTGTAATAATGTTTGGAATAAACTCGGAAACAAACCTAATAAATTCATCTACGACATTTTTTAGACCCTCTGTAATGGCCTTAGGCAAATCAGTTATCGACCCGATCAAATCACCAAGTTTATTTAAAAGGTCTGGGATAGCGTTTACCAAGCCCTGTGCGGCATCCAAAACAGCGTTAGCAGCACCAATAGCAGCTAATGGACCGGCAAGCATAGACCCCGCAGCGCTAGCTAAATTGGCCGCCCCTTCCCCAAGGCCTTGCTGTATTTGTCCAAAATCAAGCCCTAAAGCAGACGCATTTGCTTGCTTCCGGGCTCTCTGTGCCTGGGCTTCATTAAGTTGTTTTCTTAATTCGATCTCCGCGCCTAAATTTGCCTTTTGTTCTGCACTAAGTTGCTTGTTAAGTTGGATCTCCATTAGCTTCGCATCGAGCTGCTTATTTTGAAGGTCTAGCCCTTTTTGTAATGCGTTTAGCCTGTCGTCCTCACTTCCTGAAAACTCCGCAATCAAATTTGCATTCTCAGCCTGAATCTGTTGTAAGGCTATCTGCTGATCTAATAGCTGTTTGTTTTCCTCGGCGATTTGTTTCGCCCTCTCTTCGTCAATGCCTTGCTGCCCCAGTATTTTTGTTTTATTGATTAGCTCATCTATCCTATTAATTTGCCCCTGCTCAACATTTCCAAGGGCCATTAGGCCAGACTTAACCTTTTCTAGTAGGTCAATTCTTTCTTCCGAGGATAGCTTTATTTGCTGTATTCTTTTTTCACCATCTGATAGAGACTCTAAATTTAGTTGTCTCTCGATGTTTGCCACATCTGACAAGGTATCTTTTCTAAGTTTAAGTATATCTAACCTAGCTTTTTCAACGTTTATTTGCGCCTGGGTAACTTGATCCGCTGTGGATGAAGTATCTTTGATTACCTTATCTAGTTCAGAAATAGCGTTTTTCCTGGCTAAGATAGCTTTCTCAAACTCTGTACCTAGTACAGATATGGATAGGGCATTCTTTATTTCCTTGCCTAATGGTTTAACCTTGTCTGCTAATTCCTTAGCTGCTTTCTCTGCCTTCTTTATTGACTCTTCTGCTTTTAGTGCTTCTAGGCTTATTGGTCGGAACACGTTAGCCAAAGAATCGCCAGATTTGCTTGCGGCAGCCTCAAGCGCTTTTATTCTTGCCTCGCTCCTAGCTACTGTAGCATTAAATTCGTCCTGGCTTTTCTTTACGAAAGGTATTTTTTGAGAAAATTTTGTTATTCCTAGGCTTAGTCTTTCAAAGCCTTCTAGCAATGAAAATATACCTATTTTTACAGACTCAACAAGGAATCTAAATGCCCTTATACCTACCTCTTTTAAGATAAGCCAGGCATCCTTAAACCTATCTAGTACCCCTATCGAGTCTTCCATCTCCCCAAATGTTTCATCTAACTGGGTTTTAATTTCCCCTAACTCTTTTACTACTTCCCTTATCGCCTGGACCACAGCGGCTAGCGCCGTACCTATGGCAACGGCTATAGCTATAAACGGGGCTGCCTTAACTGCAAGTACAGCAAAGCCCTTTGTGAAGGCTACAAGGCTTTTTCCAAGGTTTAAAAAGGTAGTTAATATATTTGCCCTAAGCACCCTACTTAGGTTAATCAATGCCGCACTTAGGCTATTGGTTGCGATTACCTGGGCACCTGTTGCCGCAGAAGCTTTAGCAAATACAGCATTTAGTGTTGTTTGTACCCTACTAGACTCAATAACCACAACATTTAGTAGCTTGTATGCTGTTACCAGAGTACCAATTATAAGAACATATTTTAAAACTGTTCCGGTGACTAATAGGAATACCCCAAGGAAGTCTTGAAAAGCCCCTATAAGGTTTAGCAGGGGCTTAGGTATTTGCAAGATAGTATCTACTAAAGCAGTTTGTACCCTAAGCAATGCCTGGGTAACTATACTGTTTTGGCCCAATTGTATTTCTAATTCGTTAAGCCTTTTATTTAAAATATTTGTAGCATCGACTATTGTTAGTTCCGCAAGGGATAAGGACAAAGCGGCCTTTTCAGCCCTAGAAAATATCTTTTCTAACCTTGCGGAGACTTTCTCTTGCTCACTTAATTGGGTTACTGCTTTCCCTGTTTCCTGAACAAACTTAGTGTTTGCTATAGCCGCCTCGCGTATGTTTATACCTAGCGCAAGTACAGCCTGGGAGTTTCCTGCAAGGCCGCTCACTAATGCTTTACTGGTATCAAGTAAAGAATCTCCAGTAGCCTCTGCTATAGATGCGGAAGCCTCCAATAGCTTATTGTTCTGCGCCAGGGTAAGGCCTAGAACATCTGCCTCTGATACCAATAGAGATATGGATTTTGATATCTCATCCCTAGTAAATGCCGTGGTATCGTTTAGTTTCTCTAACTGCTCGTTCCACATTTCTGTGGATCCTATGGCTTCTTCTCCTACCGTTTCAGCAAAAGCTTCTATGGTCGCATTCATCCTAGACGTTGCGGACTCGACCTTCTGGGCCTCTAGCTCAAAACGATTCATAGCGTCAATAAGGCCGCCGCCGATAGCCGCTATAAGCTCACCGACTTTAGCCAAGGTAAATGCAATTGCAGCGCTAAAACCACCTATAAGGATAGATGCAACAATTGCCAGGGTTCCAGAAAATTGAAGGAAGTCATTCTCTGCCTCTGAAGCCCTTTGTCCTAACAAAGCCAAAAGCGGGGCGACAATAAACCCAGCCTCGGCCATACCCAGAAAGCCTGGCCTAACTTTAGCAGAGGTTACAGTAGCTAATTTAACTAAGTCAGAATTGAATCTAAGAACACTAGCCCCTGCCGCTTTTACCGCCTTATCCATGGGCTCAAATTGTTTAGCAACTCTAAGAGCAGTAATCCCTATACCTGCGGCTATAAAGGTATCCATTGCTAGCGCAGTAGTTTCTAAAGTTTGGTTAAATCCCTGAGCTGATTTTGATACAGTCCTAAAAGCACTTTCCTGCTTCATTAACTGATTAGCAACTACTTGTAATGTTTTTTCTATGTTTTGTAGTGACTTTTCTACAGAAGAAAATTCTTTTGCGGCATCGTCACTATCTACGCCTACCTTTACTACCAAATCTTCTTGAGTTATTGCCACTTCCCTTGGCCCCTTTGCCGTCGCCTAATATAGATTTTGCTTTGGCATAAAAATTACTATTTTTATACTGGGGGATAAACCACCCACACATTTCAATATACCATCCTGGTTGCTGCGCGATACCCCCCTCATGCAGCAAAGCGCCAGTTTCCGCAGTTAAAACCAACGTTCTATAAACTGAAACAGCCTCATGGTCCCATGTCGCTTTACCTGGACAAAAACCATAGAGGCCGCCTCCTTCTTGGATCCGCATAGGCCACAGCGAGCCGTCTGCGCTTGTAAATTCTTTATCTTCTCGGCACCGCCTTAACTTCTGTATTCTCTCTGGGCATTTGCTGCATTGAAACCCGCTTGTCTTGCTATGGTCCACAAATTCAAGCTCTATCAAGGCTTCTAACTTTTTTTTACCCCTACATCCGTATTAACGCCACCGGCTACATTTTGCCTAGCTCTCCATAAGTCCATTGCTAGGCCCGCATTGTGTAGCGCATTTACCAGCTCTTTATTTGCTGCACCGTCGCTATCACGTTTGAAAAGTATCTTGTCAGTATCAGGTATTCCTTCGGGGTTTTTTATATCCACCAAAGAGCGCCTAACCTCTTCCAAGATGTAACCAATGTTTAGTTGGGTTTTACCCTTCTCAACCTTAACTTGCTGGCTAAGTATTTCCTGGGTTGCTTCGTAAGGTAGAACTTTGCGAAGAACAAACCTAGTAGGCTGCTCTTCAGTTAGTTCTAGTTTTTCTTCGTCCAAATCTTCCAGGTAGCTATCATATTGCTCTTCTGTGCAATGTGATACTGCGCTATCCTTGCGCGTAATTACCTCAATAGTACCTTTTGAGCTTAGTTCTAATTTCAGGGGCATTCGGGGTTCTCCTTTTTACAAGAATGAAATTTTAACCTCATCCGCTGCTTCTAGTGCCGTTTCATAAGCCAAGCCCTCAAAGGTCACTGGAATAGATCCGGTAGCAGGTACAGCGATTTCTGGAATCGGGAAAATAACTTTGGGTAG
>Ga0180437_10010697_pt1 | contig 11144 bp, 12 predicted proteins | sample SS_ome_4_FD_132410 | JGI IMG/M metagenome (GOLD analysis project Ga0180437, IMG submission 132410) | Hypersaline lake sediment archaeal communities from the Salton Sea, California, USA - SS_3_D_1 metaG | ecosystem: Environmental > Aquatic > Non-marine Saline and Alkaline > Hypersaline >... | reverse complement strand
TGCCTGCAGTGTTTGCCATTGGCACTGGGCTCCCCGTTTTAATATTCGGCACCCTTCTATCCGCCGGCGTAGCTAAGGTTTCTACCTGGCTCAATGCAGTCACCCGCGCTGAGAAAGTCATTCGAATAATAGTTTCCATTATTTTTGTAGGGGTGGGAATATATTGTGTGGTGCTCTGGGTACAGGTTTGAACGAAATAGGCTTCATGGGAGGTAAACTAATGAAGTTAAAAAGATGTCTGCTAATTATGGCAGCGGCGATTACGCTGTTAGCTCTGTCTTGCACAACAATAGCTAATAATTCACCAATTGTAATCAGCCTGGAAGCCGAGCCAAAAGCGATTCGTGCTTCAGAAAGCTGCCAGATTGAGTGTATTGCTTCAGATGAGGACGGTGATGAGTTAAGCTACGAGTGGTCGGCCAGCAGGGGCGACATAAATGGGCATGGAGCTAGTGTTATTTGGACAGCTCCCGACTCCGAGGGTATCTATAACGTTGCGGTCAAGGTGACCGATGGCAGGGGTGGTGAGGCTAGTGATTCAATAACCATCCCTGTGAGGGTCAATCATCCGCCGACTATTACAGGCTTGATAGCTGATGCGGATTGGGTTAGTCCTTCAAGTAGTCGCCAGGTGAAGTGTGATGCTGAAGACCCCGATGGCGATGAGATAAGCTATGAGTGGACAGCTAGCGGGGGTGAGCTTTCTGGCTCAGGTGCGCTTGTAAACTGGACTGCTCCTGGGGCAGTGGGCCTGTATGACATCCAAGTTGTGGTTACCGATGTCTATGGCGCGGAAGACACAAGGTCGCTAACTGTTAGCGTGGCACCATATTCTCCGCCGATTATCGAAGACCTGATTGTCACTGCCGAACACAAATACCTGAAGAAATCTTATTCGGCGTATAAGATCGGGAAAGCAAAAAACTGTCAAATTGAGTGTCTTGCCTCTGCCCCCATGGGTGGTGAGCTAAGCTACCTTTGGTCAGCTACCGGGGGTGAGATTTCTGGAGAGGGCTCTGTGGGTACCTGGACTGCCCCAGATACGTCCGGTGACGTTACAGTCACGGTAACAGTGTCTAATGCCGCTGGTGATATAGTTGGTAGAAGCATAGTCTTTCAAGTGGTGCGTTGCTCAACATGCACGTTTCGATGAAGCCAGGATATGATATAAATGGCAGCTCTAGCTAAGGCATAATTTTCAAAGTGGAAAGCTGCGTACCATAGGCATTTAGTTGAGGGTGACAGTTACTACATAGCAAGCTCAGCTATAAAATAATCTTCAGCAGGGTGATATATATGGTTTGCTATACTCGGCTGCCTGGACCTGCTGTTAGCCATTCTAGAAGAGACGATTTTGACTCCCGTTGGTATATGAACTATAATTCATATAAACGGATATTCATATGACGATAGAAGAAGACCAGTCAAGATTTTTGAGGTGTATTGGAGAGCCAACGAGACTCCAAATACTTAAGCTGCTGGCTGAGGGTGAGAGGTGCGTTGGTGAACTCACTGTGGTTCTGAATAAGGAGCAATCTCTCATTTCTCATCACTTGAGAGCCTTCAAGGAATGTAATATTGTGAAAGACAGGCATGAAGCTCAGAAGGTTTACTATAAGCTTGCTGATGACAGAATAGCCAGTCTGGTCCTGGAAAGTGAAGCTCTAATGAAGGAGCTATCGCTGTGCGAATGTCAGGAGGTGAATTATGAAAGAAAAGGAAATCAAAGAAGCGGTGAAGGGTAGATATGGCCAGATAGCTAAGCAAGACCAGGAAAGCTGCTGCTCAAGCTGTGGATGTGGTGTTAGCCCCTTGGTCCAAGCTGAAGCTTTGGGATATTTGAGGAAGGATTTGGCGGATATCCCGGAAGAGACAGTTGTAGGTTTGGGCTGTGGCAACCCCACCGCTATAGCAGGGCTAAAAATGGGTGAGGTTGTTCTGGATTTAGGGTCAGGAGCCGGGGTAGATGTGTTTTTGGTAGCCAACAAAGTCGGCCCGACTGGCAGGGCTATCGGGGTTGATATGACTGAGGAAATGGTAGATAAGGCAGAAGGAATCGCCAGAAATTATGGCTATCATAACGTGGAGTTTCGCCTAGGTGAAATCGAGAGACTCCCCGTTGGGAATGAATCTGTGGATGTCATCATTAGTAACTGCGTTATCAATCTTTCCCCGGATAAATCTAAGGTCTTTCAGGAGGCTTACCGCGCCCTGAAATTCGGGGGCAGGCTGATAGTCTCTGATATAGTTTCCGATGGCGCACTCCCCGATGAAATAAAGGATGACCCTGATGCCTGGGCATGTTGCATTGGTGGGGCTTTGGAGAAGCAGGAATACTTGGAAAAGATAAAGAAAGCTGGCTTTCTGGATATAGAGGTAGCAGCAAGCCGGGAGTTTTATATAGAAAACAAAGCAGATCAGACAAAAGGGAAGCTTCTGAGCATTACGGTGAAGGCATACAAGTGAGAAACAAGGTTGCAATATGTCCCAAGAAAAAGAAAGAAGGCTAGGCATATGGGAGAAATATCTCAGTTTTTGGGTCGCGCTTTGCATTGCTGCTGGCATAGGAGTAGGGAAAGTTTTCCCTCAAGTCTCTGACATATTAGGCGGGCTAACCATTGCCAATGTCTCTATCCCGGTGGCTGTCTGTCTGTTCTTGATGATTTATCCCATAATGGTGCAGATAGATTTTGGCAAGGTAATAGAGGCAGTAAAAACTCCGAAGCCGATAGTCACCACTCTCGTCGCCAACTGGGCAGTGAAACCCTTCACCATGGCCCTCTTTGCCTGGCTGTTCATGGGCATAGTTTTCAAAGGTTTCTTATCCCCCGAGCTGGTCCAGGAATACCGAGCGGGGATGATTCTGCTCGGGGTGGCCCCCTGCACCGCTATGGTTTTGATGTGGAGCTATCTGGCGAGAGGGAATATGGGGCATACCCTGGTAATGACTGCTATTAACTCGTTGTCAATGGTATTGCTCTATGCCCCGCTGGCCCGATTTCTTTTAGGAATTTCGGGAATCGTCATACCGTGGAAAACGATAGCCTTTTCGGTAGCAGTCTACATTTGTCTTCCCCTTTTATTTGGTTACTTCACCAGAATACAGGCTATTAAGCAGAAGGGCAGAGCATGGTTTGAATCAAAGCTTATTCCTCCATTGCGCATAGTTTCTATAATCGCTCTCTTAATCACTCTGGTGATTTTATTCAGTCTGCAGGGAAGCATAATCACAGAGATTCCAGCGGTTGTGGGCATGATTGCCATTGGGATATTCTGTAATATCCTTTTTGTTTTCGCTCTGACTTACCTGGTCTCTAAGCCTATCCGCCTCTCCTACGAGGATGCAGCACCAACAGCGATTATAGCTGGAAGCAATCACTTTGAGGTAGCCGTTGCCGTGGCAACTACCATCTTTGGCCTCTCTTCAGGGGCGGCGCTGGCTACGGTTGTTGGCGTTCTGACAGAAGTCCCTTTTATGCTCTTTTTAGTATGGCTCTGTAGGAAGACAAGAGCTTTCTTTTACCAGCCACAGCTTCAATACGCTGGGGGTGAATAGTTGGTAGTCCAGTATCTCTTAGTATTCAAGGATTATTTCATCGAGGTATTGCCCTTCCTGGCAATAGGGTTCCTTCTGAGTGGCTTAATTCATGAATTTGTTCCTTCAGAATGGGTGGAGAGACGGCTCGGTGGAGGGGGTATAAAGCCAATCCTTTACTCCACACTCGCCGGGACAATCCTTCCTATCTGCTGTTTGGGCTCCCTACCGGTGGCCGTGAGTCTGCACCAGAAAGGGGCAAGGTTGGGACCAGTTCTAGCCTTCCTCGTGGCAACGCCAGCCACCTCTATAACTGCCCTTCTAGTCACCTATGGTCTCCTGGGATTAGATTTCACCATATTCATCTTCTTTGCGGTGATAGCGATGGGTTTAGTTATGGGTCTGGTGGGAAATATGGTCGAGGGCAGGGCCAAAGCTCCTGTTGCTCAAGTACAACAGGCTCTTGATCCAGTTTGTGGGATGAATGTCGAGGTGGGGAAAGCAGCTAAAGCAGAATATAGTGGGGAGACGTATTATTTTTGCTGTTCCCATTGCCAGCAAGCCTTTGAAGGCAGGCCAGAAGAATATATAGGAGCTTATTCTCGGGATATTGCTCACAGAATAAAGCATGTATTCAAATATGCGTTTGTGGATATGGTCAGGGAGATTGGGCCTGAGTTGCTCCTGGGTCTGGCTCTGGCTGCTTTAGTAGCGGCGATCGCTCCTGTTGGGAAATTCATCGGAGCTTATTTCAGCGGGGTATTGGGGTATCTATTCAGCCTGGGCTTCGGCCTGCTCATGTATATTTGCTCCACAGCCAGTGTTCCCTTGGTTCACGCCTTTGTGTCGCAGGGAATGAATATTGGCGCCGGGATGGTGCTGCTATTGGTGGGTCCGATTACCAGTTGGGGAACTATCCTGGTTTTGAGAAAAGAATTCGGTGGCAAGACTCTAGCCATCTACTTGACGGTTGTTAGTATAATGGCTTTGGCTTTGGGATACTGCTTTTCGCTGATATAGTAGCACGGGGCATGGGGATGGGAAATAGCAACTGCTAATTTGTGTATAATAAGTACCTATAATTGTGGGTGGGCTAGTGAGGATTCTAAAGCAATTAACCACCCCAGTGAAAGATGGAGATACAATGCTCAGGATATACGGGAAATGATGAGAGAAGCAGACAGGATAGTTGTACTCATTACGGTCGGCAACGATGAAGAAGGTCGCAAGATTGCTGAGTTGCTGGTCAATCGAAGAAAGGCTGCCTGCGTAAGCATCTTGCCCAGGGTAGATTCGCTCTTCTGGTGGGAGGGCAAGCTTGACTCGGCTCAAGAGAGCCTTTTGATTGTTAAAACTAAGGCATCGCTGTTTCCCGAGATAGTTGAGCTGGTAAAAAGAGTGCATAGTTATGAAGTTCCAGAAATAATCGCCCTGCCTATCATTGCTGGCAGTGAGGATTACCTCATGTGGCTTAATACCAGTGTAAAACAGGGGGAGCACTACGATTAGCGACAGACGTGCTATTATCTTGGCTAGAAATTTGCCCTGTAGAGGGAGTATACTATCGCTATATTCCCGAGGCCATCGGCCTAAAAGGCTATGGGAAGCTTTAGAAGGAATCAAATGGTAACAGACGAAGTTGTGATTTCCAGAGCCATAACTGAGAGTTACGTAAAAGAGTTGCTTGATGCAATGGAGCTTGATGTAGCCATCGTTGGCGCTGGGCCATCTGGGATGGCTGCCGCTTATTACCTGGCCAAAGAAGGGTTAAGAACAGCCATCTTCGAAAAGAAGTTAAGTGTGGGGGGAGGAATATGGGGAGGTGGCATGATGTTCAACAAGATTGTAGTTCAGGCTGAAGGTAAGGAAATTTTGGACGAGTTTGGCATTTCAACTTCGGCGTATCAGGAGGGCTACTATGTTGCCAGCGCTGTGGAATTGGCTTCAACTCTTTGTTCTCTGGCGATAAAAGCAGGAGCCAGGATATTTAATTTACTCAGCGTTGAAGATGTGGTCATCAGGGAAGGTGACAGAGTTAGCGGGTTGGTGTTAAACTGGAGCCCTGTTTCTCTAGCGAATTTACATATCGACCCCTTAGCACTAAGTTCAAAGTTGGTTATAGACGCCACAGGACATGATTGCGAGATTTGCCACTTAGTTACTGAAAAAGTGGGAGGAAAACTGAGGACAGCGACAGGAAAGATAATCGGCGAAAAATCGATGTGGGCTGAGATAGGTGAGCGGGAGATTACCGAAAATACCAGAGAGGTTTATCCCGGATTGATAGTCGCTGGTATGGCGGCTAGCGCAGTCTTTGGTTCTCCAAGAATGGGGCCAATATTTGGTGGCATGCTTTTGTCCGGTAAGAAAGCTGCCCAAGTGGCCATGGAACTACTTAAGCAAGGTTAAATTTGATATGGCAAAAACGATAGCTGAAATCAACGATAAAATCAGAAAAGGTAGAGCTGTCGTGGTGACTGCTCAGGAAGTGATCGACATCGCTAAGGAAAAGGGTGTAAGCAGGGCGGCTGAAGAAATCGATGTAGTTACCACCGGTACCTTCGGTCCCATGTGTGGGTCTGGTGCTTTTTTCAATGTCGGTCATTCCAGACCGAGGATCAAACTTGGCGGCGGCAAGGTTTACCTTAATGATGTTTCGGTCTATACCGGTATGGCTGCTGTGGATATTTTCCTCGGGGCGACTGCCCTTCCCGATGACGACCCCAGGAATAAGTTCTACCCCGGGGAGTTCAATTATGGTGGGGGACATGTAATTGAGGAACTGGTAGCGGGGAAAGACGTAAGACTTACCGCCACCGCTTTTGGAACGGACTGCTATCCTCGGAAGAAGCTGGAGACCCTGATTAATATTAAGGACATAAACGAGGCAATTCTATTTAATATCAGAAATGCCTACCAGAACTATAATGTGGCAGTGAACCTCTCTGATAAGACGATCTATACCTATATGGGGGTGCTTAAGCCGAATTTGGGAAACGCTCACTACTCTACAGCGGGGCAACTCTCGCCGCTGTTTAATGACCCTTATTATCAGACCATAGGCGTCGGGACGAAGATCTTCTTGGGTGGTGGAATAGGTTATGTGGCCTGGCATGGTACGCAGCATAACCCTGCTGCCCTCAGGGGAGACAATGGTGTACCGCGGCGGGGTGCAGGAACGCTGGCTGTGATTGGAGATTTGAAGCAGATGGAGCCGGTGTGGTTGGTAGGGACAAGCATGCTCGGTTACGGCTGCACATTGACTGTGGGCATAGGTGTCCCAATACCTATACTTTCCGAGGAAATTCTCCGCTACACTACGGTAAGCGATGCTGGCATCTTGGCACCCGTCTTGGACTATTCCGAGGCGTATTCACAGTTGAAGCCAGATATCCTGGGAGAAGTTAGCTACGCTGAGCTCAAGAGCGGTCGGATAAAAGTTCAGGGCAAAGATGTCCCGACTGGTTCTTTATCTAGCTATCCTAAAGCGGTGGAAATTGCCAATATCTTGAAAGAGTGGATAGAAAAGGGTGAGTTTTTACTTACCGAGCCAGTGGCTCCGCTGCCCGGAATGGAGTCAGGCATAACCTTTAAGCCACTTAAGGAAAGACCAATAGTGGAGTGATAACAAAGTGAATATCTCCAGAAGAATAGTGCTTCATTTCCCGCCCAACATAACAGGGCAGCCAGTCGTTTACCGCCTGGTCAAGGATTTTGCTCTCACCTTTAATATTCTTAAAGCTTCAGTATCGCCGGGAGAAGAAGGATTGCTGGTCATGGAGCTGAGCGGTGAGCAGAAAAACTACGATAAGGGCATCAAATACCTCACCGAGGCCGGGGTAGAAATTCAGTCCTTAAGCCAGGATGTCGTCCGCGATGAATCCCGGTGCACTCATTGTGGAGCTTGTATTACCATTTGCCCCACCGAGGCTTTCTCTCTAGAGCCAAAAACCAGGGAAGTGCTTTTTGACCATAATAAGTGTGTCGTCTGCGGATTGTGTGTCAAGGCTTGTCCTCCTCGGGCTATGATATTGCATTTCTGACCCTGAACGAAGTGAAAGGGAAGAATCTTATAGTGCTCAGGGCAAGCTTCATTAAGAGGAAGGATCGATGTATGAGCCACGAACCTATCGGCACTGGGTTAAGGGCAGCGATCTGGTTTCCTTTGATGTAGTGGTAGCGCAGACAGACCTATATATCCGCTCACGGCATAATCTAAGGAATAAAGCCCTCAAAGCTGTGCTAAAACACCGTGCCTCTTTGGAGGCATATATTGAGCGTCACCCTCTTTTCTTAACTACGCTCACCCCTTACCAGGCCGAGGCTGAAGCTCCTGCCATCGTCAAAGAAATGGCTAGGGTATCTCAGCTAACCGGTGTTGGACCTATGGCAGCGGTAGCTGGTGCCATTGCTGAAGCGGTAGGCAGAGATTTGCTCGCCTTCTCGCCAGAGATGATTGTGGAAAACGGTGGCGATATTTTTCTGAAAACGTCTAGGAAGAGGCTGGTGGGCATCTACGCCGGGCAATCCTCCTTCACAAAAAAAATTGCCTTGGAAATTATGCCCAGAGAAACACCACTGGGCATAGGTAGCTCTTCAGGAACCATAGGACATTCTTTAAGCTTGGGCAGAGCTGACGCGGTCATTGCAGTTTCAGCCTCGGCAGCTTTGGCCGACGCTGCAGCTACGGCCCTAGGGAATATAGTAAAGGCCGCAGACGATATTCCTGAGACGATTGAGGGAGCCAGGAGCATAGAGGGACTGCGGGGTGTAGTTATCATTGTAGGCGACAAAATGGGTATCTGGGGCAAGGTGAAAATCGTGCCCCTCAGCTAGAATTGCCAGGTATTGCCCGCAACTTCACTTAGTTAGTACGCATCCGTTAGTTACCACGTGAAAAAGCACGTCGTCAGTATCCGTGGCCCCCCTGCCATCCCTGCCACCCCTGCCATCAGACACTGTAACGGTGACAATAACATAAGTGAGCTTAAGCGGTGCTGTCCAGACAGCTATATCGTCATCCTCGTCAATACTACCCACAGCCGTCCAATCCCTTGCTGCGTCAATTGACCATTCATAGCTCAGTTCATCGCCATCTGGGTCCGAAGCTTTGCACTCAATCTCGCAACTTGTGCCCATCAGGATTTTCGGTGGCGAAGCTCTGGGGTTAAAGTTGTCGCGGTCTTCAGGAATGATAATTAACTTCTCAATAATCGGGCGATGATTAGTTTTTACATCTATGGTCAAGGAGCCTTTGCTTTCACTATCTCGTCCATCACTGACCACAACTGTGATGTTGTAGGTGCCGTCTGCATAAGGGGCAGTCCAGTTAACTACAGGGCCTTCTCCGGAGATACTGCCTCTGCTGGCTGACCACTCATAGCTTAGCACGTCGCCATCCTGGTCAGAGGCAACACATTCAATACTGCAAATCTCGCCTCTGCGGACCAGCAGCCTTTCTGGGTCAGAATCTTGAGGAGTGAAAATCAGGTCTTCAATAGTAGGCGCATGGGCACCTAACACCTGGATTTTCAAGTAGCTCGTGCTTTGACTGCCGTTGCCGTCACTGACTGCAACGGTGATGTTATAGGTACCTACACCCTCAGGGGCAGTCCAGTCGACTACAGGGCCTTCTCCGGAGATACCGCCTTTGTTGGTTGACCATTCGTAAGTCAGGTTGTCGCCATCTATGTCTGAAGCAACGCAAGTAATCTCAGAGTGCTGCAATGGGAAAATCACGTTTTTCTCAGACACGAGGTTGCTGATAACCGGGGGGTGGTTGATGGTGGCAGGAGACTCACAGCCGATAAAGAGGAAGGCAGCGATAATCAGGAAGGAAAAAGCTAGCGTGCGTCTAGTTAGTAGGCGCCGATTTAATTTCGGTGCCCTTCTGGTCCCTCTTTGCTGCTGGTAGTCTACTGGCATAATTCTCAGGGTCTTGCTGGATACAATAATAGACTTATTATAGCTCGAATGGAAAGCGCACTGAAAGGTAAAGATATTCTTAAGTTATTAGAGAGACATGACATGCTCTCTACTTATTATAGCCCGAAACGCTATCACATTTGGATAAAAACACGTGGAGAGGCATACCTCCGTCATCTTTTCCACCTCTTTCATCCCGTACCGTTACTTCGAAAATGGCTTCGGTTTCGTAATCAGGAGCAAGCCAGAGGATTATGCCGCCTTTCTGAATCTTGGACATGTAATCAGATAGCATGTAATCAGTTAGCATGTCGATTGCATCATCCTCTTCTAAAATTGTGCCGTCACTGACCCACCAATCATAGCTCAACCTATCACCGTCGCGGTCTGAAGCGATGCATTCAATGAAGTAGTGCCTGTTTATATAAATTTCGTTATCTGCAATACGCTTATTGGCTATGTCCGTAATGCGGAAGCCTTTGACCTCAGGAGGACTATTGATGGCTAACACATCGATATCGAGGGAAGCCGTGTCCTCGCCACCCTGGCCATCGGTGACTGTAACCGTGATGGTGTAGGTACCTACAGCCTCAGGGGCAGTCCAGGTTGCCATGGAATCTTCTCCAGAGATACTGCCTCCGCTGGCTGACCACTCATAGCTCAGCACACCGCCATCCCGGTCAGCAGCGACACATACGACGTGACAATCTGCTGATACAATAACCTCATCTTCCCCGATGTCCAGGCTCTCTATAGTCGGTGGGTTGTTAGATACGACTTTGATGCTCAGGTATTTCCAGCTTTGAATACCGTTGCCGTCACTGACAGAGACGGTGATGGTATAGTTACCCGCATCATAAGGGGCAGTCCAGGTAACTACAGGGCCTTCTCCCGATATACTGCCTCTGTTGGCTGACCATTGATAGCTCAGACTCTCACCATTCAAATGTGTAGCGTTACAGGTAATATCGCAAGTTTGTGAAGGCAAAAGCACCTCGCTCTCGGCCGTGAGGCTATTGATAACTGGAGAATGGCTGGCAGTGGCAGACGTACAGCCGACAAGAAGAAGGACACTGATAATCAGGGTAGCCAATACTAGTGTCCATTCGGTGCGCACACGATATCCCTTCATTAATTTTCCTTCTTTGCTGTTCTCAACCTTCTACTGTATGATATAGTTGGCGATTGTAGCAACCGAAAAATTCGATGTCAAATCTTGAAGGCAAGAATCAATAGTGTAAGCAAAGGTGGAATCTGGAAAGGCCCAACAGAGCATTGCTGAACTCTGTTTGACTTAGACAAAGGAAAGCTCAGGTTTTGACATTGGCTGTGTGATGCGGTTAATATTGGGATAAAGTCAGCACCAAACTACAGATATAACTTGATTAATTTCTTACGAAGAACCTTAGAGGACCGTTTCAAGAGATATTTAATTATAGCGCTGGTGATCTTGGGTGTGGTCCTTTTCATTACGAGTCTGAACCCAGCGGAAACAACTACCAACGGAAGTTACGAGGTTCATTTCTTTTACCTAACGGGCTGTTCACACTGCGATGAACAAAAGCCATTTAATGAAAGATTAGCCGAGGAATACCCATCAATTTCTATTATCTATCATGATGCCTCAAAACCCGAGGGCTCCAAATTGTTGTCGGACATGCTTACAAGTCTAGGCATAGGAGAG
>Ga0180437_10010696_pt1 | contig 11146 bp, 13 predicted proteins | sample SS_ome_4_FD_132410 | JGI IMG/M metagenome (GOLD analysis project Ga0180437, IMG submission 132410) | Hypersaline lake sediment archaeal communities from the Salton Sea, California, USA - SS_3_D_1 metaG | ecosystem: Environmental > Aquatic > Non-marine Saline and Alkaline > Hypersaline >... | reverse complement strand
AGAATTAAAAAATCCGCGAAGACAACAGTATCTAATTCTAACAAGGTATAGCAACCAACGAACACACGCAATGCAAGGCTCTAACTTAAAAAACATACAAAGGCAAATCGTTCGTTTACATAATCTGCTATTTAGCCGTACTCTTAGGAAAAATACGATACATCTATCCATAGGGAGGAAAAAGAGATGTTGGATGAGTTCACTCAACATAACCGAGAGCAACCCCTAGACACGCTTCCCGAAAATTCAGCACTGCCGTGGAATAAAAAAATAGTGCTTTTATGCCTAGCTATTGGGTTTATTGGACTTTTTATCTTCTTTACGAGTGGATCGTGGAGCGAGCAAGACTCTTCAGCTTCTGATCGCGACAGCCTTGTTCACGAAGTAGAGTTGCTCAAGGCCCGTGTTTTGGAGCTCGAGCAACAAGCACCACAACAAACTGCTGCTGCCTCGGTGCCACAGCCGAACGCCGAACCATCTCAGACGGTAGTGGCAGATCCCGTCCAGCCGATCACACCCTCTCTCGACAACCTTAAGTCTCTTATTGAACAAGAGTTGCAACAGACCGCCTCTACAACGCAAGGAGCAGAAACAAACGCTCTTGCACCTAAAGAGTATGTGGTAAAAAATGGCGATAATCTCTCAAAGATCTCGAAGCAGTTCTATGGAACGCCCCACCGATGGAAAAAGATCGTCAATGCAAACAAAGAAAAGCTCGGCCATAACAATGTGCTCAGGCCTGGCATGAAGCTGATTATTCCTGCTGAAGCGTAAAAAATGCCCGGGAAAGGAGTCGAACCTTCACGCCGTAAGGCACCAGATCCTAAGTCTGGCGTGTCTGCCAGTTCCACCACCCGGGCAAAAGAAAGAGCTTTCAAACTCAAGTCGCGCCCTATTCCCCTTAAGGGCTGAGCGAGACGAATAAAGCACAAGTGTTGTGACACAGACAAGGTTTTTACCTTGTCAAGAAACAACGCGAAGTAAATTATTTGTCGCAGCCAACCCTTAAGGGGAATAGGGCGCAACTTGAGCTTTAATAGTACTACATTCGACTGATTAAAACCAGAGAGACTTCCTGATGCAAGACGCTGCTCTCGCTATTATTATCAATTCACAAGACGAAATTCTTCTCGTACAAAGAAGAGATGTTCCCGTCTGGGTTCTTCCAGGAGGAGGCATCGAGCCTTCAGAAACACCAAAAGAGGCTCTTATTCGAGAGATACTTGAAGAAACCTCTCTTCTCATCACAAATGTTCAGCACGTTGCAACCTATACGCCCATCAATCGCCTCGCCTCTACTACACACGTTTTCGTCTCTGAACCACAGAAAAACAGCGCGCTTGTCTGCCAACAAGAAGAGGTTGCCGATGCACGGTTTTTTCCTCTCAATAAGCTCCCCAAACACCTCTTCTTCCTCCATAAAACCTTTATCAAAGAGTGGCAGGAAGCGCCGCTCTTTCCCATTTCAAGAAGGCTAACCGACATCACCTATACAACCCTACTTCTGCTTTTCCTTCGCCATCCCGTCATGGTATGGCGATACGCTCGAACACGATGGAAGAAAAAATAGCTACTTAAAAACCCAAGTTAAGATCGTTGAATAACTCGCCCTGTAAAAACCAAGCCCCGCTCATAACACGTTTTGAAGCAAGGCACTCTTCTAAAAAGCGAGGTATTTAACGCTCTTAACTTGGGGTTAAAACACCACGAATATGGTGACAAATTCCCTCAGATGAGTATTATGGCTTTCATAGTATCGAAAAATTAAGAGGAGATTCTCATGGCGTGTCCAGACTCATGGATTGATGAGCAAGCAAAAAAGAATAAGATGATCGAAAACTATGTTGACCACCTTGTCAAAGAGGACAAAGATGGCAACAAAAAGGTCAGCTACGGCCTTTCCAGCTATGGATATGATCTTCGAGTCGCAGGTGAATTCAAAATTTTTACCAATGTCTACAACTGCATAGTAGACCCAAAAAAGTTTGAAGATAACGCCTTTGTCTGTGTAAACGGCGACGAATGTATCGTTCCCCCAAACTCTTTTGCCCTTGCACGAAGTGTCGAGTATTTTCGCATACCCCGCGACGTTATCGCTATCTGCTTGGGAAAATCCACCTATGCTCGCTGTGGTATTATCGTTAATGTCACTCCCTTTGAACCCGGATGGGAAGGGTATGTGACCATTGAGATTTCAAATACAACGCCTCTACCTGCTAAAATCTACGCCAATGAGGGAATCGCACAGGTTATCTTCTTTAAGGGAGACCCCTGCTCTGTCTCTTATGCAGAAAGAGGAGGAAAGTATATGTTCCAAAAAGGGATTGTTGGACCTTCTGTATGAGAGCACAGCCTCACATAGACGGCAGTGCCCCCAAAAGAGCACTGCCTTTTATTCTCCTTTTTACGGCTTTGGCCCTTCTTGTATATGGATATGCCTCGTTTCAACTCTATCGACAGATTGCTCCATTACACGAGCGTTGCCAAAAACTCGAACAAACGCTCCAAAATACACGCCAAAGAAGGGTCGATCTCGAGGAAATGGTAGCAAGCTTGTCTGATCCTGCAGCCGAAGAGTATGCCCTTATTTCAGAGATTGGTCGCGTTCCAGAAGGAAAGCGCAAAATAGCGCTTTGTACTCCATGATCTCTCTTTTTTTCCCGATACTCATACTCTTTGTGCTCACTCTTATCTCTGCTTTTTATGCCAGTTCAGAAACCGCGTATTTTTCTGTTCCTACGGCCCGCATTCAATTTTGGAAAAAGAGCTCCGATCGAAGAAAAAGAATGGTTGCCTCCCTTCTTGCCCATTCACGCCAACTGCTGGTGCTTATTTTTATCTTAAACACCATTTTCAATGTTCTAATCCAAAACGCAGCCTCAGACCTTTCAGATACGTTTGGACAGGGATGGATATTAAAAGTTGCTATACCCTTTGGGCTCATTCTTATCTTTGGTGAGTTTTTACCGAAATACTTAGGGCGTATCAACAGTGAGCGCATCGCCCTTTTTGCTGCCCCTTTTTATACTCGAGTAGAGAGGCTTACTGCTCCTATTCAACGGGCGATTACTCACCTAGCAGAGGTCCTCGCTCGACTTTTTTTCTTCTTTCTAAAACCAGACCCCCCCCTCACACCACAAGAGGTAGAGGGGGTTATTGCCACGTGTGAAACTCACAATATTCTCTCTCCTGAGGAAGGCTCCCTTCTTCGACAATCACTAGAATTTGAGAGAAAACTAGCGCGAGATGTTATGACACCTCGCTTTGAAATATCGGCGATCAAAAAGTCTTCTTTGCCAAAAGCAAAAGGACACCTACAAAGAGGAACGCTTATCATTGACGAGGAGATCGACCGCCCTATAGGGGCGCTTTCAAGCCGAGAAATTTTGCTTTTCCAAGCAGGCCGCACAGAGGAGGCCCAAAAGGCAGCCTCTGAACAGCTCTTTTTCGTACCTGAGGTCATGTCTGCTCGACGCCTTCTTGGTGAATTTTCTGAACGCCAGGCTTGTATGGCTTGTGTTGTCGATGAACACGGTACTGTCTCAGGGTTCGTTGAAAACAGGAAATTGACCCAAAAACTCCTCCAGTTTCAGCCTGTAAAAGAAAAATCGGTGGCTTGGCAACAGCAGTCAATTGCGGTTTCTGGAACCACCACACTAGACACCATCAATTCTCTCTTTGGCACCTCCATTACAAGCGACCACCACACGGCGACAATAGGAGGATGGCTCGCTGAAGTATTAGACGAGGTTCCCTCTCCTGGAGCCTCTTACATCACAGAACGGTTTATTTTCAGGGTCCTCTCTGCAGATGAAAAGATGGTCAAACAAGTTTTCATCCAAAAGCGACAGAAAAAGGAAAAGAAAAGAGTTGAGGGTAAAGAATAGCTTTTATGTGGTTTTGGATCTTTTCTACCGTTTTCTGGACGCTTATTATGTCCTTTTATTCGATGCAAGAGATGGCATGTATCTCTTTTAATCGCCTTCGCCTAGAAGTTGCCGTCCGTTCTGGTAGTCGACGTGCGCAGTGTATCAAACAGATGCTCGATAACCCCATGCTTCTTTTTACGACAACACTTGTCGGAGTAAATCTCTCTCTTGTTATCAGCTCTGAGTCTATGCGGCGCGTCTTTTCAACTCTCGATCTCAATCCAAACCTCTCTCCTATTATCGAAGCGCCTTACATGATCATCTGTGGAGAGCTGATCCCAATGTTTGCCGCCCGCCTTTTTCCAGAGCATATGGCACGCCTAGGAATCCCCTTTCTCTGGCTAAGCAGCAAGCTTCTTTCTCCGATTACGTTTTGCATCGACAAAATCCTTTCTTGTGTCCGCCGGCTCTTTCTATCAGAACACGTCCGAGCACAAGCGCCGAGACTTCAGCGCGATGAACTGAGGGAGCTCATCGAAGAGAAAAAAAGAGGAATTGCTGAAGAGAGCGAACTCGAATCCATGGTCAGTCAGATCTTCAACCTTCGAGAGCACCCCATCTCCCATATCATGCTCCCTCTTGATCAGTTCCCCATCGTAAAAAGCTCCTTTTTTTCTACGACAGTAAAAGAGATTCTTATTAACAACTCCATCCCTTTTGCCCTTGTCAAAAATCGCCAAGGAAAAATTATCGGGTATGTCCACGCTCAAGATCTTATCTCTGCCTCTTCAACAGCACCAATAAGCTTGTCTATGCATTCTGGTACATTTGTAAGCGAACAGACTAACGCCATTGAAACGCTTTTGCTCCTCCAAAAAGAGGGCTCGTATCTTGCCTTTATTGTAGGATCGAAAGGAGAGATCACAGGACTTATTACTTTAGACGGTCTTTTATCAGAGCTTATTAAAAGAGAAGGAGAGCCACAACTACTGCATATAGAAAAGACGGTGAGCGCCGATGTACGTGTCGATGCTTTTGTAGAGCGCTATCAAATCTCTGTTATCAATCCACCTAAGCAAACGTTTGGAGAACTTGTCGAAAAGCTTCTCGGCCACAAATCCTCACTTAACGACAGTGTTCACTTTGGACCGCTCGAAATTACAGTGAAAGAGGTCGGAATTAGAGGAGCCAAAACACTGCTTGTGAAAACGACCATCTGACCACGGGATTAGGTCACAATCAGGGGTCTAGTCCTCTCTTTCCCCAAACTGGTAGCCTTCCTCTATCAAGCTATCGACGTAGCCAAGATCAAACTCTCCACTGAGAAACGTCTCGTTGTCAAGCATATCTACATGAAAGGGTATTGTGGTTTTGACGCCACCAATATGAAATTCAGCCAAAGCCCTTTTGGCTCGGTTGATGGCCTCTTCTCGACTCTTTCCCTGAACGATCAACTTCGCGATCATAGAGTCATAGTGAGGAGGAATCGCATATCCTGCATAGCAAGCGCTGTCTACGCGAATATGAGGCCCACCAGGAGCTACGTAGTACTCTAGCCTCCCGGGAGAGGGTCTAAAATCTCGACACGGATCTTCGGCATTTATACGAAACTGAATAACATGACCGGAAAATTCGACATCGTGTTGCGTAAATGGAAGTGGTTTACCTTGAGCAATCTCTATCTGCTCTTTAACGATGTCAATACCTGTAAGCTCTTCACTTACCGTGTGCTCTACCTGCACACGCGTATTTACTTCCATAAAGTAAAAGTTCTTCTCGCTGTCGAGAAGAAACTCAACCGTCCCAACCGATGAATATCCGGCCTTTTGCGCCAAACGAACGGCCGAATCTCCAATGGCTTCACGCAGCTGCGGTGTCAGAACGGGACTCGGAGTCTCTTCAATGAGCTTCTGCCGCCTTCTTTGAATGGTACAATCCCTTTCGCCAAGGTGAACGCAATTTCCGTGCTTATCGGCAATAATTTGTACCTCAATATGTCGAGGATTGACGATCATCTTCTCAATATAGACATCTGGATTGCCAAAACAGACCTCAGCTTCTGCTCGTGCAGCAAGAAACAATCTCTCAAACTCTTCTTCATGCTCTACAAGACGTATTCCCCTTCCACCGCCTCCAGAAGAGGCCTTGATGAAGATCGGAAATCCGAACTCTCTCGCTATCTCTAGCCCCTCTTCAATACTCTCAACTACGCCAGCAGAGCCTGGGATAACAGGACATCCGGCCTCTTTCGCTGTTGCCTTTGCCTGGGCTTTGTCTCCAAGTAACCGTATGGCCTCTGGGGAAGGCCCTATAAACGTAACACCACAGCTCTCACAAATAGAGGCAAAATTGGCGTTTTCACTTAAAAAACCGTAGCCGGGATGAATAGCGTCGGCACCTGTAACTTCACATGCAGATAAGATATGCGGTATTTTTAAATATGATTTTTGAGAAGGAGCCTCTCCAACACAAATGGCCTCATTTGCATGCAATACGTGAAGCGCTTCTTTGTCTGACTGAGAATAGACGGCAACCGTCTCTAGGCCAAGATCGTGACACGCCCGAATAATTCGAACGGCAATCTCGCCACGATTAGCTATTAATATCTTTTTCATAATTTTTACGATGGTTGTATTTTAAACAACTTTGTACCAAATTCCACCGGGTTGGCATTGTCGATCATCACCTCAGTGATAACTCCATTGATTCCGGCTCGTACCTCATTCATAACTTTCATAGCTTCAACAAGACAGACAACCGTTGTCTCATCTACCCTATCTCCTGCCTTAACAAAGGGTGGATCGTTTGGTGAAGGAGAGTGATAGACGGTACCAACCATCGGGGAAAGGATATATTCCCCCTCTTCTTTATCCGCCTGAGGAAGCTCCCCCTCCTCTTCTTCCCTTTGAGGTTCGTGCCCCCCAATCCCATGATGAGCCCGTCTTTTTTCAAAATCCTCCCGAAGGGGATTCGCCAAAGGAAGGGCATGAGGAATCTCGACATACTGAACATCATTTCCCTCTCTTTCAAGCTCAAGTTCAGTACCTTCCTTCTTTAACGATAATTTCTTGATGCCATAGCGTTGCATGGCAACCATCAGTTGATTAATCTGTTTTCCTTCCACAATTTTAGTCCTCACTAAACTCTTTGAATGTATTCTTGTGCTTTTGTATCGACCTTAATGATATCCCCAACATCGATAAAAAGAGGAACTTCAACATTTGCTCCTGTTTCAAGCACAGCTATTCGCGACTCTTCCTCTTTGCCATGGTCGGTATCAATAGCCGATACCATAAGTTCTAAAAACTGCGGCAATTCTAAAGAAAAAATCTGCTTGCTAAAGCAGGACCCTTTTACTTCTACGCCCTCTTTGAGATAGGAGACCGCTCCTCCAATAATTGCCTCTGGAACCCTGACAAGATCTAGGGTATTGAGATCGAGAAAAACGTACTCTTTGCCCTCGGGATATAAATACTCCAAAGAATGATCTTCTGGTGAGATCTGGTCGATCTCTTGATTTGAACGAAAGTTTTTCTCTATAACCTCATTTGTATGGAGATGTCGAAGCTTCGTTTTAATAAACGAACTTCCCTTTGAGGAGACCTTGACGGTATTTTCCACACGATACGGCTTTTTGGACACGAGAACCGTCATCCCAAACATCAGCTGACTTGCTTGTACCATTTTATCCCTTACTCATTCAAAAATAAAATATCGGGTTCATTGTACCACGCATCCGCCTCTGGTGTACAGCCTCCATTACAATTGCCCCACCTACGACAAGAAAATATTTTACCTAAACATCATATATTAGGGCAATCTTTTCTGTCGCAAATAGGGCGCACCTTGAGTTATAATTCTGGCGTTTTCTTCGATGAACGCAAAGGAATCGTAACGTCATGTCAGAACTGTCTCAGCTAGCAGAGCGCCTCCAGACTCGAATCCTCCATTTATGGAGGTGTCTTTGACCTGCCTAAAAAACAGGAAAGACTCTCCGTTCTCGACAAAATCATGCAAGAGGCCACCTTCTGGGACAACCCAGAAGAAGCTCAAACGGTTATCCAAGAATCTAACGAAATCAAATCATGGGTAGACCCTTTAAGTGATCTTAAAACCCGTGTAGAAGACGCCCTTTCCCTGCTTCCCGACGCAGGAGAAGATCCTGATTTCCTCGAGCAAATAGCCAGTGAGCTTGAAGCCATTGAGCCGATACTCGAAGAGCTTGAAGTTCGCAGAATGCTCTCTGGCGAGATGGACAAATCCTCCTGTTTTTTGAGTATTAATGCCGGAGCAGGCGGTACTGAAAGCTGCGATTGGGTCTCTATGCTTTTGCGAATGTACGAGCGGTGGGCATCACAACACAAATGGAAAGTTGAGGTTGTCGACCTTCTAGAAGGGGAAGTCGCGGGCATTCGAAATGTAACGATTCGCATCGAAGGGTCCTATGCCTATGGATACGCAAGGGCAGAAAAAGGAGTCCACAGACTTGTCCGAATCTCGCCCTTTGACAGCAATGCGAGACGACACACAAGCTTTGCCGCAGTTGACGTAACGCCTGAGGTTTCAGATGACGTAAAAATCGAAATTCGAACAGAAGATCTCAAAATCGACACCTATCGAGCCTCCGGAGCAGGTGGACAACATGTGAATAAGACGGATTCTGCTGTCCGTATGCACCATATCCCTTCGGGGATTGTCGTCTCTACACAGTCTCAAAGGAGCCAAATACAAAACAGGGAAGCCTGTTTAAAGATGCTGCGCTCAAAACTGTATGAAAAAGAGATGGAAGAGAGAAGGCAGAAGATGGAGGAGCTTTCAGGAGACAAGAAGGAGATTGCCTGGGGCAGTCAGATCCGAAGTTACGTCTTTCAACCCTATACCCTTGTCAAAGATACACGAACAAAGTATGAGGTAGGCGATATCCAATCTGTTATGGACGGAGATATCGACCCATTTATTCATGCATACCTAAAGGAGTTTGGCAGCTAGCGTTTATGGAACAACCACCACCAATACCAGATATATCCCCCCCTAAAGGGCTTACTATTCGCTATACAACGCCTCAAGACGCCGAATGGCTACGAGTGTGGGTCTCCGACCCAAAAGTCCGTGATGCCTTCGTCATGGATACAGGCTCTGAGATCAACGACGCGGTCCGCCGATGGATCTCCTTTTGTCGTATTCGATCAAGCCTTACAGTGGAAATGAATGGGCAACCAGTTGGCATTGGCACACTTTGTCTACAAAATTGTAAACGAATCATGCATCAGACAGAGTTTAGCATCATTGTCGGCGAAGAGTACCGAGGCAAGGGCATAGGATCCTATCTGTTGAGTGCGCTGATGAAGCTGGCCAAACATCAATTTAAGATCGAGCTTCTTCACCTTCAAGTCTATGAAGATAACCCCGCTATCAGCCTATACAAACGGTTCGGATTTGTTGAATTCGGCAAACAGACCCACTGGCTTAAAGATGGCGACAGATATCTTTGCCGAGTTTTTATGGAGCGGTTTCTTTAGCCCTGAGACGCCTGCATATTGTGGTAGACAGCATCGACATCGTCGATGCCCTCTAACCACTCGATAAGAGCTACATTTGCCTTTTCAGTATCGCTATCGACTTCGATAAACCCTTTCGGAATCATCTCAATTGAACTTTCTTCAATAGTACACCCACATTTTTCGACAGCCTCTTTGACAGCGAAGAGATCTGCTGGGTCGGTGGTGATAATGAATGCGTCTTCCCCTTCTGTAAAATCATGCGCCCCAGCATCAAGTGCAGCGGAGAAGAGCTCGCTTTCAGAAACGTTTTCTTTTGAGACGAGAAGGATTCCCTTTCTATCAAAATTAAATGAAACAGCGCCGGGGACAGCAACCGTTCCCCCTCTCTTATTCGTTGCAATTCGAACCTCGGAGGCAATCCTGTTCTTGTTGTCGGTCATAACATCTAAAATAATCCCGACACCTCCATGACCATACAGCTCATACTGCATCTCATGATATGCCTCTTGATCGGCACTCGACGCCTTTTTAACCACTCGATCGATATTATCTGAAGGAAAGTTGACCTCTTTTGCCTTTTGAATGGCAATGCGAAGCCGGTTATTCGTCTTTGGGTCTGGAGATCCCCCAATTTTTACCGCATTGATGATCTCTTTTGAAACACGAGAAAAGACCTTTCCCCTCTTGGCATCGACCCGCTCTTTGCGACGCTTGATGTTTGCCCACTTGCTATGCCCTGCCATCTTTTCCCTCAACAAAAACTAAAAAAATAAAACTCAGAGTTTAAAAAAAGCCACCATTCCTGAAAAGAAGTAATAAACCGCCAAAAAAACAAAATATTGCCCTCGCCTCAAAACAATATACTATAAACCAGAGTCAATCTAGAAGGCGGTTTATTGATAAAATGACATCAGCAGTAATTACTTAATTTGCAAAAACATAAACATTTCTTCAGCATATTCCCGTGCCTTTTCTCCAAAAATAGATACATTTTGCATACTTTCGCCGAACTTTCCCATCCCTTTTCAAATTCCAATGCGCTCCACCTTAATATAGCCCTTGAAATAAAAGACTTCTCTCATTACTATTTTATTCGTAAACCTTAAACTAAGTTGGAGAATATATTATGTCGAACTCTTTTGGTGTTAGCCCCACACCCCCAACAGAAGAAGGGTATCGGATACAGTTTATGACAGCCCGACGTCTTAATAACCCTATATATTACGGCTGCGGTATATGCGAAGAAGAAGATTCTCATAAAGAAGGCTCTCCGGTGGAGGGGTGGTTTAGTGATTGCAGTCGATCTGCACATTCAAGGTGTGTCAAACAAATTAAAACCGCTGAAGCCCCTTTACGAGCGGCCCTTGATACCCTATTTCCTCCACCGACCAATAGAGGAAGTCATGAGTATCATGAAAGCAATGAGGGTTTTCATAACGCACACATAAACGCCATTAGGGTGGTTCGTAGCGGTTGCGGCAACAAAACTATCAAAGAATTCTTGGATGAAAACGGAGAAGAGGCCTTAAAACGGTTGTTCCTTGCCGCTGCAAAAGAACTACAATAGGCCCAAAAATAGAAGAACTTTCTTCGGTAAGAGCCGAAATCTCCACCAGCGTTGTTGAAAAAGTCCTTTCTTGAGGAAAAGATGCCCCCCTTTTCACGGTATTCTTAAGTCATTTTTCTCATCTTATTGAGCATTACCCATTTTAGCCTGTTTTCCACCACTTGACGTTCATGTGTTTGAGAGAACAGGCGACAACCAAACAGACGTTT
>Ga0180437_10010695_pt1 | contig 11147 bp, 10 predicted proteins | sample SS_ome_4_FD_132410 | JGI IMG/M metagenome (GOLD analysis project Ga0180437, IMG submission 132410) | Hypersaline lake sediment archaeal communities from the Salton Sea, California, USA - SS_3_D_1 metaG | ecosystem: Environmental > Aquatic > Non-marine Saline and Alkaline > Hypersaline >... | reverse complement strand
TGGTTCTACGGTAACCGACCTGGCAGCCCATTATGGGGTTGGGATGTCTAAATTCGTATCATATGGGAATGCCACTGTGATTGATGAGAGTGACGTCCTTGAATACCTAACAGAGGATGAGGAGACTGAGATAATCGTCCTTTACATTGAAGGTGTTGCTGACGGCCGGAGATTTTATGAGACCATAAAAAAGGCCAATAAGAAGAAGCCGGTCCTGGTGCTCAAAGGGGGGAAAGGCAAAGGGGGCCAGGCTGCCGCCATGTCCCATACCGGCAACATAGCGGGCAGTTACCTGGCATACCAGGCTGCCTTTAAACAAGCAAAAGTCACTGAGGCCGAAGGCCTCCATGAGCTTTTTGAATTTGTAAAGATATTCAACCAGCCGAAGCCCAAGGGCAACAGGGTCGCCATAGTGACTAATGGGGGTGGTGTTGGTATATTGACGACAGATGGTGTGGAGAAGGAAACCAATCTCCTATTGGCTGAGTTCAGTGAAGCCACAAAAAAGAAAATCTCATCCTTCATGCCTGCTTATGGGAACATTGGAAATCCCCTGGATTTGGTGGCTGACTCGGGTGTTGATGCCTATAGTAAGGCATTGGACATATTGATGAATGCGCCAGAGGTCGATATCTTGGTGATTGTGACCCTGCTTCAGACGCCGCCGATGGATGAGAGGATAATACATGTGCTTACAAAGGCTTCCGCAGACCGGAGGAAGCCAATTGCAACAATATCGATAGGTGGGGCATACACTGAGGCATATAGAAAAATATTGGAAAGTAATGGTGTCCCGAACTACGGTTCTCCGTTGGGTGCGATTAAGGCAATCTCAAAGCTCGTGACATACGCTGATTATTACAAACACCTCAAAAAAACTTCTGAATAGAGGGGGGGCCTAATTCCAGTAATAAGGTTGGTGTTGTTTGTTTTTAATTATATGTAACTATAGTTACATAGTTAGGTTGGTTTTATGTTTGTTGTTTATATGTATGATTTAAAGGCGAAAAATAAGAAAAAATTCAACAGAGTGAAAAGGAGATTCTATTACCACATGAACAAACTTGGCCTGAAAAAGGATGTGTGGGTGACAAAATCAACAATCCGTGTGAAACCCAACTCAGAAAGAATGATGGACCTGTTCTTCAAAAAATTCAGGAAAGGGGTCATAGTCTACAAACTAAATACAACAACAATAGAGAGGCTGGAATAGTGGAACTATGGGGTCTCCCTATTCAATATCCAATTCACAGAGATAAACATCAAAATTAATCCCAAAACTATCCAAAACACCCTTCTTTACCTTGCCAAATACCCCCAATTCATGTTTTCCTGAAACAACTACACACGACATTTCATTTTCGAAAATAGGTATCTCCTTCTTCATCAACACAAAGTCAACACCCAACTCTGAAGCCACCGTCTGGAGCTCTCCTCTGAAATCTGAAAACACAACTTCCTTATCCATCACACCAAATATGATTTTCTTCTTGGTTTCTTTCTCATGAACAGTTCCTATCTCATAGAATTTCTGCGGAAGGCCCCTCATCTTATTGATGGCAAAAACATCGATCATATCAGCGAGAAGCGTGGGCCTGACTGTTGTATACTCATATGAATGTGGATTTGCTATCCCTACAACACCACCTTTACAACCTACTCCCTCCAACTTCTCTTTATTCGTCAGTATGAATGTTGTTGTCTCCACAAACCCCAACCCTCTCATGACATTATCAATCTCATCATATTGTCTTACAACCTCACCCGAAGAGAAGAAATCCGGCGTTGTCGGCTCAAAATTATTATAGCCATAGGCAATTGCTATATCCTCTACCACATCAACATAACTCATTACATCGGCACGGTAGGGGGGCACAAGAACGACGCCCTTTTCATATCTGTAACCCATCTTCATCAAAAGCTTCTCCACCTCATTCTCTTTGAGTTCCACTCCGAGCAGCACATTCATCTTTTTGACATCCAATTTTACTTTCTGCTCAGAAAGGTCCGGAGCAGGGAAACTCTTGTCCTCATACTTCATCAATACCTCATATGCTGCCCCTCCCATGTCTACAAATGTGCATACCAGGATATTGAGTGCGGCCTGACAGGCATCCAGGCTGGTGCCAGACACCTCAATGAAAATATCCTCAGTGCTTTCATCTATCTTCCCGGTCTCTGCTGAATTCACGATTGGTATCAGGGCCATTATCTTCCCCTTCCCATCAACGAAAACAGGGTATCTGCCGAAATCCTTTATCAGATGCCCGTATTCCTCCCCTTTCTTGTGCTTTTCCAGGATTTCAACGGCATCCATCTCCTCTTCATGCCCCAGGGGCACGTAACGTATCTCCTTCGGCTTCATGGTTGTGTATTTCACCGGAAAATTGATTGCTTTCAATGGGTAGAGCCCAAGTCCGAATCTCTTCACTCTTCTTCCAAGTGTGGCAAGAAGCTTTTCCTGCAGCAGCACAGCATCCCTGACGCGCTGGTCATTGAGTTTAAGCCCCTTGACGACAGCACAGACGGTATACGGCCTTACTTTCCCTACTGAAGGGTCGACAATGACTTTGTAATCTGATTTCTTTGCTTTATACTGCGGTTGTTCATTCTTGAGGTATGCGCGCAGGGCCCTGGCCAACCCTTCCATCGAATACCAGTCAGGCCTGTTTGGCGTAAGCTCTGCAAGTATCTTATCCGTTTCCTCCTCATATTCAGAAGGTGCCCCCATTTCGCTCAAGGCCTCGACCATCTTCTCCCGCGGCACGTCTATGAGGCCTTTCATTTCCTTGTAAGAAAATTCAACAACAACCATAAACATCACATCTGCTTTTCCTTCTGTGCAAGTCCCTTCACATATTCTGTATGGTACTCTTCAGTAAGGCATGCCGTGCACAGCGGGTGGCCCAGCGCTTTTTTCAACCCCTCAAGAGAGACGTAATACAGGCTGTCTGCACCCAGGTGCGTTTTTATCTCCTCAATGGTTTTCTTATTGGCTATCAGTTCCTTATATGTTGACATATCTACGCCATAGAAGCATGGGGCCCTTATGGGAGGGCAGGTTATCCTGAGGTGCACCTCGGCTGCGCCCGCACTTCTGACCATTGCCACAATCTCCCTGAGAGTGGTGCCCCTCACAATACTGTCATCGACAAGCACCACTGATTTTCCGGCTATTATGTCCTTCACAGGGTTGAGCTTGATTTTCACAGCCTCCTTCCGTTTCTCCTGGCTCGGCATTATGAACGTCCTGCCGATATAGCGGTTCTTCATCAACCCTTCATCATATTGTATGTTCAGTGCCTTCGCATACGCTGCCGCGGCGGTTCTTGATGTGTCCGGGACCGGCACAACAACGTCCGCCTTTGCCGGGGCCTCTTCTGCAAGAGCCTGGCCCAGCCTGCTTCTTGCCCCATGTATGCTGGCGCCGTTTATCATTGAGTCAGGTCTTGAGAAATATACATATTCGAACATACAGTGCCTGGCATTCTCAGGCACGAGCTGTTTCTTGACCAGCTGCCCCCCATTCACTGTTATGAGCTCGCCGCCTTTCACATTGCCTGCGTGCTTTATGCTGTTGGTATCCAATGCAACGCTTTCAGATGCAAAGCATATGAAATCCTCATTCTCGCCCCAGACAAGGGGCCTGATGGCAAAAGGGTCGCGGTACACAATGAGCTTTCCTTTGTAAATGCAGACATCTGAATAAGAGCCCTCTGTCCTTTCCATAATCTCTCTGACGCCCTTCTCCAGATTGCCTCTGTTGCGGTGAATCATATAGACCATTGGCTCCGAATCCACAGTACTCATGAACCTGTAGTCCTCTTCCAGTTCCTGCTTAAGGTCATTATAGTTGGCAACATGGCCGTTGTGGGCGACTGCAACATCTCCGAAGAGAGATGGCTGGACGTCACACATCTTACACTCCCCTATCGTGGGGTAGCGGGTATGCCCTATGCCTATGCTGCCCCCCAGTGCGATATCCTCTGGCTGGAAGATATCCGCGACCAGCCCGATGCCTCTCCGCACCTCTATCTTACCATCATCATAGACGGCAAACCCTGCCGCATCCTGGCCGCGGTGCTGAAGGGCAAAAAGCGCCTTATAGAGCAACGGCGCAACAGGCTTGCCTGTCTTGGAATAGATGCCCACAACCCCGCATTCCTCCCGCTTTTCCTCAAAATAAACAGTATTGATTTTCACAACCATGGCACTACTATATATGAATTTCTTTTAATGTTTTCTAGAAGCTTATGAAAGACCTTGAGAGCGAGATAGGGAAGATCAAGCGCCGCAATGCCCGAGTCGAGGCCGACAAGGCCTGGGAAACGAGCTATGCCAGGAGAGGCACCATAACCCTATTCACTTACCTCTGCTCAGCAGCAGTATTTCTGATAATCGGGGCGCCCAACCCGTATCTGGCAGCCCTGGTACCTGCCTTGGCGTATGTCCTTTCCACAGTGACTATGCCTGCCCTCAAAGCCCTCTGGCTGAAAAGCAGGAAATAATCGTCGTCCGTCGAAAAAGAGATGTTTTTAAATGGGATTTGCAATAAGTGTTAAGGTGTAATTCTTATGAGACGAGTCGGTATTATAGGCGCAGGCATGACCAAGTTCGGCGAGCACTGGGAGCACGGCTTCCGTGACCTGGTCGTGGAATCCGGCGTCAAGGCACTCACAGACGCAGGCATCTCGGGGGACAAGATAGATGCCGGCTACATAGGCACCATGGCCTCAGGAAGCCTTATTGGCCAGGAGCACATAGGGGGCCTTCTTGCTGATTATATGGGCCTTAACCCTATCCCAATTACCCGCGTGGAGGGCGCCTGCGCTTCAGGCTCCCTTGCCCTTCGCCAGGGCTTCATGGCAGTTGCCAGCGGCCTGCATGACATTGTCGTTGTGGGCGGTGCTGAGAAGATGACAGACCTCGGCGTGAGCGCGGTCAGCGACATCCTGGGCGGCGCAGGAGACCAGGAATGGGAGCTCTTCCTGGGGGCAACATTCCCGGGCATCTATGCCCTCATGGCACGCAAGCATATGCAGGAGTTCGGCACCACTGAGGAGATGATGGCCAGCGTTTCTGTGAAGAACCACAGCAACGGGGCCAAGAACAAGTACGCCCAGTTCCCCAGGGAGATTACAATGGAACAGGTGCTCGGCTCCAAGATGATAGCAGACCCTCTCAAGATGCTTGACTGCTCTCCAATCACAGACGGAGCTGCAGGGGTGGTGCTTGCTCCGATGGACATGGCGGAGAGCTTTGCCAAGGAACCTGTAGAAATCGTTACAAGCGCCCAGGCCAGCGACTCAATAGCGCTCCATTCAAGGGAGAGCCTCACAGAGCTGAAGGCAACTCGCGTTGCTGCTGAAAAGGCCTATGAAAGGGCCAATCTGACGCCTAAGGACATCAACCTGGCAGAGGTGCATGACTGCTTCACAATAGCAGAAATCATGGCCATAGAGGACCTGGGGTTCTTTCCCAAGGGCCAGGGCGGCCCTGCAAGCCTGGAAGGCAAAACAAAGCTGGAAGGAGAGATACCCATCAATACCTCGGGCGGGCTGAAGGCCTGCGGCCATCCTGTGGGGGCCACAGGCGTAAAACAGGCAGTTGAGATAACCTGGCAGCTCAGGGGGGAAGCAGGCGAAAGGCAAATCAAGGACGCCTCTGTGGGCCTGAGCCACAACGTCGGGGGGAGCGGAGCAACCGCTGTCGTTCATATTTACAAAAAATCCTGATTCGTGTTCTGATGCATATCAAAGGCACCATATACGGAAAGTTCATTTCTGTGGCCCCAGTTTTTTATGGAGACCGAGACCTTGAATTCGTCCAGGAAAGCAAGAACTCCCGCTTCGCAGTGCTGGAGGGCGGCGAGGTGCTTGCCTCCTGTTTTTTTGGCAGAATCCCCGGCTTCAAGGAGCATTGCATTTACAATTTCTCATCGAGAAGCAATCAGAAGGACGTAATGGAATTTCTGCTGGCATCTGTTAACAATGCACTTATCCAGGCCGGACATGACAAGATGCTTGCCTGTGCAGACAACCGTGCCATAGCAGACGCGCTGGCCGGTTTCGGCATGTGCAAGGTTGCAGAACCAGCACATTATCCAGGGAGGCCATACAGTTTTTGCCCATATGAAGGGCCTGCTCCCCTGCTAGAGGGCCTCAAAGAACGGCTCCGTCTTCTTTTCCCGCCCCTGGCATCTACATTGTATCACGCTTCCTCGGAGCAGCGCAGGCACTATGCATTGTTTTCTGGGCGCGTGGCAGGCAAAAGCATGACAGTCCTTTTCACTGGGGAGAAATACCTGTTGAAATTCTATCCCGGCATGGTCTTTGAAGATAAACACCCCAAACCCCTTGGAGCCGGGCCCCTCCGCGGCGAAGGACCAAAAGATGCAGACATCATATTCAGGTTTTCACATGGCGATGAACCGCCAAAAACAAAAAATACCCTTGTGCTTCCGGCAGCTGTGGACTGCATTCTCTCGCCCAACTCAACTTTCGAGGAATATCTCAAAACCCTGCCGCATAGCGCTGCTAGCGACACAACCAAAATCAGAAAGGCCGGCTTTGGCGTCCTGAAATCCAGCAACCCCGTAGACCTGCTCCTATTCTATAAAACCATGTACCTGCCAGCCATGGCAGAGAGGCACATGGAGCACCAGGGAATCGTCAGTTATGCGGAGGCCTGCTCGTACTTCAACAAAGGCTTACTGCTCTTAATCAAGAAAGACAATGCCCCTGTTGCCGGCGGGCTTGTCACGGACCAGGGGAGCCGTCTACAGCTGAAAATACTGGGCTCCTTGCCAGGCAAAGCGCCCAGAGGAAATGCTGCAATTGTCTACTTCTTCCTAAAGCATGCATTTGAGAGCGGGCGCACAACCGCAGATTTCGGCATCACCCCCCCGTTCTGTCTGGACAGCCTCTTTAAGTTCAAGAAAAAATGGGGCACAAGAGCGGTGCGCAGCCAGGGCGTGCCTGAGACGCTTTACCTCAGCTTCAGGAACGAAGAGATAAAGAAGATTTTCTGCGACAATAAGAAGCCGATTCTGCTGTCAGAACTGGGGCCTATGCATTGACCTTGCTCTTTATGAAGTTCGGCAGTTTGAATGCAGCAGTGTGGATTTCAGGATTGTAGTACTTCAACCCCTCCAATTTCTCTGCCCTTGCTTTGTTGAAATCCTTGAGCGGGTCGTATTTCCTGGAACAGAAGGAAAATCCTATGACCCCGCTTGGATAGGTGGGCACCAGAGCGTAGTAATGCCAGTATTTAGGGAATATCTGCGGTATGAATCCGCTCAGCTCAGAGATTAGCTTCTGATGGTAATACATAGACTCTGACTGGGTCACAAGTATGCCGTCTTCATTCAGGGCATCATGGATATCCTGGTAGAATGCCCTTGTGAAAAGGGACTTCGCAGGACCCACAGGGTCAGGGGAATCCACTATTATGATGTCATATCCTTTGTTCTCCTTCACAAACTTGGCCCCATCCTCAATGAATGTCTTGACCCTCGGGTCAGAGAAGCCGCCTGCAATCTCAGGGAAGTGTTTTTTGGAAACCTCAATTACTTTCTCATCAAGGTCGCAGAGGTGGATTTCTTCAATCCCGCCGTGTCTTGCAAGCTCCCTCACGACTCCGCCGTCCCCCCCTCCTATGACCAGCGCCTTTTTTGGATTCGGATGGGTGTTGGCAGCAACATGAACTATCATCTCATGATATGCGAATTCATCAAATTCTGTCAGCATCACCGCGTCATCTAGGACAAGCATCTTTCCGAATGCTTTTGTATCAAAGACCTGTATGTGCTGGTATTCGCTGCGCAAGTCTTCCAGTTTCTTGTTAATCTCAATCCTAAGCCCCCTTCCTTTCTGGGCTTCGAACTTCTCCTCAAACCAGTAGCGCCTGTAAAGCACATTCTTGTTGAATGTCTTTGCCTTGAAGAACTCCTGTGTGAATTTTGACGCCTTTTCAGCATCATACGATTTGCAGCTGAATATGTCTATGTACCCATAGCCGGTTTTCCCGTCCGGATTAAGACCGAAATGGCCTGAAATCATCGAGGTCTCAATCAGCTGATAGACTGTATACCCCTTCACTTTGGGCTCTGAGCCGAAGTAGACGCATTTGACATCCCCGTACCTCTTCATATCTATCATGTCGCAAAGCGTAAGCACATACTCCTTCAGCTTTGCCTCATTCTCCACTATCTCTGGGTCACACTCATGAAGGTCAAGCGAAGTAAGAAGGCCCCATGCCTTCTCTCTTTCCAACTGCTCATCTGCTCCCATCTGAACCAGGATTTTTATTGCTGCTTCTGTTTTTAAGTATTTATGTGGGCTGGGAACCAGAAGGGGCATAGGATAGGTTTTTATTAACTCATAATCTATTCACATCACAGGCGTAGAGCCTGTGCGGGAGAGAGATGGAGCCAGAAATTGTACCAGCCATTCTAGTCAAAGATAGGGGGGAGCTTCTGGCATGCATTGCCCGTGTGAAGGACCATGTAAAGACAATCCAGATAGATATCATGGACGGGCTCTTTGTCCCGAACAAGACCATCGGTCTGGAATCGCTTAGGGACCTCCCGGAGGCCAGCTATGAATTCCACTGGATGGTCAAGGACCCGATAAAATGGATTGAGCAGATGCCCGGAGAGTACCTGCATCTTGTGCATATAGAGACTGTCTCCTCTTTCGAGGAAGTCAAGAAGGCCGTTGAAAAGGCAGGAGGAAAGCTCGGGATAGCATTGAACCCCGAGACCCCGCTGGAACAGGTCCTTCCATATGCATCAGAAGTGCAGAAGGTGCTTGTGATGACTGTCCGCCCTGGCTTCTCAGGCCAGAAGTATCTGCAGGACATGGAGGGGAAAATCAGGCGCCTCCGCGAACGCTACCCCAAGCTTGACATTGAAGTGGACGGAGGCATAAATCCACAGACCATATCCCGCGCATATGCTGCAGGAGCGAATGTCCTTGCGGCCGCCAGCGCGGTGTTTTCCGCAGAAGACATAGAAAAGGCCGTTGAAAAACTGAAGAAATGCGCAGTGTCCGGGTGTCCCGTATGATGAAGAAGATTCTGAACGTCAAACAACTCAACCTGATTGCAAATACCATCAGGCAGGACGTAGTCAAGATGATTCATGAGGCCAAGAGCGGCCATTCCGCAGGCTCAATCGGCCTGGCAGACATTTTCACAGCATTATACTTCGGCTTTCTTTACCATGACCCCAAGAACCCTGACTGGCCCGAAAGAGACCGGTTCGTGCTTTCCAACGGCCACGTATGCCCGGTCCATTATGCAACCCTTGCCAATGCAGGCTATTTCCCGAAAGAGGAGCTCATGACCCTGAGAAAGCTGGGCTCAAGGCTCCAGGGGCACCCCCACAGAGGCACTCTGCCGGGCATCGAGAACTCCTCAGGTCCTCTGGGCCAGGGACTTTCGCAGGCAGTGGGCATGGCCCTTGTTGCAAAGGCTGAACGCAAGCGCTGGCGTGTCTACTGCATGATTTCTGATGGAGAACAGCAGGAGGGACAGACCTGGGAGGCATCAATGCTCGCCTCAAAATACAAGCTGGGCAACCTCACCGCGATAATGGATAGGAACAACATTCAGATAGATGGCTATACAGAGGACGTACTTCCCCTTGAGCCTCTTGCAGACAAATACCGTGCTTTGGGCTGGCACGTGATTGATGTTGACGGCCACAACATAAAGCAGATAATCGACGCATGCAATGAAAGCAAGGCAGTATACGAGAGGCCCACCATGATTATTGCGCACACAATCCCAGGGAAAGCGGTTTCCTTCATGGAGCACCGCTTTGAATGGCACGGCAAGCCCCCGAGCAAAGAAGACCTGGACAAGGCACTCCAGGAGCTGGAGAACATGAGGAAGCTGATTGAGGAGGAAGGAGCATGAAACTTGTAGATGATATCTTCAATCCCAAAGAGCTCAAGGCGACCCGTGACGGCGTCGGCAAGGGAATCCTCGAGGCCGGAGAGAAGGACGAGAACCTATGGGTAGTTACTGCCGATGTTTCGGAATCAACACGCTCAAACCTCTTCGAAGCAAAATTCCCCAAGCGCTTTGTGCAGGTCGGCGTTGCGGAGCAGAACATGGCAGGCGTTGCCGCAGGCATCGCGGCCTGCGGAAAGACAGTCTTCATAGCAGCATTCGGTGTATTCTCCCCGGGAAGGAACTGGGACCAGATAAGGGTATCGGTCTGCTACAATGATGTCAATGTGAATGTCCATGGCTCCCACACAGGATTGACAGTGGGCCCTGACGGCGCATCCCACCAGGCATTGGAAGACATCGCGCTTACGCGCTCTCTCCCCAACATGATAGTCCTGGCGCCTGCAGATGCCGAAGAGGCAAGGAAAGCAGCGCTTGCAGCGGCATCTGTCAAGACCCCGTGCTATATACGCTCGGGCAGGCAGAAGGGGGCGGTATTCACTACTGAAGAGACTCCCTTTGAGATAGGAAAGGCCAATGTTTACCGTGACGGCAGCGACGTGGCCATCTTTGCGCATGGCTATGTTGTCCACGAATCCCTCAAGGCGGCCGAAGAGCTCAAGAAAAAAGGCATTGATGCTGCTGTGGTGGACTGCCATACTGTGAAACCTATCGATGAGGATGCGGTAGTCAACTATGCGAAGAAATGCGGCCTGATATGCACTGTTGAGGAGCACCAGGTCATAGGCGGCATGGGAAGTGCAGTAGCAGAAACCGTTTCAGAAAAATACGCCTGCCCTGTGAAACGCCACGGAATTTATGATACGTTCTGCGAGTCAGGCTCTGCAAAGGAGCTGCTGAAAAAGTATATGCTGGATGCCGAAGGCATAGCAAAGACAGTGGAAGAGTCCATGAAGATGAAGAAGTGATATTATGAAATTTTTCCTTGACACAGCAAAAATAGAGGAAATAGAGAAAGCCGTTGAATTAGGCGTCTGCGACGGGGTTACGACAAACCCTTCACTTATCATGAAGGCCGGCAAGGACCACAAAGCCGCCATACAGGAGATTGCCAAGGTAGTCCAAGGCCCGATTTCTGTCGAAGGCGTCGCCGAGACTGCAGAGGAAATGGTCAAAGAGGCAGAGGAATTCACGAAATGGGCATCGAACGTTGTCGTCAAGATCCCCAT
>Ga0180437_10010693_pt1 | contig 11149 bp, 11 predicted proteins | sample SS_ome_4_FD_132410 | JGI IMG/M metagenome (GOLD analysis project Ga0180437, IMG submission 132410) | Hypersaline lake sediment archaeal communities from the Salton Sea, California, USA - SS_3_D_1 metaG | ecosystem: Environmental > Aquatic > Non-marine Saline and Alkaline > Hypersaline >... | reverse complement strand
TCTGGTTCTGGTTCTGGTTCTGGCTCTGGCTCTGGCTCTGGCTCTGGCTCTGGCTCTGGCTCTGGCTCTGGCTCCGGTTCTGGTTCTGGTTCAACTGGTGTTGGTTCAAAGGATGTATATACCCGAGTAAGACCGCTACTGGATCCATTTCCATCGTTTTGTGGTGCACCTATTACAACATATGTACCGTTATTATTAATACTAACGCTTCTTCCACTAACATCAAGATAGTTTTCTCCTGTTATATCATTTCCAACTTGAATCCAAGTGGTTCCATTGTATTCGTATATACGAGTATGTCCACTAAATGTACCATTATCATCATTAAATGGTGCTCCGATTGCAACAGTGGTGCCATTACCTGATAGACTGACACTTAGACCGCTACGATCTCCACTTGCTTTACCATTGATATTACTACCAATTTGAATCCAATTGGTTCCATTATAATCAAACACTCGAACATGTCCACTGTTTGCTCCATTTCCGTCGTTATCTCCGGCTCCAACTGCTAATCTAGTTCCATCATTTGATAGACTGACACTAGTACCACTTAAATCACCGGATGTTTCCCCATCTATATCGGCACCAATCTGATTCCAATTTGTGCCATCATATTCAAAAATGCGGGTGTGTCCACTATTTGCACCGTTACCATTATTCATTGTAGCTCCGATGGCAATTCTATTTCCCGTATTACCATTTAAACTAATAGTTGTGCCGCTTTGATCGCCTCCGGTTGCTCCATTTATATCTTGACCAATTTGTATCCAATTTGTGTTGTTATATTCATAAACTCGCACATGACCACTGCCTCCACCGCCACCATCGTTCATATTTGCGCCGATGGCTAATCTATTGCCATTATTTGTTAAACTGACACTAATACCGCTAAGATCCCCGACTGATTCCCCATCAATATCACTACCAATTTGATTCCATTGTGTGCCATCGAATTCATAAACTCGTGCGTGTCCGCTATTTGCACCATTTCCATCGTTCAAATTAGCGCCGATAGCAAGTCTAGTTCCATCCCCAGATAAACTGACGCTTATTCCACTTTCATCATTTGTAGCCTCTCCATCAATGTCATTTCCAATTTGGAACCAGGTTGTTCCATTGTAATCATAAACGCGTACATGTCCACTATTTGCACCATTACCATCATTTTCGTTTGCTCCGATGGCAATACGTGTACCTATGTTAGATATACTAACACTGATTCCGCTAAAATCGGAGGAATTCTCACCGTTAATGTCGTTACCAATTTGGTTCCAATTATTCATTGATATATATTATAAAGCAAGACGAACCATTATCAAAGGGTTTTGATAGGAATTTGTTCCTAAACTCTGGAATATAATGGTATGCTATTAGTGGACAAAAATACATTTAAAGAGATCAATGTTCTCTAATGATTTCAAAATACAAATAACCTCAAATTTTTTCACCATTGGTGCAATACAACGTATGTCAAATCTATGATCTGGGTAGTACCCACTCACATACGCTCCAAGTCAATGATTAGGATAAAAATAAACATATTTTAGCAGAATTGAAAAAAATCCCTATCAAAACCCTTTGGTATCCTATTTTTTCAATCAAAACTTGCTTCCTAGTTTAATAACTACCGAATTTAGCAAAAAAACTACAAAATTTTATAATATTATCTGGTGACAACCCAAATAATATTATAAACACACCTTTTGTAAAGAAAATGGGTGTAAAACGGATAATATTCATGTTACAATCCGATATCATCTCGAAGAAGTATGCGGAAACGGCTAGTCTAGTACATGAACAAAAAAATGGTAAATCGAGTAGCATCATATATATTCATACCAGACAGTCTTCGAGTTTATCTGATACCCAGGTTTACAACTTACCTCATACGACGCGATCTAATTTTGAGTTATTGCCTGATGATAAGTTAGAAATAGTATTTAATGCACATGGGAGAGATCCCCAATCAGCAATAAATGGTGCTAAAAATCTAGCAAAAGGAAAGTATAACTCGACGGTTATAGAGCTCGGACCTAGAGAAATAGCTAAACTATTTAATTCTGTTATTCAAAATCACCTTGTTTCCAGTTCTTATAATCAAGCAAAGTATTTTGAGATTGTTAATCTTATGTGTTTCGGTGGTACTCCAGATTCAGATGGTATATCATTCTCAGGTGCTTTATCTTATTGGTTAAAACATGATTATAATATGAGCCCTATTATAAGAGCGTCAAAAAAAATTGTAATGACTATACCATTTATTGAGGATACTGATATTACGGCAGAACCGTCCACTTTAACATTAATAAGTTTAATACCTTATAAAAAGTTATCTCCTACCTGGTTTCAAAAAAAATTATTAAAGTACGATGAACGTAAATTTATTAAAAATCATGCTGAAGCAAGACGTAAACTATTTGAAAAAACCCAGAAAAAATACAATACTAAAAGCAAAGAGCCAGGTTCCTTTTGTTTAATTTCATCTGACTTGAGTTATGAGTGTGACGATGCATTTGGTATTCAAGGTCAAACATTACTGAAAGATTATAGAAGTCAACATACATTAAGTGGCTTGTGAGTAAGATGATAGTCATCATCTTATCTGGTTAAAAACTTTATTGATATTGGATCATTATCAAAGGGTTTTGAAAGGGTTTTGTTCCAAAATTCTAGAATAAAATATAAGAAATAGAAGATATAGGATGAAGTGGTTATTAAACACAGTTTCCAGTTTTTTCGTTAATCCGGAAGCATATATTACACAATGTCGCTCCAACTTCCAGAAACTCAACAAAGAATTAATTTATAAGTTTGGCACAACTTCAGTTGCAGTTGGTACCGGATCCGGTCTAGCTACTTATATTGCAAGTGGACTTATTAGTTCAGCTGATCCAAATTTAGGTGTCATTACTGGTGCGACGGTTGGTACGATTTATTTTGCTAATAAACTCCATTCTTTGGAATAGAGTGTTGATAGGACAAGTATCCTATCAAAAGCCTTTGATATCGTTTTCAAAGGCTTTTGATAGTTCTTACCATTTTTAGAAAAAAACGTTGGAAATTTTTAATTTATGAATCATGGAGACCGATCACATTGAATGCTATCATCCTAGATGCCATCAACTGGTCGATGGTACTGAGAAATCTTTATTTTGTTCTGATTCTTGTCAACTCGATTATCATACACATATTAAATGCTGGCATCCTGAATGTATCAAATACAGAACAAAAAATGGTTACTGTGATGAACACACTGAATGCAACTATTGTCTGCGCCCAATCAAAGCTAATTCTTCGTACTGTTCGTCAGACTGTTATATAGAGTTCAAGAATGCGCATTCTAGTACAAAATCGAAATGCTATCATCCTCAGTGTTATGGACAGGCCACCAAGTCTCTATTTTGTTCCAAATCTTGTCAAGTTCATCATAAGGCATATATCAAATGCTTGCACCCTAAATGCATCAAACACAGAACAAAAGGCGATTATTGTGATAACCATACTGGATGTAAACAATGTTCAAAGCCGATCAGAGTTGGTTTTTCATACTGTACAGACGATTGTCGTACAAAATTTGAGAGTAGGTCAAAATGTAATTTAGGTGGTCCAAATCGTTGTTGGAGTTGCCATGCCAAACTTAGTAAATATGCTGATCCTGATGGGGGTCAATGTATGAATTGTTATCGCCATGATACCTGTGCTGCATTTTGAACTGAACTATCAAAACCCTTTGAGACGATATCAAAGGGTTTTGATTGTTCTTTCGTTACACGTAAATAGACCGAATATATAGGTTAATAAGATAGTAAATGATGAAATTGTACGTTAGAAAGTGACTTAATAGGAGATAATTATATTGTTGCCATAATCTTTTGGTTGACCATTTATAAAATTCGGCTTCGCCGAAGCTCATTTCATTCGCAATCATCAAAAGTGTCTTTTGATGATTTGTTGAGCGGAGCGAACTAGCGCTTTGCGCTATTTTATAAACTGGTAAATAAGTAATAGCTAACATAATCATAAAACTGGACAAGATAGATGTGTAAAGTAGACTAGTTGATAAAGACAGACCGAGGTTTTTTTGAAGCCAGATGGCGAACATAGTCATTAGACCAAAGTAGAGTGGCACTAAAATCAGATAATATCGATAGTCGAGTAGGAAGGCATCGTCTTTCACATAATTGTAAACGCTTATATAGAAAAGAAGGGCAACTATAGCTGATGAGCCGATTAGAAACCCTAAAATATATGTCATGTATATAACTCTTTGACTATAATAAATTTGATTTGACGAAGAATTTAGATAGTGGTGAGTTTGTTTGTTTTTAAAGCTGATTTGTTCACAGAAATATGGTCGATTTCTAAACTGAGTTTAGTAAATGGGCATAAATAAATATTACATCGTTTTTCGCTTTGTTTGATAAATTTTTGTTTTATCGAATCAAAATCAATGGAATATGGTGATCTGACGTTGTCTATTTTTAAGGAAATTTCCTTAAATAGACCATCGATACAATCTTCTAAAGTTTCATAAACACCATAATTGATAAGTCTTCGTTCTCCAGTTTCTGGTGTAACATAGTCCTCGAGTGGTGGGATCGAATAGTTAACTTCACTGTAAAGATGATAACAATACATTTTATTGGGCCAGATAATTTGTGAAGTTTAATTGTTTTTTCCATAGTGTTAGAGGCCTTTCAAAACCCTTTGATATCCCTTTCGAATAATAGTTTGAAACGCAAAAAAATCGAAAAAAGATTCTGTTATTAACTAGTCAATAATACTAAGTGATCAAATGCCTGTATCAGCAAAACAGCATTTACAAAATTTCAGTAAAACTGAAATGGACCATTTTCGTGTAACGAAAATTTTAGTAAACGTCAGTTCTCAGTGTAACGCGACACGACGAGATGGAAAACAATGTCTGAATCAACATATTCATGATAATGGTCGATGTGAGTATCACCAAGGGTTGGATTTTTATCTGCAGTCTCGTAATCAGGAGCAGTGTCATGCCTTGACTGTTAATGGAACTCCTTGTCAAATTATTGGTGTGGAAGAGGATGGTTATTGTTGTTTTCATCAAGCCAAGAGATTCAAGGGTAATAGTTTTGTTATGATTGGTCAGAAAGTTCAAGAATTAACCAAAAAGATTGGGCAAATTCAAATAGATCACGATCTATTAGATAATGCACATAGCCCTGTATCAACCGGAAATGTTAGTAATGGTGGCGATTCCTCACCTTGGATCTCTTTAAGTGAACTTTATGTTGATGATGATAGTGATGATGATAATTGGGCAGATTATCGTCAGTGGGTGGAATCACATTGACTGAGCTAGATTGTGATGCTGTAGTACAGAAATGATATCTACATCCTCCATGTTGCTGGTCACAATTAACTAATTCACAACTATCACTAATATAAGGGCGGGCATACATCGAGTTGGATCTTGTTCTCGATTTCACTAACAAGTACTCCTTCAATCAAAAACTGCTCACGTGCAGCCTGCTTAGTTGTCATCTCGATCTCATGTTGTCTTTGTTGCTGGTAACGTGAATGAAGTATAATTTCGGCTTGCTCAAGTTCGTCATTGTATTGGCGACCTCAGAGTCGAATCGTTATTTTGGTTGGCGCACGAACTGATCACACGGCCCTGTTGCATATTGAAAGGCACTCATCCCTCGTCGACAGATGGAAGGCGCCAAACGGACCTGCTATGCCGTGTAAAGTAGACTGAGAGTTTCGTGTATATATATATACACTACAATATATACTGTTCTGTGCTCTTTTCATGCAGTGTGAGGTGCTGGTTCGGCTGAAACCACTCGAGGATGAGATATCTGTCCTTATAACTCGCCGAAAGGTGGCACTTGAGAAGTTGAGTGGTGTGTCTGCCTGGCAAACCAAAAAAATCGACGAAAGTCTTGATTGTTATAAGGAATCAATTGACGGAATGCTCTCCAATCATCTTGTTCACGTCTCAACCACTGTTGCAGCGCTTGCGGACACGATCCATCGACTGACTGACCACATCGACACCCAAGACCAGCAGCTCCACGCCTCCGCACTGTGCGCTGATCTCATCCGGCTCTACCACTTCAACTTCGTGAACCCACAAATTGAGATCGCCAAGTACCGAGGATTGTATGAGGACTATAAAAGCGGCAAACTGGACTACGCTGCTTACATTGCCGCCTTCAACTCTCTGACACCAAGGCTACCTCATGTAAGGGACGCTGATGCGTGGTTTGAGATCAGCGAACTAGAAGCTGCGAGGAACTCATCGAGCTATATTCACGCGGTGCCACGTGATCAGGCGGGAGCCGTCGCTTACATTGCTGCGCCTCAACCTATGTGTCTCACTCCCGAGCTAGATGCGCTGTGGAATGCTCTGAAAGGTGCTGGCGGAAACCTTCGAGTACCGCCTTCGTCGAAGGCAAAGCCTGGGTGGTGGAAACCATCGAGCGTGTAGGGAATTGCGGAGTCTCTTCAAAACCCTTTGATATCCCTTTCGATAACTTTGATAAACCAAAGTAACTTTAGTGATAAGGTTTGGCATCAAAAATCGCAAACTTCTTGTGATCAGAAAGTATGCAAATCGACATTACAATACACCAAATAGAACATGCAATGACAATAATAGCACCTAAGATAGCAACCAACCAGAATACAACATGACTGGACGTCACGATTGGATCCAGAGACATTTGAGAAAAATCCTTTTCATAATGACATTTGACTGAGTGTTTATCAACAATCAGCCCCTCAATCTTCTCCCTCATATTTTTGGCACTAGAACGGGAAGAACTTTCATATTTGGAAGATAATGTCCGTTTTACTGGATCCTTTGCAATATATCCTTGCCACCTAAAACCATAATCCGTTGTCGTGTATGGACTACACATTTGTAAGCCATTTGCATTAGTATAACAATTTTGATGTACAATCGTATCAGAAAAAATATCATCATCAACTACCAGTGGATAGCAATCACCATGTGTAAAGTCGTCTTCACGATCATCCACCCATGAATAAGAATACCATACAGCAGGAATAAAAATTATTATTGAAAGAAGACAACACCCTAATGAAATAATACAATGACGATGATAAGCCATTATCCAGATAACGAAATGTGCTCTAGTTAATTCCTTTCCGAATTCAAATAACTCTCAATTTTTTATTAAACTACTATTTCATATGGCACAAAGTCACAAATTCGGCTCATTTCATTCGCAATCATCAGAAAATTTAGATTGTTTGTGAGGTGGATCACAAAGTTTTGGAAACTTTGTTTCAAGGCAAGCTGTGTTCGCCGAACTAGTGAACTAGTTCTTAGGCTTATCTGAATAACAAGTTAAACTAGCGCGACGTGCTAGTCTATAATATCAATATAGTGTAATTAATAACGGTAAAATGTATCGTAGTCTGGAACAAAATCACCTACATCATCATATCCGCTTATCCCATCACCGAGATAACATTCAAACACACCAGGGAATGCTTTTTCTAGTTTCCGTTCGAATGGTATACATAATACCTTCAAACTATAGGGAGCACTCCTAGCATGTGTTGTTGTCACTCTCTCTTTCTCATGTACTATATTGGGATCCAAAAACAGAGTCCAACGAGGACCACCAATACACCAATCACTATGACAATTACCATCACGATCTCCACTACAACAATGACCTCGACCTGTGTATGTGATCTCAACATATTTGTTTTTGTTGGACAAATCATCACCCCATTTTACAACACAATCAGAGAAAATTCTGTCACCAATTGCATGATCTTTGTCAAAATCAGCACGGAATTGCTCCAACATATCATGATATAATAATAAATCACGATCCGATAATTTGGTATCTTTGCTGATAGAGAAAAACCATTCGCCACCCATTGTTCACTAGATAATTTATTCAAATTCACCTCAATTTTTTATTTGGGCGACAAAGTAAGAGATACATATCAATGTAGATAGTGATGTTTGTTAAACGATACTATCACCATAGGTGAGTATTCGTCAGTCTGATGATTTGATTGCCTAAAATCCAATGTTGCTCCTAGACTAGGTTGGGGAGTCAGATTTGATGTTTTTATTGGTAGTCGAAGCGGTGGGCGGAATCGTTTTCTAGGAGGTTGAATTGTAAGTCGTTCAGCTTCTTGTTCGAGGAAATCGGCTTCGTCTCGTAATTTTTTGGCACGTTGTATCATATTTCGTGCGATATCTTGAATAGATTCGGTCATTTTTGATAGTCTCTTGGTAACAAGCTAAACTAGCTTCGTGCTATTTTACAAAGTAAAGTTGTGGTGATCATAAGACCTAAATTTGGATCAGCTGAACTGATAAGTCCGCTTGCAATATACGTAACTAGACCGGCTCCTGTGCCGACGGCAACTGAAGTTGTACCGTACTTATAAATTAATTCTTTGTCGAGTTTTTGTAAGTTGGTGTAATATACGCCTCCGGATTAACGAAAAAACTGGAAACAGTATTTAATAACCACTTCATTTATCTTATATAAGATATTTTATATAAAATCTTGGAAAGGATTTATCAAAGTAAAGTGAAAGATACGCTCTCTAACGTTAGAGACTGGTCAAGAATTGAAATTTCTAAATTCTCGGTAGAATTACAGTCTCTAAATATTTCACATCTGAAAGCGAAGACTGCACAAAATCGTAGATTCCGGAGCTTAACTACATTATTGATTCGTCAGAAACATATAATATGTCTATGAAAGCTATAAATGAGAGTGGTGGTAATGGATTTTGAATAAACGGTTTTTATGATTATTTAAGATAAGATGGCGGTGGATGTGTTAAAAAATGAAATATTTTTCCATTTTTACTTACGATGGAAGAGAAAAATCAGGAACTGTTAGGAAAAATCCATCGGACTTCGATAGTAACTCTGGGAGTTTCAGAATCAGCTTTATCAAATTTAGTATGTCAGGGGGAACAATTACAAAATTGTGAAAATATTTTGGAAAACACCGATAGGGCACTATCCGCCAGTGAAAAACTAATCACAGGTATGTCTGGTTTCACAGGAAAGATCAAATCTTGGTTTGTGAAAGACAAAAGTAGACACTCTCTCCCACTTCGCTCCACAAAACCAACAAAGAAGTACGTTCCACCAGATTCGTTGGCCCAATTGACAAGTAAAAGTCAAAAGACAGAAGATCAGCAATTAGATCAAATAATGCAATGTGTAAGAAATCTTGAGCTGAGTGCCCGTTGTATTAAAGATGAACTGACATCCCAAGAGAATACCATAACTAATCTAAAAGCCAAAACACATAGCGTGGATTCCAACATAAATTACCAAAATGGAAAAATGAAAGCCTTGTCATAAATGTGTATGCACAGGTGTGAATGTTCACCTGTTTCTCTTTTTCCTCATACCACATTTCTCTCCCAGTCTGCCACGATCGGTCGATCATTGCTAAGTTCCCAAATTTACTTCTGGATCTACAATAATTATGCCTTGACTGGGAGATCTTGTGTAGTGATTCGCAGCTTCGCGGTGAATGCGAGTCAAGTATAAGATTGGTTATTTGGAAATGAAAATTTTTCATAAACTTTGGAGAGTTGTTAAACTAGGATATCAAAGGGTTTTGAAAGCTTATTCCAAAGTAAGATATGAAAGTAATATATAAAAGTAATATATAAAAGTAAGTTATCTATCACCATAATAAATACATAGTGTGGTCAAATTGCATAGCAGTTTGTAACATATAGTTGCGTCAATTTAACTTTTTATTTCTGAAGGACTCCTCTACCTAGACCTAAATTTTCAATAGAATATTGTAAAGATGTAAGATCAGTTTTGTTTGTTTTTGCTCCAGCACGTACTAGTAGTTTCATGACATCGGAAATAAACTTTTCACCAGCACGATGAAGCCAAGTTCCAAATACTTCTTCTTTGAAAATTTTATCTAACACAGTCTCCCCATCTTCATCTTGAGAATTTATGGTTTGATTATTTTCCAATAAGCATTTGAAATTCGACAAACAGTTTTCAGCTAGTTTACCGTTACTACCCATAACCAAATACATGAGTGGAGTTATGCCATTCTTATCGAATGTATTTACATTAGCACCGCGCTCCAATACTAATTGAATGAGGTGGTTGTCTACATTATCCGAGCATAAAATCATAAGTATAGTTTGGCCGGTTATTCCATCAGTTACATCAATATTTTCACCTATATCTAACAAAAATTCTATTTTGAATTGGATTCTCTGAACGGCACTCTTGGTTCTTCTATTAGATTTATTGGTATTAAATAATTCGTCGAAAATAATACCTGTCAAATAATTTTTCCGGTATGCTTTTAATTCGGCCAAGGTAAAATCAAAATATTTGACGTACAGTTGTAAATGCTCGAACGGTAGATTCCCATTAGTCATAACACTGGTAAATCCGCGTATAATTCCCTTGCAACAAATATCTTTTTCCTTACAAAATTGAAATAAAATTTCTCGCTTTTCGAGTAAATGATTATCGACAATATAATGATATATACCAAATATGAAATCTTCACATTCTTCCGAAATTTTGTCACAGTGGGACAGAATAAATTGCAACGTGGCCGGCCAAATGTCCAGTAGTACATCTGGACATAAAGTTTCATTTAGATCAAGGCCGATCTCCTGTAACTCTTTGAAAATTTTCAATTCTTGATCCTTGCCCCAATGGCTTGAATGAACCGATCCAAAACCTGATAAGAATCTTGGCGTGCGTAAGGACCTTAAATAACTCCCAATATCTAATTCTAAATTAGCTTGATATTTTGATAGAATTCTTTTTACATCATCCCACCTGTCCGATTTTATTAGACTAATTAGGCTTTCCATGTTTACTTTACAACCAGAAGCCAATAGAAAATCAAAAAGTTTCAAACTGAAACCCCCTGGATCATTTTCTATGAAGCAACTAAAACTAATTGGATTTTTACCGTGTTCAAAATCATTATTGGTACATTTTGTCATTATATGGAAAATAGTATTACTATGCGAGTCAGCTTGTGGCTGATAGCTATGCGAGTCAGCTTGTGGCTGATAGCTATGCGAGTCAGCTTGTGGCTGATAGCTATGCGAGTCAGCTTGTGGCTGATAGCTATGCGAGTCAGCT
>Ga0180437_10010692_pt1 | contig 11149 bp, 8 predicted proteins | sample SS_ome_4_FD_132410 | JGI IMG/M metagenome (GOLD analysis project Ga0180437, IMG submission 132410) | Hypersaline lake sediment archaeal communities from the Salton Sea, California, USA - SS_3_D_1 metaG | ecosystem: Environmental > Aquatic > Non-marine Saline and Alkaline > Hypersaline > Sediment... | reverse complement strand
CTCTCCCCTGCTGGCCCGCACTGCAACACTTCGATTCGCCCGTCACCGAGCTCATCACGAATTGCCTGGTCTACGTCTCCCGTCAGCTTGCCGCTAAGATGGCTCGCCTCACGCAGCTCGGCTTCGCCGTCGTGCACCCAAAGATAGACCGGTTGCTCTGCTCGCCCCCTGAGCACGATGGCATCGAAACCCGCGAACTTGAGTTCCGCTGGCCAGAAGCCACCACCCTGGGTGTCGCCTACCGCTCCGGTCAGTGGGGACTTGGCCACCGCGGTGACACGGCTTTGTCCAGAGATGGGGACTCCGGTGAGCACGCTCAAGGCCAGCACGAGTGTGTTGTCTGGCCCCAGTGGGTCCACATCGGCAGGGCTATTCCTGAGCAAGTAGTACAACCCCAATGCGCTCCCGCCGAAGTACCTGCGGTAGAACTGCTCTGAAGGCTCCTCGGCCCGCACAGCTCCCGACGTCAGGTCCACATGGAGAATCTTACCGCTGTAGCCGTACGGCATCTCGCACCTCCAATCTCGTTGGACTTGGCAAATCCGAAACAGTGGCCAGATCGTACGCTATACTGTGCGCAATCTGGGCGGGCATGGGTTGCCTCGATGCTCGGACTTGCGATCGACAAATGAGGGAATTCGTGGGGAGAGCCAGGCTTACCTCTTCGCTAAGAAGACAGAAGGAACCCGGAGAGGGTCGAATTCGTTGTGGTCTTATCTCCATATAATGGAGCCTCAAGTAGCGCGTGCCGCACAGACTTGCGAGCTTTCGTGGCTCACCGCCAATCGCCCTGTCCCTGCTCTCGCTACTAGTCGCCCGCAGCCCGTGCGTACTGTCGAATCACGGGGATAGTCATCGGGCCCTGTGGGAGCACGCAAATGGTGGCATCGGACCCATAGCGGTCGAGCAGCGCGGCCACCGTTTCCTCTATCGAGGAACAGGGATTGAGCAGCGCGCCTCGCACCTCTTCCGGGCTCAAGTATGAGCTCTTCACGTACACGTCCGCCTTCTGCTGGATCTGTGCCTGGACTTGCACCTCCCACTGGTCGTGTCTAGCAACCTCAGAAGAGCCAATTATGTCGAGTAGTTCCTCTGGGCTCGAGCCCATGCGCAGTAGCTCCGCATACCGCCCGTGATCCGGCAATCCATCCCAACACTCAGCCGCTATCACAATGCTGCCACCCTGCTTCACGATCTGAGCTGCGCCCGACATGCCCTTCACAGACTGATACAGGTTCAAGTCCAAAGGGTATCCGGAATTGGTCGTAATGACAATGTCAAACGGCGCAGCGATGGGGACTACTGATGTGGAGCGGACCAACTCTATGCCCACCGCGTGCGCCTGCAGCAGATCCCCTGCGAAGACTCCCGTGATCTCTTGGTATCGGTTGAGCGCTACGTTCAGCATGAAAGTTGGAGACGTCATCAATGCAACTTCGCGGATTTCCTCCCAGATCGGATTGCCTGCAGTCACACCCCAAGTCGCACGGGGGCTCCCAATCATCCTCCAGCCGTGATTCGCCAATATCGTGCTCTGACCTGCTACTCCCGGGAGCACGGCCTTTGGCCCACCTGAGAATCCAGCGAAGAGATGCGGTTCGATGAAGCCCGTCAGTATCTTGACGGTTGCTCGCATATACTCCGCGTTGACAAACGCCTCATGGCCGAAAGAAGTCGTGCCCACCCGCACCAACTTGCTGTCGTCCCAGGCGTCATGCTGCACGATGCGGTATCGTGCAGCTATGCTGGCACCCAGCATTCCCTTCAACTCGCTCTCTGTGCTCTCGCGGTGCGTGCCCAGCGCGTTGATGAGCACGATCTGCTCCGTTGGGACGTGAGAGACCTGTTCCAGTAACACAGACAGCATCTGTTCTCGAGGCTGAGGCCGGGTGATATCACTGAACACCACAGCAACCGTGTCTTCGGGCTTCACCAACTCTCGAAGTGGCGGTGTGCCAAGTGGGTCGGTAAGTGACGAGCAGATGGCCTGTCTCTCGTCCACCAACCCCGGTACGTGCGTAGGCTCCACGACTGTTACGTTCCGGTCGGGCAGCTCTACCCACAATCCCTCTTTCCCGTAAGCCAGCTTCACTCGCATGTCTTGGTGGCCATCCCCCTCGAGTTTCTCGTGCCCTGGACACAGCCGATCATGGCACGTTCTTGATCAAGTTCAAATCACCGTCTTCTGCTGCGAGGAGAACCGAACCCATGTACTCGTGCACCATCTCGGCAGTCAGCGGCACTGGCATGTTCTGGAGCTTCATGCTCAGTTGCGGATCCTTGGCCGCCCCCAGGGCGCGTTGGGTATGCTCACCAGAGAAGCCCTCCACCTCACAGAGAGTTGTAGGAAACCCAATACACCTACTCAGCGCCATCATCGCCCGGGCCACCGCCATCGCCAGTTCTCGCCCTTCGAGACCAGCCGTGTCCACGTCAGTCAGGCCCTTTTCCTCGAATAGCTTAGCCAGCATCCGCAGAGGCTCTCCAATCGCCGGAGCGAAGAACACTGTGTAGTAGGGGTTCATGATGCCACACGCTCTTCCGTGGCTGAGAATGTCCACCAAGGAGAAACTCGTCAGATGTCCTCCATTGGTGCCCCCCAGCATGATGGCATATCCTCCGAGGTCTGTGGCGTAGCCTAGGGCTGACCGAGCTTCGATGTCGCGGGGATTGTCCACTGCTCGCTCGACGTAGTTGAGGACCAAGCGTACGGTCTCCTCTGCCACCTCCGCTACCCGGTCGTAGTGTGGACGTCCAACGGCCCCATACAGGACCTCCAGGGAATGTGACAGTCCGTCCCACGCGCCATCGGCGGTCAGGGCAGGCGGCATGGTGATGGTGACTTTGTAGTCAAAGACGGCACGTTCCGGCACGATGGCCTCGTCCACGATGAGCTTCTTCTGGCCTGTTGTGACGTCTGTGATGTTGGAGTACTTGGTGAGGTGCGCGGCGGAACTCGCCGCCGTCTGTATCGCCACCAGTGGCGTGAGGGTCTTGCTGGCACCTCGTAGTCTCTCTGTGACCCGGCCTGTACCCAGGTAGTCGTCTATGCCTCCACCCAGAGTGCGTAGTACTTCGGCGGCTTTCGTGGCGTCGATCGTGCTGCCGCCGCCCAGGCAAACGATGACCTCCGGCTCAAGGGCCTCGAGACTCGCCGCTATACGCCGTACGTCTCCCCGTGGGGTATTCGCGGCGGCCCCCCTGACTTGACCCACCACGGCAACCCCAGCCTGGCCCAGCGCACCGACCACGCGATCGATCAGTGGCCGGGAGGCAGAGAAGCTGGGGTGCACAAGAGCCGCCTTGTTGCCGAGTTGGCGGGCAAGGTTGCCTACATCGTGCAGCACCCCTGGGCCGTACAGGTAGCTATCCTGCTTGAAGTCGTAGATCAATCTCCTGGCTTTGTCGAATCTCATGGGCCTCTTCTCCTCCACGCACCTAGGCTGCGCGAAGCCGCATTCGCGCGAAGTGGTACGCTGCAGAATGCGGCTCCGAATCGGTCCCCTGCGCGATTCCGCCCGACATGGCGAAATAGTAGGTCAAATCGCGCGCACCTTTGGCCTTGGCGTTCCGCTGTCCGGGCTGTTCACCCGAGCACTCCTAAATCCACCAGTGCCTGCCGGACACCTGCGCGCTCCTCTGTGGTTAGGTCCGGGAGCGGCCTCCTCACCGGTCCAGCGGGCAAGCCCAGCAGTGTCAAAGCCTCTTTACACGGCGCGACATAACCAGGGTCGTACTCCAGGAACCTGTTCAGCGCCTGGACTTTCATATGGAGTTCCCGAGCGTCTTCATGACGTCCTTCCACAGAGGCGTTGTATACCTCCACCATCTGCTTGGGAATCACCGCCGCCGCTGAGGAGAAGATGCCCACTCCACCAACACAGAGGGTTGGGTAGAACTGGCTGTCTATACCTGTTAGCACCGCGAAACTCGGGTCCACCAATCGGACCACTTCAACAAACTGCCCAATATCTGCGTTGCTCTGTTTCATCCCAATGATGCCTGGCGTCGACGCCAGCCTGGCGATCAGTTGAGGGCTCAAGTTGTTGCCGGTATACGTCGGGTTGTTGTAGAGGACCAGAGGCAAATCCACTTCGCTGGCGATAGCCTGGTAGTGGTCGAACAAGGCCTCTTCTGGCAGCATAAAATAGTAGGGCGACGTGACAATGACTGCCTGTGCCCCCGCCTCTTTTGCATCTTGCGACAACAAGATGGCCTCGCGCGTGCTACACGCGGCGGTTCCGGCAATCACAGGTACGCGACCCCGCGCCTGGTCCGCCACCACACCGGTCACCAGCTTCTTCTCCTCTCGCGACAGGTGCGGAAACTCACCGGTGCCTCCGCTGGTCATGATGCCGTGGACACCGCCGTCGATCATGTAGTCTGTGAGTTCCCGCAATCCCGGCTCGTTCACTTCGCCGCTTTCGGTGAACGGTGTTACGATCGCTGGAATGACGCCCCCGAGATCCTCAGTTTTCATGGTTACTCTCTCCTCTCAACCTAGTATTGTATCGATACCTGCCCACCACTTCGCGCCCATCCGCGGTCGGTGTCTGCCAAGGGATACATCGAACTCGCCCCCCCGGGACTGCGTCAGCGACCCCTGCCTGCACCGACGCACCTTTGGGCCGGACCCATCCCTGCGCGCCAGTCTGCTCTTGTGCCTGTAGCTAAGAATCGAGTATCCTGCTCAGAGTCGATGTCAAAGCACGAACCGTGTTCAGATTGTCATAGTGAGCGAAACTCGCTCGAATCACCACTTCTTCCTTGTCGAGGTGACGCTTGATCATCGCGGAGAAGACGTCGCCAGCAGCCACTTCGATCCTTCCCAGTTCCCAGCACAATCGCTTCAGCTCAGTTGTACCCTTGCCCTCAATCTCAAGACAGAAAGTAGGGTCTCTCGTCCAAAGACCATCCTTAACGGTCTTGAGGCCATAGTACCGGAACCTGTCCTTGGGGAAGGTCTCGAAGGAGCGCAGCACCTCACTGCTCAACTCTCGTTCGTACTCTTCGATCCCCAGCAGGGCTGCCCTGAAAAGCCTTGTCTCAGCTTCTGGGACCTCCTCGAGAGCCTCGGCGTAGTACGGAGCCAGGTGATTGCCGAGAGTCAACAAGTAGCGAAGCGCCCCCTGCATCGCTCCCAGCAAGGCATTGTTGGAACTGCCCTGCTCGAAACTGTTTGGCTTCGGGTCAACAGAGTAGGGCGCCAGTTTGTTCAGATGCTCCCTCTTGCCCCATAACACCCCCAGCACGGGCCCAAACAGCTTGTAGCCCGAGATGGTCAAGAAATCGGCCTGGATCTTCCGCACGTCTATGGGGCCGTGAAAGGCATGATGAACGGAATCGACGACCAGATAGGCGCCATTTCCCTCCTCGTCGCGGAATGCGTGGACGACGTCGGCTATTTCGCGTATGGGCATCACCGTGCCTACGCCATTCACCGAGTAGGTGATGGCCACAATGCGAGTGTTTGAGTCAACGAGCGATTTCAGTTGATCCAGATCCACCTGTCCAGCATCGTTGACTCCGAGCCTTTTTATCTCGAGGCCTGCTCGCTCTCCGTACATGATCTCCCACGGAGAGACGTTGGCGAAGTGATCCGCATCGGTGACGATGATGTTGTGGTGCTTCTCCACCAGAGGCCGAAAAGCGATCGCCAGATTCAAGAGGCTATGCGTGGTCGAGGCATTGAACGCGATCTCATCGGGGGAGTATCCGTTGAGGAACCTGGTTAGCAATGATCGAGTCTCCCAGATCAGATCTCGCGTATATCGTTCACTATGGGTAAGCTCACCCGACTGAGCCCTGGCCTCGCCATAGGCCTTTGCCATAGCCTCGATTGACATTGTCGGCACAAGAGTGCCCGCCCCGCTATCCAGATAGACGCGGGGATTCCCATCACCATCATGCTCGAGGAAAGGAAAACTGGACCGTATTGTCTGGTGGTAGTCTTTGAAAGCCTGCAACCCGCTCGAGCCGAGCTCGCTCTTCTGCATCTCTCACTCCTGTACTACGTCGCCCATGATCTTCAGCGCTTGTTCGACGTGCCTTCTCTCTATGCCGTAGTGAGTAACGAGACGAATCCTGCCTTTGGTCCACGGGACCACCAGCACTCCCTTCTCTTCGAGGCCGGCAACCACATCTGCCTGAGTCATTCGATCCGATGTCGGCTCGACCACGACTATGTTGGTCTGAACACTGGAAAGATCCACAAGGAGGCCAGGTATCTCTGCGATGCCCTCCGCGAGAACGCGAGCGTTCTCGTGATCTTCGTGGAGACGCAAGCTCATCTTCTCTATGGCGTAGATGCCCGCAGCCGCGATTATACCCGCCTGCCGCTGCCCGCCCCCCAGCTTCTGCCGATTCCTGCGCGCCTCGGCGATGAAATCCGCAGGTCCACAGAGCACCGATCCGAGGGGAGCCGACAAGCCCTTGCTCAGACAGAACGCTACCGTGTCGGCGTACTCGCAGATCTCCTTGACTTCGATCCCCTGATAGACCGCTGCATTGAAGATTCGAGCTCCATCCAAGAAGACAGGTAGAGCGTGCTTCTTCGCCACAGCCGAAATCTTCTCCAGTTCGGATTGCGGCATCACGACGCCGCCATCTCCAGCGAAGGTGTTCTCGGTCCAGATCAGACCGGTGGGCGGCTCGAACAGGTCGGCGGTCCGGATGACCTGCTCCAGCCGGTCTATGTCGTAGCTTGCTTTTTTATTCAGTGGGAGGATGCGAAAGCTCACGCCCGCGATTGCCGCAGGAGCTCCAAGTTCGTAGATCACTGCGTGGTGTCCATCTCCCACCACCACTTCGTCACCATGCCGGCAGTGAGTCATGAACGCCAGGATATTGCTCATGGTACCGCTCGTGGTCAGGAGAGCTGCTTCTTTCCCTGTTGTCCGCGCCGCCAGTTCTTGCAGCTTGTTGACGGTCGGATCCTCTCCGTACAGGTCATCCCCCAACTCGGCACGGCATATGCAGTCCATCATCTCCGGTGGCGGCAACGTCACCGTATCGCTCCGTAGATCGATCATATTGCCTCACTATCCTTTGTGCTAACCTGGCCGCGCGCAGCCCTTCACCTGCTGCCCAGGGAGCTACACTCCGACGATCAGCATATCATTGAGCTAGTTGCAGCAGCACAGGCACGTCGACGTTGCTGCCGCTTACAACCACGACTGTGTTATGTCGAGGGCCCTCCACCTTCCCTGCAAGAAGGGCAGCTACGCCCAGTGCGCCGGCCCCCTCCACCACCAAGTGATGCCTCTCCAATACAAAGACCATGGCCTCAGCGATCTCCTTCTCCGAGAGCAGCAGAAACTCGTCAACATACTCCTGGACCATACGGAAACTGTATTGGTTGTCCAGACCGATACCGCCTAGCAGGGCGTCGGCCAGGCTGTCCTGCTGCTCCATCCTGATTGGCTTGCCAGCCTTGAGACTGTGGTACATGACGGGGGCCCTCTCCATGGAAACACCCACCACGCGGATCTTGTCACTGGCGCTCTTCAACGCCAGGGCGATGCCCGAAATCAGCCCCCCGCCTCCGACGGGCACGACAACCGTGTCTATTTGAGGGAGGTCGTCCAGTAACTCCAGGCCGATCGTCCCCTGCCCGGCTATGGTGAGGCGATCGTCGTATGGGTTGATCATCGTCAACCCGCGCTCCTTCTCCAAGCGATAGGACTCATCCTCTGCCTCGTCGTAGATCTTGCCTGCAACGAGGACCTGCCCACCAAGGGCCTTAATACCCTCCACTTTGTTGCTGGGCGTTCCTTCAGGTATACAAATCAGGGCCTTGATCCCCGCCCGACTGGCAACGTAGGAGACAGCACGGCCGTGGTTTCCCGTGGAAACAGCGATGACTCCGCGGGCTTTCTCATCCTCTGATAGCGTGCCCATCTTGTTGGCGGCGCCCCGAATCTTGAAGGAACCCGTCTCCTGAAGACTCTCCAGTTTCAGATAGACTGAGCCTCCAATCATCTCGCTTAGCGCAGGCGAGACGACCAAAGGTGTTCTCCGGGCCAGGTCCCCAATCCTCTTCCTGGCTAGATAGATATCGCGCATCGATACATCTTCAGCATGCATGTTACACTCCCGTGATGGTCGCAGACGCCTCCCTGCCCCGGAGCTACGACCTCGTGCCCCAGGGGTCAGTGGCCCCTGGGCGAAACTTGGATATACCCAATCTTTGTGATATAGTATACCCTGAGTGTCATCATTCGTCAAGGACCGTGTCGTGAACGGCGGCGTGCTCCGTCTCACCCAACACACGTTGCCGCTAGGGTATGTGCCGCGCCAGTGCATCCCATGGGGAACGAATCGCACTCTCGCCTCAAGATGCCGCGGTTGTGGCGTCCACACAGCCAGCTACAGACTCATAGCCACCCCGGGCTGGATTCTCACTTGAATGTCCAGTATCATGTGGCAGGTACGGAGGCCGACTTGCACAGAGGCAGCAAGCCGCCACAGTGGCTCCACGATGGAAGCGGCCCAGCAGCGTGGGCAATAGCAGCGGAGAGACACGGGCTGTCTGTCCCCAAAACCACAACGACAGGAGGCAATAGAATGGAGATACTGCTTGTCAAAGAACCGGATCTGCGCCGGTCCGTCGGTATGGCAGAGGCGATCTCGACGGTCGAAGATGGCTTCTCCCGACTGGCCGCTGGTGAGGTCAACCTCCCACCGGTGTTAAGCCTTGACATGCCAGAGGTGAGGGGAGAGGTGCACATCAAGGGAGCACACATCCGTGGCGAGGAGAGCCTGGCCATCAAGGTCGCAAATGGTTTCTATGACAACCCCGCATTGGGCTTGCCCAGCGGAAGTGGGCTAATGATGGTCTTCAGCGCCCGTACCGGATTCCTCCAGGCCCTGCTTTTTGACAACGGCTACCTGACCGATCTGCGCACTGGAGCGGCAGGGGCAGTGGCGGCGAAGTACCTGGCCAGAAAGAATGTTGAGACCGTTGGCGTAGTGGGCACGGGCGCGCAAGGGCGGTACCAGATCACGGCCCTTTCCGAGGTCAGGGCATTTCAGAAGCTGCTCGCCTTTGATCTTGATCAAAGCAGACTAGACAGCTACATCAAGGAGATGCCAGATATCGTGGGGGTGGAGTGCTTGGCCATGGATGATCTGGAGAGCCTGGTCAGGCAGAGCGATATTCTGGTAACGTCTACACCCACTACCGAACCTGTCGTACGGGCGGAATGGCTGCATCAGGGAATGCACATCACCGCAATGGGAGCGGACGCGCCTTACAAACAGGAACTGGAGAGCCAAGTCTTGGCGAAAGCTGACCTCGTGGTCTGCGATCATTATGGGCAGTGCGCCGAGCGTGGCGAACTCCATCACGGGCTAGAAGATGGTACGATCACAGCGGATGCTGGGATGGTGGAACTGGGTGAACTTACTTCTGGACGACATCCAGGGCGCACGGACGAATCCCAGATAACGGTCTGCGACCTTACCGGAGTGGGAGTTCAAGACGCGGCGATTGCCACTCTTGCCTACCAGAAGGCACAACAAGACGGGCTTGGATCTTCACTGGAACTGTGATGTGCTATCTTCCAGGTCCGCCATTGGCTTGAGACACCTGTGCAGTCGACTGTCCCGCGCTGGCTAGCCACCAGCATCGCCGACCTAGGTGAGCCCTTGGGTTCGGTTTTCGTGGTGACCCTGTCGTACTCGGCACGCGGCAGTGTCAAGTGATGAGAGCACTATAGGGTCGCTCCTACATCGACGTCTTGCGCCCAGCACTCTCTCGATGTAGGGTGCGTTGCCGCGTACTTGCGCGGAAACAGAGGGGCCTCAGTATAGCCAGCGCAGGCCGTCCCACGCACGATCATCAGCCACAGCAGCACGCTCACATACCTTGACATGGTACAGAGCTTGTGGTATACTGTGTGGTGAAGTTCTGGTATATCCACCTGCACTTGTTGTGGTACGAAGCCTTCTGCAATTGCTGTTCATTTCCAGAGAGGCAGGTCGGGGCGCCCGGCAATACTCGTGTCGTGCGACACATGGCTGATGTGTGGCCAACATCCGGAGGCACGTGACCAGCAGATGTGGGAATCGAGGGGAGGATACGCACCATGACCGAACGAGCCAGTGAGGTGATCGCCCAGCGCCTGCGCAGGATGGTGATCACCGAGGAACTTGTCCCGGGCACCATAGTCAGTGAGGCGGACCTCTCTAGTCAGTTAGGCTGCAGCCGAACCCCGCTTCGACGCGCACTGCATCAGCTCAGTCACGAGTATTTGGTCGACATCCCTCCACGGCGCGGCATCCTCATCCCCCAGCTGAGTGTCGTCGACTACCAGCAGCTGACGGAGGCGCAGCTACACCTGGCCACTGAGTTGGTGGACCTGGTAGTAGCCCGGATAGACCACGCTCACCTCGAGCAGTTGAGAGAAACGATCCTACAGCAGGAAGAGTGTGGCAGGGAGGGAGACTTCTACAGGTTGACTACTCTGGACGGCCAATTCCACACGGTAATAGTGGACGCCACGGGGAATCGCTACTTCTCAGGTTTTAGCCGCCAGCTCCAGAGCTCCCTCTCCCGTTTCCTCTACCGCGCGTACAAGGCAACGGGTGGCGCCGAAGGATCGATCGCAGAGCACAACCGAATCGTTGAGGCGCTGGAGCTCAGGGACGCAGAACTGGCGAAGTCCAGGCTCAGTGCCCACATCACCGAAGCTTTGAAGAGAGTCCTGAACATCATCGCACTGGGGGACCATACTCACGCAGCATGAGAGCGCATCCGACACGGGGTCCATGTCGGCCTGGTAATCGTTTGACCTGAGTCGATATCGGCAAGCAAGTGATTGGCCAGTTGGCGCCAGATCAGCCAGAGGAGGTCATGTATAGTGCCGCGAGGTAAACTGGAGACAATACAAGACTGTGAGGATTTCATCCAGGGCTGTCTATTCCTGGGAACTGGTGGCGGGGGCAGCACAGAAATGGGCATGAGGATCCTCAAGAAAGCCATTGAGGACGGCGTGCCGCTAGGCTGGGTGGACGCGGACGACATCCCTGACGATGTGTGGAGCGTCAATCCCTGTGGAACGGGATCCATTGCTCCCATTTCCGAGGAGACGCTCAGACAGATCGAGGAGATGGGACTGGAAGACAAGATGGGCGACAACGCGCTCAT
>Ga0180437_10010691_pt1 | contig 11149 bp, 5 predicted proteins | sample SS_ome_4_FD_132410 | JGI IMG/M metagenome (GOLD analysis project Ga0180437, IMG submission 132410) | Hypersaline lake sediment archaeal communities from the Salton Sea, California, USA - SS_3_D_1 metaG | ecosystem: Environmental > Aquatic > Non-marine Saline and Alkaline > Hypersaline > Sediment... | reverse complement strand
TACTTGACTGTAAAAATCCTAAGTGCGCTAAGCTGAAAGAAAATGCACCACAGACCGTAGATTTTTTAAGTGACGATTCCCGCAATCATTTTTTTAGAACTTTAGAATATCTAGATGAATTGCAAATACCTTATAACCTAAATCCATTTTTAGTCCGTGGATTGGACTACTATAAAAATACGGTTTTTGAAATTTGGGAAAAAGACGATGAAACAGGTCAGTCAGCCCTTGGCGGAGGCGGTCGATATGATTATTTATTAGAAATGCTTGGCGGACGCCCGACTCCAGCTTGCGGATTTGCTTTAGGAGTTGAAAGGATTATTACAACAATAAAAGAGAAAAAAGTAGAAGTGCCAGCAGATCCAAAGCCTGATGTATTTTTAGCTCAAATTGGTGAACAAGCAAGGAGAAGGGCAATGCACTTTTTTAAAGAGCTTAGGAATTCAGGCCTGAGAGTAGCTGCAAATTTTTCAAAAGCAAGCTTAAAAGCTCAATTAGACATTGCAAATAAAATGGAAGCCAGCTTTGTGCTGATTTTAGGCCAGCGTGAAATAGTTGATGAGACAATTTTAATGAGAGATATGGAAAGTGGCATTCAGGAAGTTGTAAATTATAAAAAAGTAATAAAAGAAGTAAAGAAAAAGCTTGGTAAGTAATATTTGACAGAATTAACAAAATAAATTAAACTTGCATAGGTAAATAATAAATTAAAGAAAGGACGGTGAATTGAAATGGCCGAGGTAAGAAGAAAAAAGGGTGAAAGTTTTGAGTCTTTTATCAGGCGATTCAATCGTAAATTAATGGAAAGCGGTAAAATTCTTCAATATAAAAAGGTTAAGTATTTACAGCCGAAAAAAAGCAGAAATTTAGAAAAGAAAAGCGCTTTAGTAAAATTATCAAAGCACAAGCAAAGAGAATATTTGAAAAAAATTGGCCGCTTACCAGAAGAAGATACTCCATATAGAAGACGTCGATAAATGCATGTCAATAAAAGAAAAAATAGAAAAAGATTTTTTAGAAGCAGCGCGTGCCAAAGATAAGGTGCGTCTGGCTACTTTAAGGTTGCTAAAATCTTCTCTGGAGAATAAGAGAATTGAAAAAATGAAGGATTTATCAGATGATGATCAAATGGCAGTATTAAAGACTGAAGCAAAAAAAAGAAAAGAAGCAATCGAATCGTTTCAGGCAGGCGGACGGGAGGAAATGGCCCAAGCAGAAAAGGCAGAGCTTGAAATTATTGAAGGTTATCTGCCAGAGCAAATGTCAGAAGAGGATATTGAAAAAAAGATAAAAGAAGTGGTTGATAAAATACCAGAAGAAGAAAGAGATTTTGGAAAAGTGATGAGTATGGCAATGAAGGAATTAAATGGACAGGCAGATGGACAGGTGGTAAATCAAATTGTAAAAAAAATACTTGAATAAAAATAAAAAACAGCGAATTAAACCGCTGTTTTTTATTTTTTTAAAAGCCCTTTATTATTAAAGGGCTTAGTCAGCTGGATAAATTAAAGCAGCGTACTGGCCTGCTTCAAAATAAATGCATTGTTCATTAATAGATTTAGCGATTTTAGATAGAAATTCAGCAAGTGGAGTTATTCGCTCCTTGCCAACAAAAGATACTTTAAAAAGTTTGCTTTCATCATAATGAATTACTTTTTTGCCATCCATCCAAGCACCAAAATTTTGGACATTCAGTGTGGAGTAGGCCTGATAGTTTTTCATAAGGAACTGGATTAATGCTTGTTCAACTGTTTTACCATCCATTTCATGTTTTAATTTGACAACAGGAATAATAAATATTGCTGGTCGTCCCAAATCAACAAAATTAAAATTACTATTTTCTAATTCTTTCCATTGACCATTTTGTTCCATCTTTATCCCCCTTTATTTAATTGATGGAAATGAAATAATAATATAACAAAAATTTTTGAATTTGTCAAGTTGATGATTTGAAAAAATAGCCTGAGGATAACTTTAGCTATTTTTTTTGAATGAATGTCAAAAATGTTGTAAAATATGTAATAAGAAGAGCAAAGAGAGACTTTGATGAAATAAACTGAAACAGAGATCAACACAAAAATAAAATTTTAAATGAACAAAAAGGCAAAAATTTTAAAATGTGCTTTATTTTTAGGTATTGTCATCATGGCAATTGGTTTTTTGATGCCTGATTTTTGTTTTGCTCAGGAAGATGCTTTAACTGTTGTCGGTGAAGAAGCTGGAGTTGAGACTGGTGAATCATTGCCAGTTTTAATTGGCCGAGTTATTCGAATATTCATTTCTGTTTTAGGAGTGATTTTTTTATTAATTTTTATTTATGCTGGATTTCTCTGGATGACTGCTGGAGGTGAAGCTGAAAAAGTTGAAAAAGCAAAAAAATGGATGACCAACGCAGTAATTGGATTAGTTATATGTTTGTTTGCTTTTTCGATCGTCACCTACATTATAAATAAATTGATGGAGGAAGTGTTTGAGCAGCCTGCTCCTTCATATTACGCAGGTTATGGAGCCGGAGGATCTGGCTATGGAGGCGGTGCTTTAGGAAATGGCGTGATTGAAGACCATTATCCTCCGAGAAATGCCAAAAACATGCCGAGAAATACTTTTATAATGGTTAAATTTTATGAACCATTAAAGATTGAAAGCGTGATGGATAATGCAGAGTCCTGCGGTGATTTAGGAGACCAATGGTGCGGAGATGTAAATTTTGCAAATATTAGAATTTTTAAAACAGAAGATGCAGGAGAAGATGGTGCTCCGCCATCAGATCCAAATTTACTGGTCACTGAAGGTGACATGGGCTTGACTGCAGATAAGAAAATATTTTTCTTTAGGCCGTTTTGTACACCAGATGATACGTCAGGCTGTTTGGGTAACTCAACTACTGAAACAGATTATAGCGTTTATCTAACGTCTGGTATTCAGGGTGAAGATGGTAGTGGCATTTTTGGAGAATTTAATGATTATGCCTGGATTTTTGAGGTTGGCACTTATCTTGATTTAACTCCGCCAAAAGTTACTAGTGTGTATCCAAGACCACCAGAGAATGATCCTGATCAGGAGTTTTTTGCTAATTCAATAATTCAGATTAATTTTAATGAAGCTGTGTTGCCGCCCCCAAGTAGTTCAACAAGCGGCGATGAAGCAGATAAAAATAATTCTATTTATATAGCTTATGATATAGATTCTGGCGATCCAAAATACGTGGCTGGTACTTTTAATGTGGGATTAAATCAGTTTAGAACTATTGAATTTATACCCCTAGAGGATTGCGGCGAAGGAATTACAAATTCTTGTGGCGAGACTCCAAAGTGTTTGCCAAGAAATCAAGCAATTGAACCATATTTAAAATCAGCCAGTGTTAATAGTGAGGGGTTAACAAACTTTCCATTTAATGGATTGGTTGATACTGCTGGGAATTCTTTGGATGGAAATGCAGATGGACTTGCCCAAGGACCGACTGAGGATGATTACACTTGGCGCTTTCGAACCAGCCAGGATTTAGATTTGATACCACCAGCAATTTTAAATGATATTAATGCATTACGCCCTAGTTTAGCAGAAGGTGAGGTTCAGCCTGATGCACAAGTAGCTGCATTTTTTACAGAAGGATTAAGCGCCAGTTATGTAAACAGTAAAACAGCAGGTATAACCGGTGATAATTGGTCAAAATGGTATGTTTCTCATTTACTGAATGAAGTGGCGGAGGTTGATGAAAATGGACAGGAATATACTGAAACAAATAATACAGCAATTGACATAAGTCATGGTGATTTTGATAAAGCGCCAGAACCAGTACCTGGAGAGCCGGAAAATCCCTTTAAATATTATCCGACAATGACTTCAGAAATCAGGGATTTACAGCAAAATTGTTTTTATCCTGCTGCTGGGCCTGGCTGTACTGATACTCCTGGTTCTTGCTGTCCTGACGAAGCTGGAACTCAGGGTGCAACCACTGATCCGTCATGCGGATATTACTAGGCTGGTAGGTCGGTAGGTCAGTAGGTTGGTAGATCAGCAGATCGGTAGATTGGTAGATTTTATTAATTTAATATCCGTTTTATCTGTTGAAGATCCGTTGATCTGTATCTACCTTTTTATATAATATTACTAAAATGAATTGGTTTAAGAAAAATAAAAAGTTATTACTTGGGTTATTAATAATAGCTGGTGTTTTTGTTTGTCTTAATTTTGTTCAGGCACAAGATACAGGACTTGAAACGGTGGGTGAAGAAGCTGGCATTGAAACAGATGAAGATATTAGAGTTCTTATTGCCAGAATTATTAGGATTGTGTTTGGCTTTTTAGGCGTAATAGCTTTACTGTTGGTATTATACGGCGGATTTGTCTGGATGACAGCTGGTGGTGATCCTGAAAAAGTCAATAAAGCAAAAAAGATTTTAATTAATGCCTTTATTGGATTGGCTATTATGCTTTTAGCTTTTTCTATCACCTCTTTTATTATTTCAAGATTACAGGAAGCTGTTTTAGGCCCGCCACCTGAATTTGAGGATGGCGACGGCTTTGATGGCGACGGCGGCATCCCGTCTGGGGCTTTTAAGGTAAAAAGCATTCAGCCAGTTGGTGCTTTGCCAATTTATAATGTGGTTGTAAAATCAACATTTAATCAAAAACTTGATCAGGAAATGGACAATGAATTGCTGGCAAATAATTTTGAGGTTTATGATGTATCAGCTGACCAATTAGTATCAGGTGATGTGGTAATAAGCAATTATACCTTAAAATTTACTCCAAACCAGCCATGTCCTGAGCCAAACCAAGATTTATTTTGTTTTGAAAAATTAAAAACATATAGAGTGACACTAAAAAGCGGTATCAGAGATGAGACTGGTGATAATTTGTTTTGCGGTTTGGGCAGTGTTTGCTCTGTTGAATTTAGAACAGGAGAATTAATTGACACCCAAGAACCATCAGCATATATCACTTCTCCATACAATAATGAAAGGATTTGCAATGAATTTTATGATGCAATTGCTGATGTTGATGATGACAGCGCAATATCAATTGTAAACTTTTATTTAGATGATCAAAATATCGGCGCTGTTGCTCCTCCTCCAGACGAGCTTGTATCTTCCTTTATTGCTTTATTAAATTTTGAAGTGCCATTGAATGAAGAAGGTCCCCATACATTATATGTAGAAGCCGAAGATATTGATAATAACATGACACAGTCAAACTCAAAGACCTTCATAGTACCAATAGCCCACTGTTGTAATGAAGTGCAAGATTCTGATGAAACTGGTGTTGACTGTGGCGGAGTTGATTGTGGTGCCTGTGCAGGAGAGCCTTGTGATACTGATGAGGACTGTGCTGATGGATTTTGCAGTGATGGAGTCTGCGTTAGCTATCCGACAATTACCAGTTTATCTCATACTGAAGGCGCTGCTGGCAATTTAATAACAATTTGGGGATCTGGATTTGGCGATTATGTAGAAGGTCAGAGTATATTTGAATTTACTGGGCCTGGAGGCACATTAATTGAAGCAGGAGTAGGCTGTGATCCATCAAGCAGCTGGACAAAGAGTCAGGTAGTAGTAAAAGTTCCTGACGATGCAGTTACTGGCCCATTAAAAATTACTAATGCAGCAGGATTTTGGGATGATACGGAAAATGACCGTGGCTGGGAGGGGCCTTTCATAATAAATCCTGATCTTTCATGGCCAGGACTTTGTAATGTGGTAAATGCTGAAGGAGTAAATGAAGGTGAGTTTGAACAAATTGTAACTGCCAATGGTGAAAATTTTGGTACTGCTCAAGGAAAAATTTTATTTGGAGAATTTGAAGCGCCAGTTACTGGCACGTGGTCAGATACGACTGTTACAGGAATTTCTTTACCAAACATAGCGCCAGGCCGGGCATTAGTAAATGTTGAGTCAGCAGCAGAAGAATTAAGCAATCCAGTAGAATTTTTTATCTTATCAACTGAAAAATTACCAAATATAGAAGAAGTCAACCCTGACAATGGCGGTATTGGCCAATATGTGGAATTAATCGGAACAAATTTTGGAAATTCGCCGCTGCCAGTTTTCTTTTTAAATGAAGCATTAGAAGGAGGACAAATGATAGCAGATACAGTTTTCCCAGAAGGCTGTTCTGACAGTTACTGGTCTGATACGAAAGTAATTATTAAAGTTCCGCCTGGAATTTCTCAGGGTCAATATTTAATTCAAATGAAATCAGAAAATGTTGAAAGTAATCAGATGCCTTTTGCAGTAACTGACGCTCCGCCTGGCCCAGGAATATGCGGGCTTGATCCTGATAATGGACCAGTTGGCACATTTGTTGACGTTTTGGGAGAAGGGTTTGACATAAATGGAACAATACAATTTTCAGAAAATCAGGGCAGTACAATTTCTGATGCCTTAGATACTCTAATTCAAACCAGAGTACCAGCCTTGGCTGTATCTGGCCCAGTCCAATATTTTAATCCAGAAGGCATTGGTTCAAATACAATGAATTTCACTGTTGGCGCCTGTACACCAGAGTCTTGTCAAGAAAAATCGATTATCGAAGGCGAAACATATGAATGCTGCACCACTGGAGTTTGCCAGCCAGAAGGACAATGCGAAGATGTGGTGGGTGCTGGTATCGGCGAATATGTCTGGATGTTTAGTACTGGAAAACTACCGATTGTACCACGGGTAATTGAAGACCCAACCTGCGATGATAATATTCAATCTCCATCACCTTGGATTGATTCTGAAGATGCATGCACAAACGCTTTGATCGGCGCCAGGTTTAATATTGATGTTCAAATGGCTAATATGCCGTCAAAGATTAAAGTAGCCAGATGTAATAACCAAAATGAAGAATGTTCATTTGTAAACTGCCAGAGCATTGATTCTGACTGTTTTGAAGAAACAGTAACCACTCTAAAAACTGCAGGTACTGAAGGCAATGGCTTTTTAAGTAATTATTTTGTGGTCAGTTCATTGAGTGGCAGCCCTTCACTGCTGCCAAACAGGTGGTATCAGGTTACAATTTTAGGTGGAGATAATGGAGTAAAAAGTCCAGATAATGTAGCTATGCCTCAGGATTATGTTTGGAGATTTAAAACAAAAGAAACACCTTGCGAAATTGCTGATGTACTGGTTGAGCCATCACCAGGACAGATTGATGAATTTGAAGGTACAGAATTGTTTAATGTATTTGGCAAGGCTGAAAATTGCAACATTTTAGATGCTGGTCTTTTTGACTGGGATTGGCAGCTGACAAATGAAGCAGATAAAGCAAGTTTACAAACTATAACATATACAGACATAATTAACGTCATTAATGAGCAGGGAGAAGAAGAACAGCAGGAAATTATCAGAAATGACCAGGCAGAAGCTACTGGACTTGAAGAAACTGATGATGAAAATCCAGTAGTGGTTGATGCTTCGACTACTAGTGAGGAAACAGGTGTTACTCAATCAGATGATGTAGATCTTTTCATTGACTTTACAGATCCGCGAGTAATTGATTACGGTCCAGAATGCGATACAGCCTGCATTAATGCGGAAATTTGGGCCACTTTTAATACCAGGATGGATGAAAGCACAATGCTAATTCCAAATCTTCGCGGTAATTTAGAAAATATATTTGTTTATAAATGCAGCGGTCAAAATTGTCTAGGATTAACCCCAGTGACTGCTAATTTTTTCGGCATTTATCAGGATGAAACAAAAACAGTAAAAATAAATATACATGAGGATTCAAATTTTGAATACTTAGAGCAAAATACATATTATCGAGTTTTAATAAAAGATGATGTCCAGAGCCAAAGCGGAATTAATTTGACTGGACTAAATTTTGATTATGATCAGGACGGATTTAATGATTCGTTTTCCTGGATATTTAGGACAAAAAATGATGATACCCCTTGCGACATGGATAGGGCTGAGGTATTGCCACCTGTTTATGAAACCTCTACTCCGCTTGAGCAATTAAAATATTTAGTTAATGCCCGCGGCGCTCCAGATGAATGCAATCCGAACGGACAATTATTAAATCCTTTTGACTTTAATTGGTCTTGGAACAGCACCAAAATGAGTGTCGCTGAAATCACCAGTGAAAATGTTAGCACAGAGTTCCCCTCAGATACTTGCTCAGTAGAATGTTTGAATTTAGGAAGCAGTGTGATTGAATCAATTTGCGGTAATGGTGGAACACCTGATTATGGAGAGGAATGTGATGACGGAAATTCAAACGATGGTGACGGCTGTAGCTCCAGATGCCTGCTTGAGCCAGTTGCAGATGTTAGCGCTGGCGGCACTTGCGGCAATGAGCAGCTTGATATATATGAAGAATGCGATTACGCTAGGGCAGAGGACGCAGATATTTGCACCCCTGGCTGCCAGTTGGCAGGATCTACAATCAGTGGCTATACTTGCGGCAATAATAATATCGATCCTGGAGAGGATTGTGATGATGGAAATAACTCATCAGGAGATGGCTGTTCCAAAGAATGTTTATGGGAGGGAAGCGATTATACTTTTGATCAGGTTCAACAGATTCCAGTTTGCGGAAACGGCGAAGTAGAAGCAGGGGAAGACTGTGATGATGGCGACTTTGAGTCAGGAGACGGCTGTTCTTCAATGTGCTTAGCAGAAGGCAGTCAGGCTGTTTGCGGCAATGGAGGCGATCCAGAAGTTGGTGAAAATTGCGATGATGGTAATATAAATGATGGCGACGGTTGTTCCAGCGTTTGTTTAAATGAAGGTTCAGATTGGGCATATGGTTCATTCTGCGGTAATGGAATTATAGAAACAGGAGAAAGCTGCGATGCTGAAGGCGGAAACTATTTTGGATCCCCAGAACAGTTAGTGACTGTGACTGAATCATTGCCAGCAGGAACAAATGAAGATACTACTAATATCGCTGCTTCTGCACAGAATTTTGCCGGCGTGACAAAAGAAGGCATAGGAACTCTCACCTTTTTACAGCCGTTCTGTATAAGTATTGATGCACAATTTACAGAACTGCCTGAGCCAGGTTCAACAGATGTTTGTAGAAATACAGCTATTCAAATAATTGTTAATCAGCCGGTTCAGCAATCAGGTATTAATGAGGCCATAAGCTTGTATGGGCCTTGCGAATTAATTGAAGTTGGGGCATCTTTTCCTGAAGAATTAAGCCCTGTAAATTGGTTTAGAAAAATAGTAAAACGAATAAAGAAACTATTTTCTCCGTCAGCCAATGCATTTGGCCTGACATTTGACTGCTCAATAGAAATAGAAAAAATAAATGTGGTAGAAAATGATGGTCAAACGACAATTACTGTATTTCCAAAGGATTTATTACCTGCATCTGCTCCTATTCAAGTGGATTATTCTGGCTTAAGAGACCTATGCGGTGAATCTTTTGGATTAAATAACTTTATGTTTACTACTGGTCCAGAAGATAAGATTTGCCTGGTTGATTATGTTAATGTAATACCTGCTGATAAATTTATTACTGAAGCAGATTATCAGCAAGTTTATCAGGCAGAAGCAAAGAGCAATGATGCCAGCGCTCCGCTGAATCCAATCCCTGATTTTTACAGCTGGTCATGGTCTTGGGATCTGGAAAGCAATTTAAATATTCCTCAGGATGTACAGCTAACCAGTTTAGTAACCATGGGTCCAGAAGGTGAAGAAGTTATCCCAGATCAGCGTTTATTAGAGACCGGAGGCAATAATGGCCAGGGTGATGTTATTGCCACAGTTAGCATTGAGGAAAGTGAATTTGGCGATATAGGTAATGATATTGTTGGCAAGGGACATTTTACTATTTTTATATGTGAAAATCCTTGGATAGAAGAACTTGATGAATTTGAACGCTTTCAACATATATATGATGGCTGGTGGAAGAATTTTTCATTTAATTTTAAAACATTATATTGTCGGGATTATGGAGATCCTGATAAAACTACAGATGATTTACCAAATTTAAGAGTTATTAAAGCACCAGACCCAGAGTTTGCTACCAGTCCTTGGGATGAAGAAGAAACGGTGGTAATAAAAGAATATTTCTTGCTAAGAGATGATAATTCACCTGATGCCATTGCCTTGCGAGTTTATACTAATAAAGAAGGTGTAAGCCCTGGACTTTGGTATGATTTACATGTTCCAAATCCAGGCCAGTATGGAGAGCTTAGTTTAGATTGTATTGAACAGAACGGCAATGCATATTGTTATCGAGGCATTCAAGATGGTCGAACTGTCTATATTTCCGCATCAAATATGCCTGATGCAGGAGTAGATGTAGAATGTGAACAAGCTAACGGCGGTGATTTTGAATGTGAATCAGTATCGCCAAGTACTTTTTACAATAATATTTTTGTATTTTCATATAGTGAAAATGCAGATACTCAAACTTTAGAAATGTATAATCAGTTGTTAAATAATATACGATTTAATATAAATATTCCAGATACTTTGCCAGAAGATAAATTAAGCATTATTAGAGATACTCAAAGAATCCATGACATTGTATATATTCGGGGCTTGATCAACAGTTATTTTGAACAAAACGGCCGTGTGCCTTTACTCAATACAGACGGATCATTTATTCCTGGTACATATGTTAGCGGACAGGCAGTCAGCACTTGGCCTTCTTGGGATATAGTATTTGGCAATATGCTGGGTACAACAATTTTGCCAAAAGATCCACTCAATGATTTTGGAAAGCAGTGTATTATTAATAATTTTGATCCATTGACCTGTTATAATTCAGAAACTGAAGATTTTTTTGATGATTATAGTAAACAAACAGCACATGTTTATGATTATAAAATCGTTGAGGGCGGATATTTAATATATATGAATTTTGAAAATGATTTTGAATCAATGTTCCCCCCAATTTGTACAGAATTAACCGGAGTTGTTTGTAATTAATAATAAAAAATAAAAAGATAAATTATGCCAAATGAAACAAATCGTCCTGCACCAGGACAAATTCCACCAGCTCCTTCAGCTTCAGATGAGCCAAAAGATATTTTTGCTGAAGTAGAAGGAACTGAACCAGCACCAAGTGCTGCACCAACTCCTACTCCTCCAACTCCAGGACAGCCAAAAGTTGCACCAGCACGACCTGAAGTCACTGCTGTGCCAAGTGGCCCGTCAGGAGGTAAAAAAGTGATAGTAATTGTATTAATGATCATCTTTAT
>Ga0180437_10010689_pt1 | contig 11151 bp, 9 predicted proteins | sample SS_ome_4_FD_132410 | JGI IMG/M metagenome (GOLD analysis project Ga0180437, IMG submission 132410) | Hypersaline lake sediment archaeal communities from the Salton Sea, California, USA - SS_3_D_1 metaG | ecosystem: Environmental > Aquatic > Non-marine Saline and Alkaline > Hypersaline > Sediment... | reverse complement strand
GAGAGCCTGATGTTGTGGGAATCTATTATTCCCCAACCTGCGGCAGGAAGACATGCGTGGGGCGTGTGCGGTGTGCGGCCGCCCTTTGCTGTTCCGTAATAGCCTATATAGAGGTCTACCTGTGAACCGTCCATAGACACGTAGTGACGATAAACGTGTTTGTCAGCATTTAGTTCTTCGTACACAGACTTGGAGAGCATGTCTTCAATACCTGTGAAGCCGGCTATTTCCATCGGCAGATTCTCAAGATTTGTCCTCACCACCGTTGGTGCACTACGGAAGGAAATTAGGAGCACTGACGCAATGGTGCCAAGCAATACCAGAGAACACATAGTGAAGGTTTTGTTGGACATTTTAAACTGCAATAGCGAGCGCATTCCCCGCAGGTTGTGCCTGACGGCAGTGCTTCGCGGGCTGCGGGGTTAGCGAGCGAATCTAAGAAAGAGATAAGAAGTCCTTACGAAGGTCCTCTTACTGGGTCGGAAGTCTCTCCAATAGTAGATATTCCCCAAACAGAAGGATGAAACCCAATCCAAATACGGTCATCCCTGAAAAGTTGTGGAGGAAACCATGTGCGACGCCTTGCCCAAAGAAATGAGCAAGGATGCCTGTGCCGGTGACGCGAACGATATTAGTGAAGAGGGCCAAAGGAATGACAGAGGCTAGAATGATGGCCTTGCGAACCCATCCACCATGGCCTAACATGTAGGCAAAAAGCACACCCAGCATAGCAAGCGAGACTAGTGAACGGATTCCACTGCAGGCCTCGGCGACCTCGAGTTGCGCCTGGGCGAAGAAAAGCAAGTTTCCTTCCTGATGCACCGGAATGGAAACCGAGTGAATAACAAGGGCAGAGACATCAGTGACGAAAAGTTGAAGTGGAAAGGCTACCAGACTAAGGACCGATTGCGGAAAAGGAACCATAAAAGAGAGAAAAAGGAGGGGGAAAGCCAGGAGTTTGGCAAAGTCCCTCCCGAGAGTGAACAATACTAGGCCAATAAGAGAAGAAACGATCATCGCACGTGAGATGACAGCAACGTCTCCTGCATAGCTAATGACATAGATGCTCATACTGACAAGCAAAACGATTAACCCCCAATCTGAGTTAGAGATGTTGGCGTTCCTCAGCTTTCCTCTTTTTTGCCAAATCAAGAATATAGATATGAAAGGCACCAAAATTCCATGGGAGTCGTTTGCATTGTTGAGCCAAGCAGAAAACAGTCCTGGATAGACCGGAAAAAAGGCCCCTATCCAAAGCATGGCGAGAACAAGAAGCTTAAGCCTTGTGTGCTTTGCAGTCATCGGTTTCATTGACTATCAGAAGCTCATGGATGACAAGTGACCTTGCATGATGGTGGTGGCCTTCGGTAAAGCAGGACAGATGATTTGGTGTTCGAGGTATGCTTGGCATATGATGGCTGAAAATCTTGCGAGATTAAGGAAATTTCCAGAGTGCACAGCAGTACATGATAAAACCTGTCAATCAGTTTTCCAGGGGACGTTCTTAGTTCCACATACTTCAAACAGGTTAACGACTTTGTCGATGTCTTGCTTTGTCATGAATGGGTGTACAGGCAATGTCAATATATGTTGTGATAACCTTTTGGCTTCCGGATAAGCCCCTGGGGCAAGGATGTTCCCAAGTTGGGGGATCCCGTCAATTGAGTCGGGATATGTAAACATAACGCCAAGCCCCTTCTTTTGGCTTTCATACACGATTTTTGCTTTCTCCTCTAGTTTTCCTGCAAAGAGGGGAAGCCTCAGGCAAACTGGCATCTCGTTGTCTGTCGGGAAGAAGGATACAGAAGCGCGCGCCTGAATTCTCTCTTTGTAAAGTAGTGCATTTTGGACTCTTTTGGCATTGAAACCCTGCACTTTCTCCATCCAGTTTCGAGCCAGCCCTGCCTGAATGGAAGACATTTTCTTCAATGGGAAGTCAGGATCATAAATTGTATCTCCAAGCTTGAGAAATGGGAGTGCCTTTGGAAGCCAGTAGAGACTTGGTCGTGAAAAGATCCATATTAATATGGCCTTAATCAGGAGGACTACCTTTTCTACAAATGTGTACGAATCGATTTCAGACAGTTTTTGTTGGAAGAGCCTAGCAATTGGTGTTTCGTTAGTGATAAGTATGCCTCCCTCAACCGTGGAGAAAGATTTCCCTCGCCCGAGGCTAAAAAATCCAATGTCTCCTTGTGTTCCCAACATTTTACCGTTGTATTTGATCCCGATGGTCTGGGCGGCATCTTCAAGGACCAAGATGCGCTTTTCACGACATAATTTGCGAATTTCAGACACTGCAGCTGGAAGGCCAAAAAGATGCGGCACAATGACGCATAGGGTGGCTTGGCTTAGGAGAGAAGGAAGTATGTCCTGATTCATCTCGAGGGAGTTGGGCTTCAGGTCGCAGGGCACCACCTTTAACCCGGCACGAACTACAGCAGAGGGAACGGAATAGCAGACATAGGCAGGTACGATAACTTCGTCCTTCCCCGGTGTCAGTTGTTTCAGCGCCAACAGTGCTAATGCCAGAGCAGCTTTTCCAGACGAAAACAAGAAGCAATCTGGTACGTGAAAGCAGTTTTTGATCTCAGATTTGAACCGCTCAAGCTCTCGCCGGCTGTGGAGGAGGCTTTTGATTGCACAGAAGATGTCTTTCAAATAGATTGGAGCAGCAGCCGGTGGTAAGGTTCTTCCGATTCTCATGGTTGTGATGAACCTATTACAGTCCTATGTGCTTCCTGATCATGGGACCAACAATTTTGGTAACAGAGACTGGTAATTTCCGCCAGTATTGCATAAGTTTTTCAAATTTGACTTTCTCAGATGCTTCGTCATCGATTGGTCCACCATTTACCGAGAAATAGTGCCAGTGCAGTGGTGTTGGCTTGGCCCCCCATTGTTCCTTGAATTTATAAGTGCTTCCGAACGGCGAGGAACGACCAAAGTCGAAATAGACAAATTCATTATCACAAGCATATTCCAACATGGTCCAATAAAGGAGCATATTCGGGCTGAGCCGACTGAATTTTCGCAAAGAGGAAGCCCAGGGATTTTCAAGGGTGTTCCCAAAACCAACAACCAGACTACATGCTACCGGCTGCGTGTCCATATAAATGATAATGAATTTTGCAGATTTCGCAAATTCATGAAGGACGTTTGTCATCAGTCTGTCTGAATGAACCGGAGAGCCCAGATCTCTCATGTTTGAGGAAAAGACGCTGTAGAAGTCGTGCAATAACTCGAGGCCACCTATTTTGGAAGTGAGCCCCTCTTTGATCGGCTTTCTTATCTGACTTCTGAGTTTTGCCCTAAATGAAGTCATCAAAGCGTCAGATGAGCCGGGAAGAGGGAGGACCATGCGGACTTTATGTGAACGGGTAATATAGCTCATGGCTGATAACTGATGGCCTATAGTAACAGGCTTGAAGCTTTTGGCTCTGAGCTTTGATCCGTCATTTAGCCACTGAAGTGGCTGTATGTGTCGTAGTTCAACATTTCGTCCTTTGACTGCTAGGCAGAGTCTCATTGCCTCACTTAAAAGTGACTTCTCCGCTTCCTCATCGCCAGCAAGGAGGCCTCCGTAATCAAGAAAAGGCATGGATACAAGGGCATTTCCAAAAATAAAATGCTTGAGATGGACAAGTGGCAGGACTCCGCAGACTTTCTGGGTATTGGTTTCTGGATACTGATTTCTGAGAACCGGTCTCTGGGTGTTTTTCGTGGCCATCAAGTAATAGGTCTTGTGTCCGTAAGTTCTTTCAATCACATTTTTCCATCCGAAGAGGTGGTAGTGAGTCGCTTTTGGATGGCCACGAACATATGCGTCCCACGCATTGGAGTTGCTTGTCTGAATGTATTCGACCCTCGTACTCATTTCCTGATTTTGGGAGATCGTCAAAATCGGACTCAGTTCATCAGCTAGGTTTCGAGACAGACGGAGTTCAGTCCTCCATTGTTGGAGACGCGGTCTGGAGGTTGGTACTGATTCGATTTTTCAATGCCACAGCCTTTAGCAAGGCCAACCCCATGCAAATTCCAATAAGATCGAGACCGATATCCAGAAAAGATGCATACCTGCCGGGTACATATGCCTGGTGGATTTCATCTGAAACAGCAAAAACAATCAATGCCGATAGGATCAAAGCATTGGCGTTGGTATTGGGTCCTTTGGTCTTCCTCGCCGAAAAGGACCTGAACCAGAGATAGGTGAGCAGGGCAAAGGCAGGAATATGAGCTAGGTTGTATAGAACCTCTTCACTCAGTGTTCCAGTGTCATGAAATAGCCTGCTGGGAACGGATGACAGACAGACAATCAGACCAGTGACAAGTAGGCTGGGGAATAGATACCTCAGATTCATGTCGTACAACGCTTTAAGAGTTTTTCTGCCCGTCCCTGAAGCTGAAGAGTTGGAGCACCTAGGAATTTGTTGGTCGCAAAGGCGCAGACGGGGTGGAGGCACGGGGCAGATTCCTTTTCAGGGGTTTTCATATATTACCGTTGCATCCTTGATCACATTTTGGAGAAAAAAGCTCTCATGAATCATGCGATGGAATTCTTCGGGAATGTATGCCAGAATACACACTGCCCTTTGTATGTCCCAAGTCAGATACAGATTTTCAACCTTTCCATGAAACGTTTCTCTGTTTCGTATACAACAGTCAAATCAATGTCGCTGAACTCATCACAGTCACCACGCAGCAAAGAACCGAAAAGAACGATCTTTTGCGGGTTAAATCGCTCAAAAATGGAAATAATTCTGTCTGGTAGGCTTTCAACAATCATGGTTTTTCCTTAGATGCGACCGACCGCCCCAATGTGAGCGCTTGGCCCTCCTTCAACATGGTTACAGAAAAAGGATCGAGGCAAATGGTGACCACGAAAGCACCCCAGTACGATAGTGCTTACTAGCTACCGAGCAAAGGAAATGAGCAGAGCACGAAAAAAAGAGAAAGGTTATGGACAGGGAAGAACCCAAAATCTTATCACGAAGACACGAAATTGAGAAAACACGAAAAGGGCCAAAGGCTAAGGCAGGCCAATGGTTAAGCGTTCTGAGGATTAGTCCGAGACCGATCATACGCAAAAATATAATCATAGCAGGTGGTAAAGGAACAGTGTTTGAATCCGTCGAAAAAAGAAGACAATTTGGATTCGGTTTTCGCCAGGTTTGTGTAATGTCTAAATTTGACAAAAATAGGCGCCTCATCAACCTTGGGCTGTTCTGGATCGATTTCCCATGGGTGCATGTAGAACAAATAGGCATTTTCCTTCTCGAGAATCGATCGTACACCTCTTTGAAAGAGAGGGAACGGCATGAGCCGAAAATACCCGCCTCCTCCCCATGGGAGTAAAAAGCCACCTCTGTTTTGTTCAGAGCTGTTAGCTGATAGCATATGGCTGAAAGGATTTCTGATAATTAGATTGCTGATGGGAAGTTCATACAGAAAATCAGATACTGGATACTGGATACTGGATGGTGGGTTTTGAGTCGTGTCAACTTGGAGTGCGATGCCCCTTTTTCCGTTTTGAGACAGATCTATATGTCCGTAGCGCCCGTGCATGGCGAAGGAATTGTAACTTGAGTCGTAGACATACCCGCAGTCAGCTACGATTCTAAGGATTTCATGGCTTATGGAAAAACTGGGGGCTCGATAGCCGAAGACAGCGGCTCCGACGATGTTTTCAAGGAGTTCCTTGGTATCAGTTAAATCCCCTCTCAAATCCTCAGGTGTTTCTTGGTCGCAGAGGGTGTGATAGTAGCCATGAGAGGCTACTTCGTGGCCACGGGCGTGAATTTCTCGAACCAGATGAGGGAGCCGTTTTGCTATCCAGCCGAGAACGAAGAAGGTCGCCTTCGGGTTGCGGGAGCCACCCAACTCGTGACCCATGGTTGATGGCTGGAGCACCACTGAGTCTAGGATGTCGAGGATTCGATGGGTGTTCTTTTCAACGCGCAATTCATAGGATGACCAGGAGGAAAAGGGTATCCACTCCTTGAAGTTTTCAACCTGAAACCAATCTTCAACATCGATAGTCAAAAGAATGTAACGGGGCATGGCGTGTAAAGGCGGCTAAAGGTAGACTGCAATATCCACGTCGCTCAAAGGTTTCGGATCTCCTTGGGCAAGGCTACCGAAGAGATACGCAAAAGCGATATCTGACCTGGATCGAAGGTAAGATTCAGCCATGGGAAGAAGGTCTCGAATGTTTGGGGGGGTCTGTGTATTTGATCATTTTGAAATTGAAGGGACAAAGGTGAAAGATAAGAGGTAAAAGGATAATGGCCAAAGCACCTAATCTCGAAATCTCGAAATTGGGTGCCGTCCGGGGATTTTCCTGACCCATTTAACGCGTTCAGCGATTACCAATTGCCGAAGTCTTGACGGTGGCAGTACCCATTTCGTCTTTCCAATAAGCTTGCATGATGTCGGAGGCTTTCCCGAAATGAAAGATTGGATTTGGGCTTTATTCCGTTTTTCATAAAATTCCTCGCACACAGCTCCGCCCCTTGAGTTACATGAAGGCAATGAATGCAACCAATTGGAGTGACAAAAAAGAGCAGTGGCGAGCCTTGACTGCAGCTCGATTATCTCTTCGCAAAAGTTGGCCTAGGTTCCAAGGTCAGGGCAACGGGGTATTCGTATAGACAGACACTACCTGGATCCCCTGCCCAACAGCACGGTCTTCACTGTATGAAAAATCACCATAAAATCAAGAACCAGTGACATGTTTTTAATATAGTAAAGGTCATACTTCAGTTTTTCAAGTGCGTCTTTCTCACTCGAGCCATAGGTATATTTGATTTGAGCCCACCCTGTGACGCCGGGCCTGACACTGAATCTCTCCCTGTAGTAAGGAATAATATCCTTGAGTCTGTCGACAAAATAGGGACGTTCGGGTCGGGGGCCCACAAAGCTCATGTCACCTTTTAGAACATTCCACAATTGCGGGAGCTCGTCTATCCTGAGTCTTCTGATGATCTTGCCCACCCGAGTGATTCTTTTGTCATTTTGTGCCGCCCATACCGGTCCGGTTCCCTTTTCAGCATGATGGGTCATAGAGCGGAACTTGTAGAGGGTGAATGGCTTTCCGTACTCCCCGACTCTTTTCTGGGAAAAAAGGATAGGACCAGGCGATTCCAGTCTTATGGCCACACCAACTAGAAGCAGAAGGGGTGAGAGCAAGACCAACATCCCGGTTGACAGCACCAAGCCGATCAGTCTCTTGATGGCCCTAGCCATTTTAGACTTCACAAATCCGTCGGACAGGATGAGCCACGTTGGATTAATCTTTTCCACCAGGAGTTTACCAGTAATCCTTTCGTAGAAGCTCTCTCCGTCTATAATGTTTATCCCCCTTACCTTGCAGTTCAGGAGTTCCTTATAGGGGAAAATGCCGCGCTTCTCGTCCAAAGCCACAATAAGGCTCTTGGCGCTTTGAGCCTCCGCCAAACCGCATATATCGTCAAAGCCATACTTGACTGACACACCCTTGAAGGGGTCATTTTCCACAGCGATTTTTTCATGTGAGATCACCGAACGGATATCATAGCTCAGATCCCTGTTACCATCTATTGCGCTGAGTATATCTCTGGCCAAGTCACCGGAACCCACCATAATGGCCCGTTCTGCAAGAAACTTCTTTCTGATAAGAAGAAAATATAGCAGCCGCCATGCCACCAGGAAAAGGAGCAGAAAAACAAGGCTGGCGAAGAAGATCCATTTTCCTATAATCATCTCTGGTAAGAGAAAATAAACGATAGCCATGGCTATGGACAGGATGCCAATAGACTGAACCAACCTGGAGGCCAGGTCAAAAGTGCTGTCAGTGGTCTTAAACTCATAGAGATCGTTAAAATACAAGCTGAGCTGCGCCATGACAGAGACAAGAAGTACCTTGGGCCAGATCAACTCCAGCATTCCAGAAATGCCGATATCTTCTCCTAGCAAGAGAAAGGATGCCAGAGAAATTGCCAGAAAGATCAAGATGCCTTCACCGACAACAAAGATCATCTTCCTGGTAGAGAAGTGCTGTCTAAATAGCTGAATCATTGGTTTTTATACGAAGAGCAAGTAGCGTTGGAGTCTGCTATCTCGCTATTTGTAGTACTCTCCGTAGTATTTATGATAAGCGTTGTAACTCTGGGCGTACCCGTTAAAAACGATGCCAAGGATCTTGTCCTTGCCCAAGTCTTCAACGCTTTTCTGAATTGTTCCCCTGGGAGCCCTCTCGGCCATGACTACATAGACGATGCCATCCACATGGTTTGACAGCACACCGACCTCGGCCGTGACGTGACTTGGGGGCGCATCAAGAATAACATATGTGTCCTCATGGGCCTTTACCTCCTCCAGGAATGCCTTCATCTTGGTTGATGAGAGCAACTCAGGTCCGTCAGGGCCCGGTTTTCCTGTAGTCAAGAGGGACAGCTTCTCCATTTTTGTTGCAAGGAGTAATTCAGACAACGTCTTTTGCGCAGTTAAATATTCATAGAGGCCTTCGATATTGGGATAACCTAAGATATTGTGTAAGTTGGGACGGCGAAAATCGCAGTCCACCAGCAAGACATGCTCGTTGATGCCCATGGCAATGCTGGCAGCTAGGTTTGCAGCCACAAATGTCTTCCCCTCACCAGGAAAAGCACTGGTAATCATGATGGTTCTGGGCTTTCTACCATCCTTTGGATAGAGGATCTGAGACCGCAAGACCTTAAAGTTTTCAGCATCTATGGAGTCCGGGGCTGCAAGAACTATCAGTTTAGGGCTGAAGCCATTTTGAATCTGAAAACCCTGAGCAACGGGTTCCTGGGACACTTGATGGGTGACATCTTGAGGGCCAAGGCGATTTGCCCTTATGGGGTTGCCTAGCTTGTGCTTCTCCAGTGCATCAAATACCTTGCCCACAATATTCCCTCACCAACTGCTGGCGATCACATTTTTGCCATGGTTCCGTCATGAATGTTTCTGTTTCCAACCACCCACTGGCCCCGATTCCGTCGAGACTCGTTCGAGGCACGGAGAACGGGTGGTCAATGTTCGACTTACAAGAAAGCAACTAAGAGATATATTTAACAATGATCCCATGCTATTTCGCCCACCCTCTCAGTTGTCCGACGCCAGAGGGAGAGGGGTAAAAAGTATCTCTTGGCCCACTTCAATATAATCCGTGTCCTTGATGTGAGTATTATGTTTCTGGACAAGCGCAAGAATACCTTCTTCAGCACGGCCATAGACAGCTGTTGCCATCCCTGAAAAGGTATCGCCCTTCTTCACAGCCAGTATTTTTTCTGAGCCGTTGTCCCGATTCTGTGCAGAGTCTTTTCGTGGGGCTGGGGCAGTTGATGGCTGGGCCGTGTTTTTTCCCTTTTCAGACACCGCAATTGCGCCCACTGACACTTCTCTTACAGGCACTGAAATAACCCTGGACTCATCTTGCACTGTTCGAATGATCCTGTCCTGTACCTGTCCTCGGTTTTGGCCAGCTTCGTTGAGTGTCGACAAGCGGCTCACTGGTATGAACTGGGTCAATTGCCGCACAACCTCTCTACCATGCTGGCTCATAGACAAGGCCAGAAGGGCCGTGATGATGACAAGGATTAACGCCCATTTCAAGGGAGGCCTCACTTTAGGGGCCGCTGCTTTTGTCGTGACCAGGTGTTTTGGTTCTTCAGAACCGCTAGGTGAAGTAGAAACGTCTGGTCGCAACTCGTCATAGCATTGCTTTACCATGGACGGCGTGATCTTCCCGTTTCCCCTTGAATAGGCAAGCAGCAGGACGTTGTCTGCCAGGATGTTGATCATTCTTGGATAGCCTTGCGAATACTTAAAAATGGCTTTTACCACGCCATTGGGAAGGATTCCCCGTGGGCTTTGTGCCCCTGCCGTCTTGAGGGCGGTGGCAACATATTCCTGAGTGCCCTTCAGGTCCAAAGGACGCATATGATAACGGGTGCCGATTCTTTGCAAAAGGGCCCTGCACCTTGGCAGCTGCAACTTGTCGTTCAGCTCAGGCTGGCCAACAAGGAAGATATTAACCAGCTTTTCTTCAGGAGTTCCCATATTGGAAAGGAGCCGAACCTCCTCCAAAAGTTCCAGAGAGACTTCCTGAGTCTCGTCGATGATCAATACGAAGTTCTTCTGGTGTTGCAGGGTCTCCCTTAGGAAGTGTTCAAAGGCTACGAGGAATTCTGCCTTGGATTCGACCTTGAAGGTTTTGTCAAATGCGGTTAGGGCAAGATAGCGCATGAAATCCTTGGCAGAAAGGAGGGGGTTGGGGAGGTAGACATACTTCACATCCCTGTCAAGATTGGCAAGTAGGGCGTGGACCATGGTACTCTTGCCCGTGCCTGTTTCCCCTGTGAGGAGGACGAACCCTTTTCGTTCAACAACCCCGTATGTCAACACGGCCAGGGCTTCTTTATGGACCTCACCCAAATAGAGAAAGCGGGGTGATGGGGTGAGGTTGAAGGGCTGTTCCTTCAGATTGTAAAAATCAGCATACAAGGGGAGATCTCCTCGACATCTCTCAAAAGCGCAAGTCAGTCTCCATGCCTTTGACGGCTTGCGGGGATATCATAATTCCTAACCAGTCACCTTCGGGCCGATAGTGTGTTGCCAATAATCAATTGATGTTATTCTTATTCCCAGCTGGTCATATTTCGGCCTATCATATTGCCGAAAGGATCTTCTTCACGTAACTTAGGGTAGCATCCACTCCTTTCAAAGCAAGAATAGTGCCAACGGCTGAGAGGGCAAACCCCAGAGCCACAGACACAAAGGCCAGCCCCCTTTTTAGTCTCTTTATCCTTATTTCCTTTTCAGTGTATCTAATAGGCATGCTCACCAAGACAGGTAAATTGAGGTCTCTTTCCACTTCCTCTGGGATCTTATAAGAGGTGTCCATGGTCTCCCTGAAAAAGGCCAATCCACCGCCTAGACCAATACCACAAGCCAGAGTCAATAGAAGGATTCTGCGAAGATCAGGTTCCACCGGTCGCCTTGGAATCTTGGCAGGATCAACAATCCTGAACTGCTCTCCTTTCTGTTTCTTCTCCATGCTCACGGCGATCTGGGCCTCTAATTTCCTGTTCAGAAGGGAGTTGTACAGCTCCCTCAGGTTCCCATAGTCGCGGTTGAGGCTGAGCAACT
>Ga0180437_10010688_pt1 | contig 11151 bp, 10 predicted proteins | sample SS_ome_4_FD_132410 | JGI IMG/M metagenome (GOLD analysis project Ga0180437, IMG submission 132410) | Hypersaline lake sediment archaeal communities from the Salton Sea, California, USA - SS_3_D_1 metaG | ecosystem: Environmental > Aquatic > Non-marine Saline and Alkaline > Hypersaline >... | reverse complement strand
CGCGAGGTTATAGAAGCTGCCTCATCAGCTCGCAAGATGACCAACGAAATTATTCAAACGGCTATCCGACAACTACAGAACATCCTTGCCTCTATATATAAATAATTGATACTTCTGTAAAAAAATGCCCACAGTAATTCAAAAAAGAATTATATGTGGAAAAATTACATAGCGTATCAAAGAAGGGGTATCCAAGGATGGCGCAAGAAGAAAAAGAACCGGAAATCACGCAAGAGCTGTTAGAGCAGTTCAGTCAAGAAGTTAAAGATGTCGACCCCAACAAGGTCCAAGAGCCGGTCGGTGCGCTCTCTGGAATTGCAGGAGGATCAGCAAAAGATACGATCGCCGCCTTGCTTTCAGAAGCAGCTAATAAGGGCGTTATGCCCAAACACGCGCTTAAGCTCGGCGATGACACCATGGAGGCCATCTACGGCCAAGCGTACAACCTCTACAACCAAGGCAGATACAAAGAAGCCTCCTACATCTTCCGCCTGCTCATGCTTCTTGACTACATGACGCCAAAATACATTTTAGGACTTGCCGCCTGTCTGCACCGAATGAAAGACTACAAAAATGCCGCCAATATCTACCTTCTCTGTGGAACCATTGACACCACCAACCCCCTTCCCCACTACCACGCCGCCGACTGCTATATGCAGCTCGATGTCCCCGCTATGGCCCTCTTCTCACTAGGGCTTGCAATCACAGCAGCCGGAGATCAACCACAATACTCCGTTGTTAAAGAGAGAGCCTCCCTCATGAAACAAGCTCTCGAGAAAAAGCTTCGTGAAGAGGGAGAACAAGAACAAGAGGAGCAAAAAAAAGAGAAAAAAGCACCTAAGAAGAAACCGAAAAAAGCGTCTTAGAGCTCCTCTATTATAATTTTAAGGAAATAAAAAATATGTCTGGTTCAGACCTTACCACACCACCGCCCTCGCCGCGAATACCGGGCAACATCGTCCCTGCAGATACTGCTGGCGTGCTCGAGCGCCTCGCAGATGAGCGCCGGGTGACCATGGGTCCAGGTGGCCGTACAGATATTGTTGAAGACACAGCAGCCGGTCTTCCCCCCTCACAGTCAGGGATTGGGGGAACGCTTGGCAAACACCTTGTTTTGACAAACGAGCCCCATCCCGATGAGCCTCAGTTTGCAGGGCTTGGCAACTGGTCCATACAGCTCGGCACAGCCCTCGCCTACACGCTAACCGGCATCCCCCTCCCCCCAGATTTAGGGACCATGGCGGGAGCTGCCAACCTCGAAGAAGAGCTCGCCTTCATTCAAAGCGGTACTGACGAGACCATACCCGGAAGAGGGGCGGATGAAACAACAGTTTCTCCACCGACGATCGAAGAAGGGGCCCCACAAGAGGCAGAGACAGTCCTTGATCAATGGCTTACCAGCCTCTGGGAAGGTGTTCCAACAGATCCCGCCATGCTGCCACCTGAAGTCGGTGTCACAATCGAACGCATGCAATCAAACAAACCCGAAGATGTTTACGAAGCCCTTCTTGAAATGGCGAATCTCGAGTCAATGGATCTTTCCCAAGTAGACCGCGAGGCGGTTATCGCCCAGCTCAATCAACTCGCCCAAACTATCGCCAACGCCAACGATGCAGGCGGCTCTGTCGTCCTCAACCTCACCGTACCAGAGCTCGTCTCAGCCTTTTTAGCCGGAGCACTCACCTATCAAGATGACCCTGCCGTTTCAAGCGAACATAAAGAGCTCTTTAATACTGTCATCTCTACCGTTGGCCAAAACCTCGCCTCCATAAATTTTGACTCCCTCATTGGCGTCCAAGAGCCGAGCCAAGAGTACCAAGACCTCACAAGTGGAGAGCCAACCCAAATTGCTACACTTCTTGCAAGCCTTTTGAGCACACGATCTCTCCCAGAAGGACTCTCTCAAAGCGGAGTCAACGCCATCGTTGGAGAGCTTTCTCTCGTACTTTCGGCGGGACCTCCTGCTACATCACCTAATCCTGCTAACGTCGAGCAGATGCTCAGAGAGGCCATAGAGTCACTTACCGCTCAGGGCAAAATCTCCCCGCTTCAAGCAGAGCTCTTTTCAACAGAACTACTTCCCATTCTCTCTCAGGACATTGCCCAAATCAACGAAACGAAGCTCCTTCAAGACACCCGATCTACCAATCCAACAACTGTCGAATCTGCCCTCATAGAACTAACTGGAGCAGGTTCTGATCCCGCTCTTAGCGAGGCCGAAAACAAGTTCGTCATGGACTACCTCAAGGCCCTCACCGTTGCCCTCAGCTTCATGGCGCAGATCCGATGCCTCATCTCAACGCTTGAAAACGAGTTTTCGCAAGAATTGGCGATTGCGAAAATGAACACCATTGCTGACCAGGTCTCACAAGCTTCAAACCTGTTCATGACAAAAGTCCAAGAGATCACAACCGGAAGCGTTGACTATCTCAAGTCACTCTCAAAGCAAAAGCTTATGAGAATCCTCATGCCTCTTATAGCGATCGCTGTGGCCATTACATCTATTATCCTCATTGTCGCCTCTATTGCCGCAACTGTAGCAACAGGAGGAGCCGCTGGTGCAACGATAGCAGCATCTGCGGCCGTTGTAGGAAAGCTTATCGCTCTTACTGTTGGTCTTGTCACAGCAAGCGCTGCTCTTGCTATTACTGTAGCTGATGCTGCCTGTCAGTGGACGGCATCAAAGGGACTGTTTGAGATGCTCGGAGAAGCAATGGGGGTAGAAGACCCAGCAGCTATCGCTGCGATTTCCATGGCTTTTCAGGTCCTTATTATGGTTATTGTTGCCGTTTGCACGCTTGGAGCAGGGCTTGCTGTAGGAGCCGCAAGACTTGTTAGTATCGGCGCAGAGACGGCTATGAAAACAGCTGTATCGGCCTTAGGTCAAGCGGCACTACGAGTTATTAGAGAAGAAGGCTTGAGAAGAGCTCTTGTTGGCAGTATTCAGATGGGAACGCTTACCGCTCTCTTTCTAGGAACAATTATGACAGGTATCGTACCAGCTCTATCCAAGGGTCTTATAATGGCCCTTAAGGAAGCCGGCATGGACGAGAAAGATGCTGCAATTTTGGCAACAATCATAATCATGCTGTTGGTTCTTGTCTCTATGGTCGCCCTTCAACAGGGTCGCAGTGGTATAAAAGCAGGCCTTCAGTCCATTCCGGGAGTAGTACGAGGAGCCGCAACATCCCTTAAGTCCTCTCTAGATTCTATGAGGCAGGTCGCTCTCAACGCTCTTAACCGCATAGAAAACTTTCTCAGAACGGGGCTCACGTCCTCAAACGCATCTCTCAGCGCTATTGTTAACCGGATCTTGGAACAGATAGCCACCTTTGCTAGAAAAATAGCCGAAACACTTAGAACAACTCTCAGAAATATTCCTGATCAAGCACGACAAGCGAGAGAGGCCGCGCAAGCTGCCGCACAACGAGCAGGAACAGCTGTCAGAGACGCCCTTCAAGACATTTTCCGATCCGACATAAGTTTTGCCTTCTACCGCACTCTTGGCATGATAACAGATGCGATACGAGACATTGCACCAACAACAGCTCTTCGAGTTATGACTGTCATCACCGAAGGAATAAGTGTAGCCACTGCAGCAATTCAGGCAGAGGCATCACGGACTCATGCAGAGCACCTAGAAACTCTCGCAGGAATTAAAGAGGAAGCTGCTGGCTTCGAGTCTATGCTCGTTTTCTTGACACAGCTACAAGGGGTTGATCAAACACAAACGATCGACAATATTACGGAATCGACACAAGAAGCTTCCGATAATTGGCTTAGGTTGGTTCAAATGGTCGGATCATTCATCAATAACGCCTCCCAAAACCTTACAACCCTTACCTCAAGAGGAGCCGCATAAATGACCGTGAACGCCTATTCTTGCCTCAGATATCTGAAGGCGTGTCTATCAATCAAAAAGAAAGGATAATCGTTATGTCTAATATTCCAACATCTGGAGAGATGTTCGTACCACCAGGAGGCTTTCCGGAAGGGTATGTCCCATCAGAAGCGGACACTCCGGAAGCACAAGGAGTCCAAGGACCATATCAAGACTTTGCGACAAGTGGAGAATTCTCGGCAGAAGAGATGCAGACCATTGAGTCAGCAGCCAATTTCATGTCTTCTCCACAGCTTGAAGAACCAGATAAAGCCCACCTAGACAACCTTATCGCTGACCTCAGGGCATTTCAAACCAACCATCCTGGGGTCAATCTAATGCCCGTTGGTTCAAATAGATGGCTAGAGATCAACACTGTAATGGCCCTTTTTGAGATGACAATGGAAATTATCGACATCCTCTCACAAATTAAAAAACAAGAGTCGGAGCTTCAGATCAATCTCGCTCTCGTTAAAATCTCCATGGCAAAAGAGATAGCAGATCTCACTGTCAAGCTCGGAGAAGTCGCAGCCAGACAGTGTATACTCGACGCGGCAAAAGCGTGGGCAGAAATGGGAATAGCCCTTGCTCAACTCGTTTCAACTGTTGTTGTGACCATTGCTCGTGAAAACGCGCTAAGAAAAGTCGGCCCAGGGATGAAAGATAGGGCCGAGGAGGCAGGCGAACCCCCTCCAACACAAGCGCAAATAGAATCTGCCATACACAACGAGATGACAAAATGGCAAACATATCAGCAACTGCCTGGACAGTTCATAGAAGCTGCAGGAAAAGGAGTCTTAGGGGGCCTTGAGTTTTCAAAAGCTAGCCTAAAACTCCTTGAAGCTGAAATAGAGGCGGCTAGAGGACAAGAGCAGACTTTTATGGAAATGATAACGAAAGAGATCGATGCGCTCAGAGAATCGAGAAGTGAGGTGGCAAAACAACTCAAAGACTTCTTAGAGACACTTGCAAATCTTATCCGAACAGTTGGTGAACAATTTAGAACAGGGGCCGCATAAAAGCTCTTATGTTTTACGAACATCTGACAAAGATTTTGAAGGAACTGGGTGTTGAGGGTACGATCCCTAAAGATCGGCCTACTGTCACCCTTACTGTGGGAGAGACGCCTATCGAGATTACCGACTCTCCGCCAGGAATTGAGCTGTTTGCCGGACTGGGGCCTCCTCCAGAAGGAGAGGATTTAGAGGCGTTTTATACAAAATTGTTGCGAGGGAATTTTTTAGGCCAGGCGACGCTACGGGCAGCGCTTGGCCTTGATGCAGAGGGAGAAAATGTCGTGGTCTCCTGTGCCATTCCGACAGTGAGAAGTTATAGGGAGTTTCGCGATGCTCTCGAAGATTTTGTGAATGTCGTTGCCTTTTGGAAAGATGAGATGGCAACGAACGCAAGCGGTATATAAATAGTCATCCTTGAAACCGGGAGATTTAAAGGACTATTTAAGTTGAGAAATTTGAAAGAGAATGAGAGACTGTTCTTCCGTTCATCTTTCAAGGTAATGACATGGGACAGTTAGGAAAAAGTCTAATGGTAGAAGAAGAGGCTAACGCACAAAACAGGAAAGAGCCAGAGCCGCAAGCCCTTGAGCCTGAATCCGTTATGGAGACAGGAAAAGTGCAACCGGATGTTGAAGCTGACGTGCCTGTAGCCAAAGTCGAAGCAAACCCTTCCGCTCCGGAAGAACAAGAGCGTGCATCAGACGAGCCTTCCGCGTCGGAAGAGACTCCTCCAGAAGACGTTGCCGCTGAAGCCGAAGGAGAACCTCAAGAAGAGCCCCAAGCAGAAGAGAGTGCTGTCGAAAGAGAACCTTCACCGCAAGAAGAAAAAGAAGAAGCTCAAACAGAAGATGAAAGCGCGCCTGAAGAGGCCCCGAAGGGCTCTCAGGTCGATTTTAACCTTCTCGACACAGAGGGCAGATGGTTACTCAAGGTACTATCGGGGCCCAACAGTGGTGCTGAATTTGCCATGCATGGCGGATCGTCATACCTTATCGGCACAGACACAGACCAATGCGATATCGTCTTCCAGGACTTAAGCGTCTCGAGAAAACAGGCTCGACTTACCATCGATCTTAAGAATCACGCGACTTTAGAGGATTTAGAGAGCAGAAATGGAACGTTTGTCGATGGAGAGCGTATTGAGAAGAGAGAGATTTCCGGAAACGTCTTAGTGGCCATGGGAACGACCACCTTTATGCTAGTTGACAGAGAGGCTGAACAGACAACGCTCATCTCCCCTCTCCACGAAGAAAAAAAAGAAGAAGAGCGGGTAGAGCCCCCGATTGAAGAGGCTGTGTATGCCCCTCTTCAAAGCGAGGTCGACAAAGTCAAAGAAGAGGAGCAGAAGCAGGCACAAGAGTCGCAAGCGATGAGTTCCCTCGTCATTTTAGCCATTGTAACGGCTCTTATTCTCGTTGTGGGCGTTGGTGGAGTCTTTCTCTTTAGAACAGAGGAGATTACCTCCCCTAAGGTCGTTAACCCAGAAGAAGAGATTGTCAAGGCGTTAGAGGGATTTACAGAGGTTCGATTCAGCTATAATCCGACAAATAACCGTCTTATGCTGGTCGGGCACGTCCTTACCTCTACAGATCGAAGCAAAATGCTCGATCTACTGCAACGGCTCAAATTTATCCGCGTTATCGACTACAGCAATGTGGTTATCGATGAACACGTCTGGAGAGAGGCCAACCAAATATTGAGCAAAAACCCAGCATGGCGAGGAATTACGATTACCTCTCCAAAAGCGGGTCATTACGTCCTAAGCGGCTTTTTGAAGACCCGAAATGAAGCCCAAGCGCTCTATGACTATATCTCCCAGAATTTCGAGTATGTCAACCTCCTCGAGCGCCGAGTTGTCGTTGAAGAGGAGTTGTTAGGCCAGTTTAAGAGAGACCTTCGCGAAGCAGGCTTTCCTGGGGTCACTCCAACGCTTACAGGAGGCGATCTCGTCCTTAAGGGTACAATTAGTCGAGATGCAACAGAAAGGTTTCAGAAGCTCGTTTCTGTGTTTAAGGCGGTTCCCGGCATCAGATCGGTCCAATCGACGGTCGCAGAGGGCGGAAAAGCAGAGGCTATCGTTGACTTGACAAATAAATACCGAGTGTCTGGCTATTCTAAGCACGGGACAAGCACATCCGTTGTGATCAATGGGCGTATCCTTGCCCCTGGAGATACCCTTGACGGCAAGCTTATCACAAGTATCTCAGACACAACGGTTTATCTCGAGGAAGGAAACGAGAAGTACAAAATTGATTTTAATCGCTAAAGAGGGCTACAATACAAGTAGAGGGAAAAGAGGCGAAAGAGAGGCCAAAAATATGTTTGGAATGGAAAAAAAGCAGAAGAAGGTTGAACCGTTCGTTTTCGACCTAGAAAAGGACCTTAAAGACGCCGGCAAAAGAAAAGAGTTGGCAAATCGGATAGGAATGCGTATAGAGCGAATAAAGAAGGCGCTGCACGAAGGGAGCAAGAAAGAGGATTTCGATCAGCTTGGAGTCTTACTTAACGGCTACCACGCCCTCGCGATCGTTCTTGGTCGGGCCTCTGGTGGTGGACCGAAAGAAGAGAAAAAGACAAAAAAATAAAGACTTTTTAAGGGGGAAACCCTTAAAAATGGTGCTTATACGAAATGTATGGGCAAGCTAAGGTAAATATTGGAAATAAAGCGCAACGCTTTAACTTTTACGTAAAAGAGGCGTTGTGAGGAGGAAAGTATGAGCGGATCACCGTATGAAGCAGAAGATTGGAGAAATATAGAATCCAAAGCCGACTGGACCTCTATCAAGCAGGCTGTTGACTTTGACGTCCTTATCTCCACGATTGAAGAGTTGACGGGGATGGCTAAATCCAAAATAGCACTCATTCGATCGAAGAGAAGTGCGATGAGTATCGCCGACATGTTTGACCTGCAGATGGCTATGAACAAGCTCTCTCAAATGTCAGAGATGTCCACATCGCTTATCTCTGCGTTAAATACTGCTATTGGTAGTATGGCTAGAAACGTCAAAGGATAATAAGTACTATTTGGTTAGTATTTATGTGGTACTCTTGTTTGACGCAACACGTGTACAGAAAAGGGGATTGGATCCTCAAAAAGGGGGTCCCCCCTTTTATACACTGCACATGGAGTGAAGATAAAAAAGGATATGGCTGGAGGAGAAGGAATGGACGAAGAGAATACTCTCGACTATTTTAGCGAGGATTTTGCGCTCTTTGTAGAGGCTGGATTTGTAGCTGTAAAGCAGCTCGATGAAATTGCAGCCAAGAGGCTCTTTAAGGCCGCAGAAAGCCTTAATCCCGAAAATCCTGCTCCACAGCTTGGGTTAGGGTATATTGCCCTCAACAAACTTCGGGTAAAGGAGGCAACCGCCATCTTCGAGGAGATTTTGGAAAAAGACCCAGAGCACCATTTAGCTCGAGCTCTTTTAGGGGTTGCGTATCTTCTTACACCCGACAAGAAGAAAGAGGGCGAACAGCTCGTCGTACAAGCGAAAGAAAGCTGTGATGACCCGACCATTAAAAACCTCGCAGAGGTCTGCCTCGATTGGCAGAAGAAAGATTTGGGAAGTAAGGCTCTCCCTCCCTTAAAAACCCCTGAAACGGGAGGAGGGAAAGAGTAAATATTAAACGGGACCGTACGGGTCCCCTACAAAAAGTGTATAACATATGCCAGCACATGAACCTCCAAAAAGGATTGAACCCGTTGAAGGGGTTGAATCCCAAAAACCACTTCGAGTAGACCCATCAGAAACCGGTGAAGGTGGCCCTTCAAAAGTAAAATTTGAAGCGGCTATGGAAAAAGCAGATCCCAGTAGAGTCGAACAGCGCCCAGTAGAGGCAAAACCTGAAAAGGTTGCCGAAGAAGCTACTCGCGTTAAACGAGAAAATCCTTTAGAGATGGCAGCACAGGCTTCAAAAGAGACTGCAAAAAAAGCTCCTGTCACACCTGAAGAGATCGTTGGCCAAGTCAAAAAGGTCAAAGAGCGCATTAAAAGCCACCGAGCGGTATTGCTGCGCGCAAATGATGTTCTCCCAGAAACCGCATTCGACAAGCTTCCAAAAGAGCAGGTTGCTGATCTTTCCGGTAGTATTGAGCACATGGACAGATCGCTACGAGAAGCATCTAAGCTCACAACAGGTGTTGAAGTTGGCTCCGCAATCGATGCGGAAAAACCCCCTCTTGTTCGATATTTAGGCTACTTAACCGAAAGTGACCAGCGTCTCTCTACGTTTATCGACGATTTAAGTGCCCTAGACTTACAAAAGACTCGTCTTACCCCTTCCATCATGATGGCTATTCAGATCAAGATGGGATTTATCCAACAAGAACTGGAGTTTTTCACGGCCACCTTAAACAAGGCCCTTGAATCGGTAAAGACCATCTTCAACGTACAAATCTGATGGTTTCTTTCTCGGTTGAAAACCCGGAAAGAGGATAATAGTTGGATACAGGATAGGCTATGACACAGAAAGACCCCCACGAAACGGCAACGGTTGTCTCCCAGTTTGATGAGCTGTTAGAACACATTGAAACTGTAGAGACAACTTCTGTAAGCGGACGGATCACTGAAATTGTCGGGATGATCATTCGCGCTGTTGTGCCTAATGTAAAAGTCGGCGAGATCTGCCTTGTCAAAAGGGCAAACTTAGACCCTCTGATGTGTGAAGTTATCGGCTTTACCAGTGAAGAGGTCCTCCTCTCTCCTCTAGGAGAGATGCACGGAGTTGGCCCCTCGTCTGAGGTTATCGCCACTCACCGCTCGTTAAGCGTAAAAGTGGGCCCTCAGCTGTTGGGCCGCGTACTCGATGCTTTAGGAAATCCCCTCGATGAAGATACCAAGGGCCCCCTTGAGCTCGAAGAATATGTGCCCGTTATCAGAGCTCCACCGGATGCGACAAAACGAAAGATCATTAAAGAGCCCCTTTCCGTCGGGATTCGGGTATTTGACGGCTCCCTTACCGTTGGCATGGGTCAGCGTGTAGGGGTTTTTGCTGCTGCAGGAGGTGGTAAATCAACGCTTCTTGGAATGATTGCACGAAATGCCGTTGCCGATGTCAATGTCATCAGCTTGGTAGGAGAGCGAGGTCGCGAGCTTAAAGAGTTTATCGAAAAGGATCTTGGCCCGGAAGGGTTAAAACGAAGTGTGCTGATCGTCTCGACCTCCGACCAAGCATCGCAACTTCGACTCAATGCCGCCTACGTCGGTACCGCTATTGCGGAATACTTTCGAGATCAGGGCAAATCCGTTATCTTCATGATGGACTCTGTAACGCGATTTGCGCGGGCTATTCGAGAAGTCGGCCTTGCAGCAGGAGAGCCCCCGGCCAGAGGAGGATACACCCCTTCGGTCTTCTCAACACTGCCAAGACTGCTCGAGCGCTCAGGAAACTCCGACATCGGCTCTATCACCGCCTTTTACACCATTTTGGTCGCAGGCGATGACATGAATGAGCCGGTTGCAGATGAGGTCAGATCGATTCTCGACGGACACATTATTCTCTCAGCCGATCTGGCCAGACAGTATCACTACCCTGCCGTTGACGTGCTCTCTTCGGCAAGTCGGGTCTTAACATCGATTACGACAAAAGAGCACCAGCAGCTCATCGGAAAAATTCGAGAGGTGTTGGCAACATATAAGAAAAATGAACTCCTCATCAAGATTGGGGAGTACAAACGAGGTACAGACAAAAACGTCGATTTTTCCATCGATTATGTCGATAAAGTAAACAGATTTTTACGACAGGGAATCGATGAAAAGTCAACGTGGGAAGAGACACAGCAACAATTAAAAGCACTCTTCAAATAAGGTGTTTTTTGCGTGATTATCGATCAACTGCCGGACTACCCTCTTGAAGAGGTATTGGATGTAAAGCACAGGCGCGTTGAGACAGCAGAGCTTGTTTTAAAAGAAAAGTGCCGGTTGCTGGAGATCGAAAAGGAGAAATTAAAGGAAAGAGAGGCGGAAAGAGATAAGGTAAAAAAGCATCGTCAGGAAAAGCTCGATCAACTTCGACGTTCTCTTGACGAAGGCACCACAAGCGATAAGATCGACCAAGCCAAGCTCTATATCGAAGTGGTGCAAGACCGTCTCGCTATGGAGGAAAAGAAGGTAAAGGATCAGGAAAAACAGGTAGAGTTGGCGGAAAAAAATGTCGAAATTGCCAGAAATGAGCTTAAAGACAAAGAAAGAGAGCGCGACAAACTGATTACGCACAAGAAAGAGTGGACAAAGGAGATGAAAAAAGAGCAGCAGG